>WNFS01000806.1_pt1 | contig 23003 bp, 23 predicted proteins | sample 5400141 | NCBI WGS metagenome assembly WNFS01 (sample SAMN13153358, study PRJNA577476) | soil metagenome | isolation source: 60 cm saprolite under Madrone tree | place: USA:California | collected 2016-06-14
TCGTCGCTACGGGCCGGACGCCGAACACCGATGGGATCGGACTTGAGCAGGCCGGAGTCGAACTCAAGGAGCATGGCTATATCAGGGTGAACGAGCGGCTGGAAACGACCGCTACCAACGTCTGGGCGATGGGCGATTGTGCGGGCAGTCCGCAATTTACGCACGCCGCCTATAACGATTTTCGTGTCGTGCATGACAACCTGAACGGCGGCAATCGTACCACGAAGGATCGCCTCGTGCCGTTCTGTATGTTCACCGATCCGGAGCTCGCGCGCGTGGGCCGAAATGAATCAGAGGCGCGACGCGACGGGGTCGAATATCGTCTGGCCAGGATGCCGATGGCGGATGTGCTGCGCACGAGGACGGTGTGCGAACCGCGCGGGTTCCTGAAGATGCTGATCGGCGCGCGGAGCGACGAGATCCTGGGATTCACCGCGTTTGGTGTCGAGGCGAGCGAACTGATGGCCACCGTCCAAACCGCGATGGTTGGGCGAATGCCCTTTACGATGCTGCGCGATGCGATTTTCACTCACCCGACAGTGTCGGAGGGGCTGGTCTTTTTGCTCGGTCGAGTCGAACGCCGTGAGGGTTGACGACACAATTAAAACGCTGGAATACGGAGCACTAACGCTCACCCGAGGATGAGGATAGGCAACATGAACGCCCTCCGGAGGTGGTGGCCTGTCCTTGGCCCGTCACCGTGCCTACGGGACAACCGTCCGTAGGCCCTTTCGATTCTCTGCCGTTCTCATCGGTCAAAGCCAGCCAGGGGCGCCGCGATCGGTCACCACGGCGCGGTCGTTTACTCCTTCGGCACCAGGACCATCTCGATGCGTCGATCGCGTTTCAGTAACGACCGAGGACCGATGCATCCGGCAGACCGCCACCGGCATCGAATCCTGCCCACACGTGAAAGCGTCAGGGCGCCTGCTCGATAACTTCGTCGGTATTCGGTTCCGCATGGGCCGAGCCCGCCTCCGGAGCGATAATGACGATGAGCATCAGCGCGAGGAAGATCGCTCGGTTCATGGTGATCCCCTCCCTTCACGTCTTACGATGACGGAGAAGCGCCCGGGAGATGCAGAGACGCTCCGGATGAGAGGGTCATCAATTCCTTGCTGTCGCGCAGATCGAGACTATCCGACGAGGTGCGCGCCGACGGTGTGAACGTCGCGGGGCTCGCAATGACGAGGGCTAAAGCGGCGAGACGACGCTGTCTGATGCAGATGCGTCCGGCTGCTCTTCTTCGGACGTGAGCGTCTGAGTCTGGACCAGCTCCTCGGCACCGGCGAGCTCAACGCCCAGGTTCGGCAATGCGAAGGAGAGCGTCGCGGCCAGCAACGCGACCGGCACGACGAGCAGAGCGTTACGAATCTTCATTTTTCAACCTGTCACGCGGGCGCAGACCGAGGAAGTCCCGCCAGCTCCGGCCCTGAGCGGCGACGGGCCGCCCACAAGCCGGTCTGGCGTGGAATGAAGGTCACTCCCGCCCGCGGTCGGGCTGACGTCTACCTGCGCATCGGATCCGACAGGCGCGAGGCTGTTGAGCTCGTTCTTGTCTCCCCCATGAATGAAGTCGACCTGCACCCGCATGCCTTCGCGGATGTTTCGGAGTATCCGGGCGTCGGTTGTGTGTAGCTCGGTGCCATCCTCGAGCTGGATCAGATTGAGGTCGCGATCGATGAAACGCACCGTGCCTACTTCCCGGACGCCCCACGCATCGGACGGTCCGTCCGCCGCGGCGTGTCCCCTTCGTCGATGCAGGGCGGCTTCGCGGACGCCCGTAGCGCCTCGTGATCCCGGCCTTGGGTCGAGTGAAGGGCTGAATTGCGCGTTCTTGCGAGAAAGCCGTCGGCGTCGTCACCGGCGGTTCGAAAGGGCCGTCTCAAGAGTCGACCGTGAAACTCCGGCCAATCGCAAATCAGTTGCGGGCGAGAACGAACCTCGAAAGGGAGATCGGCCATGACGCTCGCGGATAAGACCGTGGTGGCGGTGACGACACGCGCGCTGGCGTTCGCACTCGGGCTCGCCCTGCTGACGATGCCGGCGTGGGGACAGGCGGGACAGACCGGCGAACAGGCGGCCCAGCGCTGGTTTCGTGTGAGCTGGGCGCCGCCGACGGAGGGTGTGGTCTCCAGCATCAAGGGAAGCGTCTTCAACGACTCACCGTACCGGGTGACGGACGTGCGCCTGCAGGTCGAGGGTCTGGATCCCGACCGTCAGCCCGTTGGCCGAACGCTCGTGTGGGCGTTCGGTGACATCGCACCGGGCGGCGAGACATCCTTTGTCGCCGAGCCTGTGCCGGGCGCGGTCAGCTATTGGATCACGGTCGTTTCCTACGACCTGGTCTCGCTGGGCCAGGTGCGTTAAACGACGTGGACGCGTCCGCCCGATGGCGCCCCCGCTCAGCCGTCCGCACCAGCCGGAGTCGGGTGGCAAACGAGTTCTACGGTTCGAGCGGCTCGATCGATGTCGCCACGACGCGGTTTCCTTCGGTGGGGATGGTTCCGGTCACGACGACACGGTCGTTGCTCCCCAGACGCTGATACTCATCTTGCGGTACGTGCGTGAGATCGATGTTGATGCTCTGGCTGTCGTCGGTGGCGACCATCAGCGTCTCTCCCGCGATCCACAGCACGCGCCCCTGAAAGCGGACGGGCGTATCGTCGGCCGCGCTGGCAGTGACGGACAGCACACTCAGGAGCGCGAGCGCCATCAGCGCTGCCACTCCCCGTGAACCGCGAATGGCACATCGGCGCATCACGAATCCTCCTCGTACTGTTCAAGGGGAGCAGGTGAAGTCACGGACTTTGAATCGACCGAGTGCCGTTTGGACCCAGGCCCGCGGCGCACCGTGGGAGGGCGGCCAGAATGCGATCGCGTCGCATGGGCGGAACGGGCTCGCGTGCGAGCCACTCACAAAAGCCGCCAGACCGGTCGACCGCCCACTCGGCGACCTCCGTCGTGACGCGAAGCCCCTCGCCCAGCTTACGGTCGGCGAGGAACCCGAAGCTCGGAACGAGCAGTCGGGCGGCGGCGGCGGCGACGCGGTTGTCGATGTGGACGTAGGCCGTGAGCCTCGAATCCACCGCGTCCGCTCGCGGCTCGAGGTCCAGGACCGTCAGCGCGCTTCCCCTGATCGTGCCGAGAATCGGGCCGGTATGCTGCCCCTGGGAAAGGATCACGCTCCGTCGCGGCTCGCGACGGAGCACCTGAGCAACCCCCTGGGCTCCGTCGCCATCGTTGGCCCGATAGCGGTCATCATCGAGTGCTTGAATCTCATAGCTCCCGAGTTTGCGAAAACGCGCCGCGGCGGCTGTCACCTCTGGCGTGTCCATGAACGCGACGTAGACATCGAACGGGACATGCGCGGAGGGCCCGTTCACCGTGCGGCTGAGCGTGGGCTCGATCCAGACGCGCTCGACAGCTGCTGACACGTCAGGCGCGAACGTCTCGCGCGAGCCGAGGAACGATGGCCATGAACTTACCGGAGCCCCACCGGCGCCCGTGGCGAGGGTCAGCAGAACGGTCGCCGCCGCGAGGAGTCTCTGTGACTGGCGGCGCGGCGAAAGCACGCGGCGCTTGAAATGAGAACTGGGATTCACGCGGCCCACCTCAGCCTGGTTCATTTCGTCTGCCTCTTTCGATGTGCGACGATCGGGAGAGGTTTCAGCAAGAATCGGCAAGGCTGCAGATATGAATGGCCTTACGTGTTCACTCGGGTAGTCGACGAGCTCGCAGCCAGGGACGCTGTCTTTTCTTGCGACGTGGGCACGCCGACGATCTGGGCGGCGCGGTACCTCACGATGAACGGCACACGGCGGCTCCTCGGTTCCTTCACCCACGGGTCGATGGCCAACGCCCTGCCTCAGGCCATTGGGGCGCAGCTCAGTCATCCCGGTCGTCAAGTCGTCGCATTGTCCGGAGACGGCGGTCTCGCGATGCTCATGGGCGAGTTGCTCTCGCTTCGCCAGTTGCAGGTGCCGGTCAAGGTGATCGTCTTCAAGAACGACGCCCTGGCCTTTGTCGAGCTGGAAATGAAGGCGGCCGGCATCCTCGATTTCGGAACGGACCTTCACAACCCGGACTTCGCGAAGATGGCCGAGGCCGCTGGTGTCCTGGGGCTGACCGCCGAAACAGCGGATCAAGTTCGACCGATGATGACTCGAGCGTTCGAGCACGATGGACCCGCGCTCCTCGAGGTCCGCGTTCACCGGCAGGAGCTGGCCATGCCGCCGACGATCAGCCTCGAGCAGATGACCGGCTTCAGCCTCTTCATGCTCAAAGCCGTGCTCAGCGGGCGCGGCGACGAACTGATCGATCTGGCGAAGATCAATCTCTTCCGCTAGCTAGGCCGCCGACCTACCGTGAGCCGCTCGCCACCCCGCAGGCGCGCGACGAGTTCCGGCGGCTCCGGCTCCTGTGCCTCATCTCTCCTCCATTCGTGCTGCTGCTGAAGCGCGTGGCACCCCCCGGCGGACCGGTCGCGCTGGAGGCGTCCGCGCTCGTTGACGGGAACCAGGCCGAGCGCTCCTGCCCTCACGTCGCGCCGGGTCTTGCGGATTCTTGCTGAAATCGCTCGCGTGACCCGCGGTCTCGCCAGCAGCCAGCATCTATAGGAACGAGCGTGGGCTCGGCAAGGGAGGTGCGCGTGACGCGTCGACATCGGAAGGCGGCTGCGCTGGCGTTGGGGCTGGTGATCGTGGGGATGGTGGCGGGCGCTCGCGCCATGCAGGGCCCCGGGGCAGGGACGGCCGATCCGCCGGTATCGAGCTACATTTCGGTGAACGAGGAAGACTTCCGGACGGTCTTCGCGCGGATGCGTGCCGCGAAAGCGGAGGTCGAGAAGCGCCAGCGGGACCTCCTCGCCTCCCGTTACGACCTGGGCGATCGTCCAGTCGCGGGCGCCAGCATGAGCCGTGGCAAGGCGATTCAGGGCGGCATCCGCGTGAAGCTGCCGGCCGGGGCGACGTGGGACGCGCTCGCGAAGATGACGCCGGACGAAATCCGTGAGAAGGGCGTCTTCCCGGCGGGGTTCATGCCGCTGCCTCATCCGAATCATCCAGAGGGTGGCATGGTGTTTCCCGCGTTCCAGATCAACGAAGTCAAGAAGCAGACGGGCCGTGATCTCACACGCTTCGACCTCGACTTCGATCTGCCCGACGCGTTCCTGCCGGAATTCCCGGCGCCGATCTTCCTTACCACGCGTCCCGATCTCGGCGACGTCTCCCGCGGCCGTCTCGTGACCACCGACAACTACTACGAGCTCTTCAACGGGATCCTCAACCCCAAGCAGCTCGAAGGTCTACGGCTGCTCCTGACACCGTTCCCCCAGCAGCAGTTCAACCTCACCGCTGATCGGCGCAGCGAGCATCCGAGTCTCGGCGTCTCCTGCTTCGACTGCCATCAGAACGGCAGCACCAACGGCGCGACGCACCTGGTAGGGGACATCCGTCCGCAGCAGTTCCGCCACCGAATCGAGACGCCGACCCTGCGCGGGGTGAACGTCCAGCGGCTCTTCGGCTCGCAGCGGGCGCTCAAGACCGTCGAGGACTTCACCGAATTCGAGCAGCGCGCCGCCTACTTCGACGGCGACCCCGTGATCGCCACCAAGAAGGGTGTGAACGTCCTCGAGCGGGGCAGCCAAGTCCACGACATGGCGGAATTCCAGGAGATCCTCGACTTTCCGCCGGCCCCCAAGCTCGATGTCTTCGGCAAGCTCGACCCGAAGCGCGCGACGCTCGCCGAGGTGCGCGGGCAGGCTCTGTTCTTCGGCAAGGGCCAGTGCGCGACGTGTCACATGCCGCCCTACTACACGGATAACCTCATGCACAACCTCCGCGCGGAGCGGTTCTATCGACCCCAGACGATCAACGGCATGATGGCCACCGCCGACGGCCCCATCAAGACCTTCCCGCTTCGTGGCATCAAGGACACGCCGCCCTATCTGCACGATGGCCGCCTGTTGACCCTTGATGACACGGTGGAATTCTTCAACCTGATCCTCGGCACGCAGCTCACTCCGGACGAGAAACGGGATCTCGTGGCGTTTCTGCGCGCCCTGTGACGAACATCGACTCGCGTGCAAAGAACTGATCTCCTGCTCGGTCTGTCGTTCCGGCTCCGTCGCTTGCGCGCCGAGGCGGACGTAGGAATCGCTCGTGCTGCGTGACCCGCGTAGAAACCTTTTAGGAAGGGAGAAAGGATCATGACCAGGAGACACGAAGGCGCAACACTGATCGAGCGCGCTCGGCCGGTGGCCGTTCACGAGGCCAAGGAGCTCCAGCATTACGGAACGGTGGCCAGGTTACCCATCGCGCTCGACGCGGGGGTCTGCGCCGCCAGCGTAGAGAATCTCAACCAGCTCCTGGCCGACACCATGACCTTGCGCGACCTGTACAAGAAACACCACTGGCAGGTCAGCGGGCCGACGTTCTATCAGCTCCACCTCCTCTTCGACAAGCACTTCGACGAGCAGAGCGAGCTGGTGGATGCGATCGCCGAGCGGATCCAGTCCCTCGGCGGCGTGAGCATCGCCATGGCCCACGACGTGGCGGAGATGACGCTGATTCCGCGCCCGCCCCGTGGCCGCGACGAAGTGCCCGTGCAGATTTCGCGGCTGCTGCATGCCCACGAGGTCGTTTTGAAGGAAGCTCGAGCGATGGCGCGCCAGGCGGCTGAGGCGGGTGATGACGGCACCAACGACCTGCTGGTCAGCGAGGTGATCAGGACGAACGAGCGGCAGGTCTGGTTCGTCGGCGAGCATCTCGTGGACACGCCGCTGATCGCGCACGAACGGTAGTCGACCGACGCAATCGGGTCGAGAGGGAGCGCATGTCGGAAGTCTGTCGCAATCACCGTTCGGGAGGCGCGTGAGAACCCTAGTCGCGGCGAGGGCGAGCAAGCGGCCAGTCGCCGAATTGTGACGATCCGATAATCCAATCTGAAGCCTCGCGGTGGCGGCGCCTGTTGTGACTCCATCGACGACGACGTTGACTGAGGGCGAGATTCAGGCTCGTCGAGAATGTTCGGCGATGCAATCACTGGACGGGATGGCGAGTATAGGTGATAGTACAGACGCCCACATGGAACCGAATGCGACTTTCTCGGGTTCCCCGCACCCAGATCAAGAAAGACAGGTCATGGCGGCGTGGGATCGGTTCCTGCGAGGAACCGAGCTGCCGCCGGATGCCGTCCGCAGCGTGATCGAGACCTCATGGTCACGCTGTCTTTCAGCCCGTGTCGACCCGGAGCGCTCGCGCGCTCAAGCGCCGGCGCCGGAAGAGGACCTCAGGAGACTGCAGCACCGGCATCGCGACTTGATCGATGCCAGCGTGCCGGTCATGCAACAGGCCCGCGACTTCCTGTCGGAGTCGGGGACCATGATGATCCTTACCGATCCGACCGGGGTGATCCTCGAAACAGAGGGGGATCAGTCCGCCCTGGACGCAGCCCAGGACGTCCGCCTTGTGAGCGGGGCGAACTGGAACGAGCTCGCCTGCGGCACGAACGCCATTGGCACCGCCCTATCCGCCCGACAGCCAGTGCAGGTCCACGCGGCCGAGCACTTCTGCGCTGGAATCAAACCGTGGACCTGCTCCGCGACTGTTGTGCAAGATCCCGCTTCCGGCGAGGTTCTGGGCGCGTTGGACGTATCCGGACTGAGCGGCACGTTCCACCGCCAGTGGCTGGCCCTGGCCGTGGTGGCGGCAGGCCGCATCCAGGCGAACTTGGCTGCGCGGGAGATCGGACTCCAGCACCACCTGCTGGAAGCGGGCCTGCGACGTCTCTCGAAGACCGCGCCGGGCGGCTTGATCTTCTTCGACCGTAAGGGCCGTCTCGTCAAGATCGACGCGGCCGGCGATCGTTCCCTGGCGGCCATGGGCATCAAGCTCGACTCGAGAGAAGACAAGAGAGTCGACGCCTTCGACGCGGACTCCGCGACGCGAGCGGGCCGGGCGGCGCTGCCGGCATGGCTGCGCCCCGAGTGGGTGGAACCGGTGTTCCGCGGTGGAGAGCGGGTGGGGACGATCGTCGTGCTCGCGGACCCGTTCCAACGGAGAACCGGCCAGCGCGTCGCTCATTCGCAAGTCGCAACGCTGCAGACTGGTGACGCGGCGAATGGGGGCCTTGGCCAGATCATCGGTGGCAGCGCGGCCTTGCGACTGGCCGTCGAGAAGGCGAGGCAGCTGGCGAACCTCGATGTCGCCGTGCTCTTGCAGGGGGAGACCGGGGTCGGCAAGGAAATGTTCGCCCGGATGATCCACGAGGGCGGACACCGCAAGAATGGCCGCTTCGTGGCGCTGAACTGCGGTGGCCTGCCGCGGGACATTCTCGCGAGCGAGCTCTTTGGCTATGTCGAGGGCGCTTTCACGGGGGCCAGGCGCTCCGGCATGATTGGCAAGATCGAAGCGGCCGCCGGGGGAACCCTGTTCCTCGATGAAATCGGAGAGATGCCGCTCGACCTCCAACCCTACTTCCTGCGTGTCCTGGACGGAGGGGAGTTGTATCCCCTCGGAGACAGCAAGCCGCGAAAGGTCCGGTTCAGGTTGGTGGCGGCGACCAACAGGGATCTCCGTGCAGAAGTGACCGCCGGCCGTTTCCGTGAGGACCTGTTTTACCGTGTGTCGGTGACGGCGCTGCGCATCCCCTCGTTACGCGAGCGCAAGGAGGACATCTCGACGCTCGTCGAGCATTTCAGCGGTGAGGTGGCGCGGCGCTACGGTGCCCCGATGAAACGGTTTGAGCCGGAGGTTCTCGACGCATTTGAACGATACGCTTGGCCGGGAAACGTCAGGGAACTGCGCAACGTCGTGGAAGGCATGGTGACGTTGGCCACAGGCGACGCCGTGGCGCTTGCAGACCTCCCACCGGAGATCGCTTCCTCGACCACTCAGGCGAACCCACAGCCTCCGGTTCCGACACACTCCGCGGCGGTTGCCAATCTGGAAGCGGTCGAGCGCGACGCCATCAGCACGGCGATCACGAGTTGTCACGGTAACCTCACCCTGGTCGCCAAGGAACTGAGCATCTCGAAGAGTACGCTCTACGTGAAAGTCCGGAAGCACGGGTTGGACAAGACCCTCCTCGAGGCCAGGGTGCACGGCCGATAGGTCAGGCCGACCGGGTCGTCTCTCCACCCTTACCGGCGTCCGAATTTCAGCCGGCGTGCGAATATCGCACGCCTGACCAGCGTTCCCATCATCCGTCCCGAAGTGTCTTCTCGCACGGAAAAACACACACCTGGACTCAGGCTTCGGTGACCTTGGCCGCGGCACGATCGTTGCTTTTCCCTCTGACAGGCCTAGCGATTGTTGGCGAGGTCTCGATGGGAGGGCGAGGAGATGAGCGTTGCAGCGGCTTCGTGCATCCGGCCCAAAAGGAGCGACCAGACGGCTGTCCCGACGAAGGTCGATCGCGACCGTCAGCTCGTCGAGGCGCTGCGGCGCCGCGAGCCGGCCGCCGCGGAGTGTCTCGTCGCCAAGTACGGCGACCGCGCGTATCGCCTGGCGACCGGCATCGCGGGAAACTCGCAGGACGCCGAGGAAGTCGTGCAGGACGCGTTCTGGACCGTGGTCCGGAAGATTGACACGTTCAGGGGTGAGTCGGCCTTCGGCTCCTGGTTCTACCGGATCGTCGCCAATGCCGCCTACCAGAGGCTCCGCCGCTGGCCAGGCCGACGCAGCGAAATCCCGCTCGATGAGGTGCTGCCGCTGTTCCACGAGAACGGCCAGCACGCCGCGCCGATCGCCGACTGGTCTCCGAGCGTGGATGACCCATCCCGCCAGACCGAACTGCGCATGGCGCTGACCGCGGCGCTCGCCGAGTTGCCGCTGCATTACCGCACCGCCCTCATCCTTCACGATGTTGAAGGTCTGTCGAATGTCGCAGTGGCGGAGACCCTTGGCCTCGGCGTCCCCAACGTGAAGTCTCGCGTGCACCGCGCCCGGTTGTTTCTCCGGAAGCGGCTGGCCGACATCCATGTCGACTTGGGATGCGACGACCGCCACTCGGGGAGCGTCATAAACAAGCCGGCCCAGCCACGCTCGACGGGCGAGGAGTGACTCGGCGAAGGAGATGCAGGCAAACGTGGAACCGACGCAGGGTAACGGCGAGGTGAACGTGGAACCGCTTGCGATGACAGTCGTCGCCGATCAGACCACCGGGGGCCTGCCCGAGTGCAGGCTCCGACGTGTGGCACAGTACGTCCACGACAATCTGCACCGGGAGCTCCGGCTCGCGGAGCTCAGTGGCCTCGTGCACATGAGCCCATATCATTTCGCGCGGCTGTTCAAGCAAAGCACCGGAGTGTCCCCCCACCGATTCCTGGTTCAGCGGCGGATCGAGCAGGCGAGGGCGTTGCTGGAGGCTCGGACGCTGCCGATCGCCGAGATCGCACGGTCAGTGGGATTTCGCACGCCGAGTCACTTCACGACGACATTTCGGCGCGTGACCGGCATCACGCCGAGTGTGTATCGCAGCGCCGGAGAGGCTGAGCCGACGAAGGCGATCAGTGCACCCATTTCCTCGGCAGGCTCGCTCTGCGGCCGCGTTGAATATGGGCACAAAGAGATGAAGTCAGACGGGCCGTTCAGTACCCGCCGTTAGCATTTCGTCGAGAAGCGGAGCAAGGAGGCGTTATGGACGATCACGAGGTCCTCGGCCGGATCAACGAGCTTGCACGCGAGGAGCACGAGCTGTTCCAGCGTGAATCTCATGGGAAGGTGACCGACGCCGACCGTGAGCGGCTCCGGCGGCTCGAGGTCACGCTGGACCAGTGCTGGGACTTGCTTCGCCAGAGACGGGCGCGGCGGGCGGCGGGACTCAACCCGGACGAAGCACGCGTCAGAGACGAGAAGACCGTCGAGGGATACACGGCCTGATCGTGGTGCAACAGCTGAATCGAGCACTCTGCGGCGCCGACTCGTCGGGTGAATCCGCGAAGCCTACCCCGGTATCTTCCCAGTGCTGAGGCGAGAATGATGATCGACGCTCCCCTTGCGAGTGCCGAGGTCGGCGAGCCGTCGGGGGCCGTTGGGGCGCTCGAGGCTGATCGAGCCCGCGGCATCGACGATCGCGAGCTCCTGGACTCCTACTCGCGAGCGGTCGTCGCGGTCGTGGAGCACGTCGGTCCCGCGGGTGTGAGCATCGCCGCCGGAAGCCGCCGCCTCCGGCGCAGCATCGGGACTCGAAGCTCGACCACCTCGACCCCTTCCTGCTCCTCGACCACTTCGAATCGATCGCCCCGGGAGACTACAAAGCGGGCTTTCCAAATCGGCCTCAGCGACGACCAAAACGGCGCTGAACGAGGCCCGGCCCGCTAGGAGAGCGACCATGCGTGCGATGCGAGCCGAAACGTTCAGCGGTTATGGCGGCCTGCAACTGGTCGACCTTCCAAAGCCCAATGTGGCCAATGAACGGGTCCTTGTTCGCGTGACGGCGGCCGGCGTCACGCCGCTGGATCACACGATCCTTTCGGGCGGTCATCCGCGGCCCAAGCCGCCGCTCGTGCTCGGCGGAGAGGGCGCTGGCATCGTCGAAGAGCCGGGTGCGTCTGGCTTTCCCGCCGGAGCGCGGGTGATGTTCGCCGGGCCATATGGCTTCATGGAGGCCGGCGCCTGGCAAGAGTGGCTGGCGGTGCGGCCCGAGGATCTCTGCCTGGTCCCCGACAACATCGACGACGTGACCGCTGCCGGGTTGCCCGTAGCCTATCTGACAGCGGCGCTCAGCTTGCGGCAGGCCGGATTCCGGCCGGGCATGAGTGTGCCTGCGCCGGCAATCGGCGGGTCGGTCGGCAATGCCGTCACCCAGCTGGCCACGGCGCTGGGCGCGGCAAAGGCGATTTCGACCTCGACGAGCGCGGCCAAGGTGCGGCGGGCGCGGCATCTTGGTTTTACCGACGTCATCGATCTGTCGGTCGAGAATGTTGTCGATGGCATGCGCCGCATCACCGGCGACAAGGGAGCTGATGTTGTGATTGACAGCGTTGGGGGCAACCTGACGGGTCAAATGCTCGGCACGCTCGCGATGAACGGCGCCTTTATCACGCTCGGCTACTCCGCCGGCCGTGAGACGACGATCAATGTCACGGACCTGATCTGGAAGCGCGCCCGAATGGAAGGATTCGCGCTCGCCGTCCAATCCGCAGACGCGGTATCCGCGGCCTGGGCGTCCATCCTGCCCGCGCTGGTCGACGGGCGGATCAAGCCGTTGGTCGCCCGCTCCTTCGCCCTCAAGGAGGCGCCCGAGGCGCTGCGCTATCTCATCGAAGACAGGCCGTTCGGCAGAGTCGTGCTGACCCTGTGAGGGCGCCATCTGCACCGTCGCGTCCACTCGAAACAACCAGGATGCGAACAGCCGCGATCGCTGTCCTTCGCATACCCGATCCCCGCGAATAGCCCGGAGAGGGCCATGGCCACCACGATCAAAGTCAGCGGCCTCGATCGGACCGTCGATGTCGATTAATACCTGGCTGCGCCGGATGGTCCCGGACACCATTTAGTTAAGTTAAAGTGCGAACGGGAGGGAACCGTTCGAGGAGAGAGGCGATGGCGAAGATGAAAGTGGCGCAGGTAGCGAAGGCAGGCGCCGACTTCGAGATTGTTGAGCGGGAAATCCCGCAGCCGGGACCGGGGCAAGTGAGGATTCGCGTGCAGGCTTGCGGAGTCTGTCACAGCGATGTACTCACCAAGGAAGGCGGCTGGCCGGGCCTTGTTTACCCGCGCGTGCCAGGGCACGAAGTAGCTGGTGTGATCGACGAAGCGGGCTCGGGTGTGACGCAGTGGAAGAAAGGTCAAAGAGTCGGCGTGGGCTGGCACGGCGGTCAGGACGGGACCTGCCTCGCGTGCCGGCGGGGCGACTTTGCGAACTGTGCGAATTTGAAGATTACAGGACTCAGTTACGACGGCGGATATCAGGAGTACATGATCGCCCCGGTGGAAGCGGTCGCGCGGATGCCGGAGTCGCTCGATGCGGCGGAAGCCGCGCCGCTGCTGTGTGCGGGAATTACGACGTTCAACGCGCTGCGCCACAGCGGCGCGCTGCCGAGTGACCTGGTGGCCGTCCAGGGGATCGGCGGGCTCGGCCATCTGGGAATTCAGTTCGCGCAGAAGTTTGGCTACCAGGTAGCCGCAATTGGGCGCGGGCCAGAGAATGCTGCGCTCGCGAAGAAGCTGGGAGCGAGCGTATACATCGACAGCGCCGGGGCGAACGCAGCGGCAGAGTTGCAGAAACTCGGCGGGGCACGCGTGATCCTGGCGACGGCGCCCAGCTCGAAAGCGATGTCGTCGCTGGTAGACGGACTGGGGATGAACGGCAAGATGATGGTGGTGGGAGCGACGAGGGACCCGATCGAGGTGACGCCTGTTCAGTTGATTTTCGGCATGCGGAGCATTCAGGGCTGGGCGTCGGGAATCCCGACCGATTCGGAGGATACGCTGCGGTTTGCAGAGCTGACGGGCGTGCGGCCGATGATCGAGAAGTATCCGCTGGCGAAAGCGGGAGAAGCGTACGCGCGGATGATGAGCGGGAAGGCGGAGTTTCGCGTCGTCCTCACGATGTAAGTGTTCGCAACGGGCGCACAAAGACGCAGCGTACGAAAGGTTGTCTCAGGGACGTCGCCGTGCGCGGCAGCTCGGACTCAGAAGCGCCGCCGCCCGTCGCCGCATCTAAATAACAAAATGGGCTCGCTGATCGCAGTCGCCGGCGCCCTCTGGGTGGTTGTCATCATGTGGGACGCGTTCGAGGCACTCGTGCTGCCCCGGCGCGTGACGCGGCGGCTACGCCCGACGCGGATGTTCTATCGCGTCACGTGGCGGGTGTGGTCGGCGGTGGCGCGCCGCATACGCCAGGGCGGCCGCCGCGAAACCTACCTGAGCTTCTTCGGACCGTTGTCGCTACTCGTGCTGCTGGCCGCGTGGGCGGCGAGCCTCATCGTCGGATTCGCCCTGCTCCAGACCGGCCTTGGCGCCAGCCTCAACGTCCCCGGCGGCGGTTCCTTCACCGACCACCTCTACCTGAGCGGCGAGACGTTCTTCACGCTCGGCCTCGGCGACGTCACCCCGGTCTCGCGGGCGGGGCGCGTACTGATAGTGATCGAGGCCGGCATCGGGTTCGCATTCCTCGCTCTCGTTATCGGCTACCTGCCCGTGCTGTACCAGTCGTTCTCGCGGCGTGAGGTGAACATCACGCTGCTCGACGCGCGCGCTGGTTCGCCGCCGAGCGCTGAGGAACTGCTGCGCGGCAGCTGGAGCGACCACGAGGAGCTGGCCGCGCTGCTCCGCGAATGGGAGCGCTGGAGCGCGGAGGTGCTGGAGTCGCATCTCTCCTATCCGGTGCTGTCGTACTACCGCTCGCAGCACGACAACCAGTCGTGGCTGACCGCGCTCACCACGATCCTCGACGCCAGCGCGCTCGTGATGGTCGGCATCCAGGATGCCTGCGCGCGCCAGGCGAGGCTGACGTTCGCGATGGCGCGGCACGCCGTCGTGGACCTGGCGCAGGTGCTCGGCCGCCCGCCTATCGATTCGGCGCGAGACCGGCTTCCGGCGTCCGAGCTCGCCCGGCTCCGCGCCGGGCTCGCGGCCGCGGGCGTGGTCGTCGACGCGGGCGCCGGCGCCGACGACAAGCTCGCCGAGATGCGCCGGATGTACGAGCCCTTCGTTACGGCGCTGTCCGAGTACCTGCTGATGCCCCTGCCCGCCTGGCGCGTCGGCGCTGCCGCACACGAGAACTGGCGTGCCAGCCCCTGGGGCCAGACGCACAGCCAGCCGTCCGACGACCCGCACGCGGACCACTGATGGACCGTCGGTGACACGGCGTCGCTCGACCAGGACGGTCATCCGCTGCCCGGCGTGGCGCAGGTGGCGATGCAGCAGGGGCGCTATGCGGGGACGCTGATTCACCGATGTATCGGGGGAACCCCGCATCGCCTCCGTTCCGCTACTTCGACAAAGGGAACATGGCGGTGGTCGGCAAGTGGTTCGCCGTCTTGCAGAGCGGCAAACTGCAGATCAGCGGCTGGCTCACGTGGCTCGCCTGGGCCGCGGTGCACCTTGAGTTTCTCGGCACCTCCAACCTTCGCGTCAGTGTCTTCGTGCAGTGGGTGTGGACGTATCTGACGGGGCAGCGAGGCTCTCGCATCATTGTGCATCACCATGCTCCCGCGAACGACGACGCGCCGGCTTCGTTGCCTGCGGAACACGAACCGAACGCGCCAGCGAGCGCGTCTGAATCCTCCTCGCCCCCGGTGACGTCGTACGTGAGAGGAGAGCGCGCTTTCGGCGCACCGCACGTGCTGTACAGTACTCACAAGGATCAGGGCAACGCGGATTTACTCAAGTTCCTCAAGTCGTGAGCTCGAGCGGGGAACACGGCAAGGAGTCGTAAATGTTCCGTTTCTTCCAGCCGCAGGTCTATATCGTCGCCGCCGCCATTCTCTTCGCGACGGTCATTGCCAGCGGTGTGGGCGCCGTGCATTGGGCCTATGGCATCGAGCGGATGAAGCTCGAATCCTGTCAGAGGCTCCTGACGGCACTCGAGCTCGAGCGTCCGTTCCAAGTCCGCGGGCTCGTGTTGAAAAACCCCGATCCGTGTAGACGACTCGACGATGCTGCCGATGCCCTTAACCTTCCCAGGGAGTTTCAGGTCCGCGGTGATCGGCTCACGCTGAAACGATGACGCGTGACGACGCTGGAAGAGGTCGATAGTCATCAGCTGAGCGAACGTGGCAGAGCCTCCTGCGCTGGGGGCATGCCGTGCCCTGCTAGTCGACTGGCAGTCGCTAGCCCGTTAGCACCACGAAGTCGGCAGGGTCCATCGATCACGTGCCTCGCTGCTCCGGGATGCGTTGTGGCAGGCCGATTTGCGAGATCCCCTTGCATTCCTTGACGTTCGGCACCGCGATTGCCATCTTGATGCGCGGACACGGACCCGAGTCGCGGTCCACGGATGACTCGACCGGAGGAGGTCGCGCCTTGAGAGGAAGGAATTCAGACGCCGTCAGGGCCGGGAGCCGGCCATGAGCGACGCGCTTCCGGTCGTCTACCTGGCGAGGCACGGTGAGACGGCCTGGACCATCTCTCGTCAGCACACGGGAGTGACCGACCTGCCGCTGACCGCGCAGGGCGAAGCCGAGGCCGTCCGGCTCGCAGAGCGGCTCGAGGGATTGACGTTCGCCGCGGTGCTCACGAGCCCCTTGCAGCGGGCGGTGCGCACGTGCGAGCTGGCTGGCTTCGGCTCGGCGGCGGAAGTCGAGCCTGACCTCCTGGAATGGAACTACGGCGCGTATGAAGGCCGCACCAGCGCCGACATCCGCGCCGAACGCCCGGACTGGCAGTTGTTCCGCGACGGCTGCCCGGGAGGGGAGTCGCCGGACCAGGTCGGAGCGCGGGCCGACCGGGTGATACGCCGGGTGCGGGCAATCGGGGGGGACGTCCTGCTCTTTTCGAGTGGGCATTTTCTCCGAGTGTTCGCCGCGCGCTGGCTCGGGCTCGACCCGGGGGCGGGCAGGTACTTCCTGCTCGGAACGGCCAGTCTCAGTGCGGTGGGGTACGAACACGATCGGTCCGAGCCGGTGATCCGCCTCTGGGACGAGATGTCTCACGAGCGGCGCATCGGCCCGACGCAGGTGCGGGGACACCAGGAGAAAGCACGGCGATGAGCGCAAAAAAGGCGGCAGCTCCTCGAGCAGAAACAGCATCGGACACCATGGCTGCGCTGCGCCGGCAATACGGATGCGGTCCGGTGGAGCTCACAGGTAGCGCTGATGCACTCTATGAGCGGCACCTGCTCTTCGACAACGTCACCGATCCCGCGGCCACCGGCCCGCGTGACCGCTACGAGGCTCTCGCGCGCTCCGTCCGGGACGTCCTGTCGCAGCGATGGATCCGCACGGACCAGACCTACGAGCGCGTGAACCCCAAGCGCGTCTACTACCTCTCGATGGAATTTCTGATCGGCCGCTCGCTGACCAACAACATCACGAATCTGCTGCTCAGTCGTCTTGTGAGCGAAGCCGTCAAGCAGACGTCCCTGGATTGGCTCGGCCTGCTCGAAGAGGAACCCGACGCCGCGCTGGGCAATGGCGGGCTCGGGCGTCTGGCCGCGTGCTTTCTCGATTCGATGGCTACCATGCAGCTGCCGGCGATGGGGTACGGGTTGCGGTACGAGTACGGAATGTTCCGGCAATCCATCGAGGACGGTTGGCAACACGAGCAGCCCGACAACTGGCTTCGTCGCCCCGACCCGTGGGAAGTCGCTCGCCCGGACGACAAGGTCGAGATCACGCTGAACTGCTCGTTCGAGGCCCGGGAGGGAGCGCTGCGCCCCATCGTCGGCCGGACATCCACGCTGATCGGCATTCCGTTCGATCGGCCGGTGGTGGGCTATGGCGGCAAGACGATCAACACGCTGCGCCTCTGGGCGGCGGCCGCGCCCGACTACTTCGATTTCCAGGCGTTCAGTCATGGCGAGTTCGTCAGCGCGGTGGCGGAGACGCTCGCGGCCGAGTCCCTCACTCGGGTTCTCTATCCCGACGATTCCACGGCCCGTGGGCAAGGGTTGCGGTTCGTGCAGGAGTACTTTCTCGCCGCCTGCTCGCTGGCCGATCTGGTCCGACGATTCCGGCGCGGCAATGCCGACTGGAACGCACTTCCCGAAAAGGTCGCGATCCAGCTCAACGATACTCACCCGGCCATCGCCGTCCCCGAGCTGATGCGGATCTTACTCGATGAGGCGCACCTCGGATGGGATCAGGCCTGGGACCTCACCCAGCGGACGCTCGCGTATACGAACCACACGCTGCTGCCCGAGGCGCTCGAAAAATGGCCGCTCGCCTGGTTCGAGACGCTGCTGCCTCGGCACCTCGAGATCATCTTCGAGATCAACCGGCGACTGCTCGATGCCGTCCGGCGCCGTTTCCCCGGCGACGAGGGCCGTGTGGGACGCACGAGCCTGATCGAAGAGGGTCCGAGCAAACACGTCCGCATGGCCAGCCTCGCCATCGTGGGCTCGCACAGCACGAACGGCGTGGCGGCGATCCACTCCGCGCTGCTGCGCTCGATCACGGTGAACGACCTGGCCGAGATGTTCCCCGAGCGCTTCAGCAACAAGACCAATGGCGTCACGCCGCGGCGCTGGCTGATGCTGACGAACCCGGGCCTTGCCCGCACCATCACCGAGGCCATCGGCGAGGGCTGGATCACCGACCTCGGCGAGCTGGCGAGGCTCAAGCCGCTTGCCGACGACAGGGGCTTCCGCGAGGCGTTTCACGCGGCCAAGCGAGCGGCCAAGTCCGCCTTCACCGACTGGCTCCGATCGAGCTCCGGGCAGACGGTGGACCCGGACACCATCTTCGACTGCCACGTGAAGCGCATCCACGAATACAAGCGTCAGCTCCTCAATGCATTGCGCATCGTCGTGCTCTACAACCGCTTGCGAGCGAACCCGAGCCTCGAGATGACGCCGCGGACGTTCCTGTTCGCCGGCAAGGCGGCGCCGGCCTACCACCTGGCCAAGCTCATCATCAAGCTGCTGAACAACCTCGCCGCCACCATCGACGCCGACCCGGTGACACGCGGGCGGCTCACGGTCGCGTTCCTACCCGAATACTCCGTGTCGCTCGCCCAGCGGCTGATTCCGGCAACCGACGTCTCCAACCAGATCTCGACCGCCGGCTACGAGGCGAGCGGCACGAGCAACATGAAGTTCATGATGAACGGCGCGCTGACGATCGGCACGCGCGACGGCGCGACGATCGAGATGGCGCAAGAAGCCGGTGAGGAGAACTTCTTCCTCTTCGGCCTGACCGCGGAGCAGGTCGCCGGCAGCCGCGGCTGGTACAACCCGCGCTGGCACTACGACAACCAACCAGAGACCCGCGCGGCGCTGGACCTGCTCTTCTCCGACCACTTCAGCCGCAATGAGCCGGGCATCTTTGCGCCGCTGCGCGACACCCTGCTGACGCACGGCGACTACTACATGCATCTCGCGGACCTCGCATCCTATCTCGAGGCCGATCGCAACCTGTGCGCGCTCTACGCGGACCCCGAAGGATGGGCGCGCAAGGCGATCCTGAATATCGCCAGCTCCGGAACATTCTCGAGCGACCGCGCCATCGCCGAGTACGCGACCGACATCTGGCACGCCAAGCCGTGCCCGGTGTCGTAGTGGAGAAGACTGTGGCTCACGAAGCGAGCGAAGGCGCGAGGATCTCGCCCCTGGCCGGCAAACCCGCGCCCAAGGCGATGCTGGTGGACCTGGCGCGGCTCGAGCAGGCCTACTACGAGCGCACGCCCGACGCGGGTGACCCGACCCAGCTCGTCAGCTTCGGCACCAGCGGGCACCGCGGCTCACCGTTCCGCGGCTCGTTCACCGAGGCCCACATCGCGGCGATCACCCAGGCGATCTGCGACCACCGGCGCGCTCAGAGGATCGACGGCCCACTGTACATGGGGAAGGACACGCACGCCCTGTCCGAGCCAGCCCAGCGCACCGCGCTCGAAGTGCTGGCGGCGAACGGCGTCGAGACCATCATCCAGCGCGACGCCGGCGTCACGCCGACGCCCGTCATCTCGTGGGCCATTCTCATGTACAACCGCGGCCGCCAGGCGCACCTCGCCGATGGGATCGTGGTCACGCCCTCGCACAACCCGCCGGAGGACGGGGGCTTCAAATACAACCCGCCCAACGGCGGACCGGCCGACCTCGACGTGACCGAGTGGGTGCAGAACCGGGCCAACGAGCTGCTGCGGGCCGGCAATGCCGGCGTCAGGCGGGTGCCGTTCGCGACCGCTATCAAGGGGGCGAGCACGCACCAGGAGGACTTCGTCCTGCCGTACGTCCAGGACTTGAGAAACGTCGTGGACATGGACGCCATCCGGGGCGCCGGCCTCGAGCTGGGCGTGGACCCACTCGGCGGGGCGGCGAGGCCGTACTGGGAGCCGATCAACTCCGTCTACAAGCTCACCATCACTGTCGTCAATCCGGTGATCGACCCGACGTTCTCGTTCATGACCGTGGATCACGACGGCAAGATCCGCATGGACCCCTCGAGCCCGTACGCGATGGCACGGCTCGTCGAGCTGAAGGACCGGTTCCGCGTCGCCTTCGCCAACGACCCCGACTCGGATCGGCACGGCATCGTGACGCGCTCCGCGGGGCTGATGAACCCCAACCACTACCTTGCGGTGGCCATCCGCTACCTGCTCACCCATCGCCCCCACTGGCCGGCGCATGCCGCAGTCGGCAAGACGCTGGTCAGCAGCAGTCTCATCGATCGCGTCGTCGAAAAGCTCGGCCGCCGGCTCTACGAGGTGCCCGTGGGCTTCAAGTGGTTCGTGCCGGGCCTGTTCGACGGCTCGTGCTGCTTCGGCGGCGAGGAGAGCGCCGGGGCCAGCTTCCTGCGGCACGACGGCACCGTGTGGACGACCGACAAGGACGGTCCGATCATGGACCTCCTCGCGGCCGAAATCACTGCGCGCACTGGCAAGGATCCGGGTGAGCACTACCGGGAGCTGTCGGCCGAATTCGGTACTTCGTATTACACGCGGATCGATGCGCCGGCCACGCCCGAGCAAAAGGCGCGACTGCAGACGCTGTCACCCGAAGCGGTCATGGACGAGAGGCTGGCCGGCGAGCCGATCACCGCCAAGCTCACCCGAGCCCCGGGCAACGACGCGGCAATCGACGGCCTGAAGATCGTGACCGCGAGCGGGTGGTTCGCGGCTCGGCCGTCGGGCACGGAGAACATCTACAAAATCTACGCGGAGAGCTTCAGAGGCGCGACGCACCTGGACGCGCTCGTGAGCGAGGCACAGGAGCTCGTCAACACCGCGGTCGGCGAGCGCACATGAGCCCGCCTCTGTTCCCGGCAGAATATCGGGCCTCCGGCGTCCTGATGCACGTCACGTCGCTGCCCTCGCCGTACGGGATTGGCGATGTGGGCCCGACGGCCGTGGCGTGGGTCGACCGGCTTCACGAGACGGGGCAACGCTGGTGGCAGGTGCTGCCGTTGGGTCCCACCGGCTATGGCGATTCGCCGTACCAGTCCCTGTCGTCGTTTGCCGGCAACCCGCTCTTGATCAGCCCCGCCTGGCTGATCGAGGACGGACTGTTGCGGGCGAGGGATTGCGCAGGCTGGTCGTTTTCGGCCACGGCCGTCGATTTCGACGCCGTCAAGCGGTTCAAGCGTTCGTTGCTCGATGGGGCATGGAGAAACTTCAGCACCGGCAGCCGCTCGGATTTGCGCCCGGCCTTCGAGCGCTTCGGTCAGGACCAGGCGCACTGGCTGGACGATTACGCATTGTTCCACGCGCTGAAAGCCAGATACGGCGGCGCCTCGTATCTACAGTGGCCGGAAGAGCTCGTCCGCCGCACGCCGGCCGCGCTCGACCAGGCGCGGCGAGATCTGGCGAGCCAGGTCGAGCAGGTTCGATTTGCTCAGTTCGTGTTGTCCCGTCAGGGGGCGCGCCTGAAGGCCCATGCGCGTGCGAAAGGCGTGCGCTTGCTCGGCGACCTGCCCTTCTTCGTCTCGCCGGACTCGAGCGACGTCTGGGCCCACCCGGAGCTCTTTCTGCTCGATGCGGAGCACCGGCCGCGCGTCGTCGCCGGTGTGCCGCCGGACTACTTCAGCGCGCACGGACAGCGCTGGGGCAATCCGATCTATGACTGGGACGCGCTTGGCGCGCGCGGCTACCGCTGGTGCATCGACCGGGTGCGCGCCTTGCTCGCGCACGTCGACGCGATCCGCCTCGATCATTTCCGAGGATTCACGGCGGCGTGGCACATCCCGGCCGGAGCGCCGACGGCGCAGTCCGGTCAGTGGGTGCCGGGCCCGGGCGCCGACTTCTTCGACGCGGTGCAGAAGGCGTTGGGCGGTCTGCCGCTCCTCGCCGAGGACCTGGGAATCATCACGCCGGACGTGAGCGCGCTCCGTGACGCGTTTCATCTCCCCGGGACGCGCGTTCTGCAGTTCGCCTTCGACGGCCATGCCGACAACCCGTACCTGCCCGACAACTACGTCCCCAACACGGTCGTATACACGGGCACTCACGACAACTCGACGACCCGTGGATGGTATGAGGACCTGCCCGATGCCGAGCGGCGCAACCTGTGGCGCTACGTGAAGCGCGCGGGAGCCACCAGCGCGGACGCGTCCCCGGCCTTGCTGCGTCTGGCGTGGTCGTCGGTGGCTGCGCTGGCGATCGCGCCGTTGCAGGACGTTCTCAACCTGGGCAACGACGCTCGGATGAATCAGCCCGGGAGCGCCGACGGTAACTGGCGCTGGCGCTGCACCAGCGAAATGCTGTCCGCGTCCGCCTTCCAGTTGTTGCGAGACTTGACCCACGCCTCGGCTCGGTCCGGTGGTATGGAAACGCCGCGCACCGACGCCTCGATGGCGGCCGCATCATGACCCCGGCTCCCGTCGTCTTCCTGGTCGACGTGGACAACACGCTGCTGGACAACGATCGCATTCAGGACGACCTCAAGCGCCATCTCGAGCGTGAGTTCGGCGCCGCGTCTCGTGACCGGTACTGGGCGATCCTCGAGGCGCTGTTCGTCGAGCTCGGGTATCGCGACTATCTCGGCGCGCTGCAGCGCTACCGGACCGAGCACCCTCAGGACGTGCACCTCATGTCGATGTCGTCGTACCTGGTCGACTACCCGTTCGCCAATCGCCTCTATCCCGGGGCGCTCGACGTCCTGGAACGGTTGCGTGCGTGGGGCCCGACGGTCATCCTCTCCGACGGCGACGTCGTCTTCCAGCCTCGCAAGGTCCAGCGCTCCGGCATCTGGGAGGCCGTGGACGGCCACGTGTTGATCTACATCCACAAGGAACAGGCGCTGGATGACGTCGAGCAACGCTATCCGGCGCAGCACTACGTTCTGGTGGACGACAAACCGCGGATCCTGGCCGCGGTCAAGGAAGCCTGGGGCGACCGCGTCACCACGATCTTTCCGCGCCAGGGTCAATACGCTCGCGATGCGAAGGCGTATCGTCCGGC
>WNFS01005325.1_pt1 | contig 22988 bp, 22 predicted proteins | sample 5400141 | NCBI WGS metagenome assembly WNFS01 (sample SAMN13153358, study PRJNA577476) | soil metagenome | isolation source: 60 cm saprolite under Madrone tree | place: USA:California | collected 2016-06-14
CCGGGCGGGCAGGGAAGACAATATACACCGCGGTCAGGTGGCCCGGGTGGAACTGGAAGTTCGCCAGCGAATCGGCCCTTTGAGCAGCGGCGCGGAGCGATGCCTACGGGCACGCGTCCAGGACCGCGCATGCCGGGGCGTCCCGGAATGCTGCCGGCGTTGCCGCCGGATAAAGTGCCGCCAAAGGCGGAGCCGGGCAAGCCGCTCTATACACGTAAACCTGCACAGAGACAGCGGCCGGTCATGGACAAGCGGGAGCAGGAGGGTGAGCGCAAGCTGCACCCTACGCGCCAGCGTCCAGGGGTCGGCGACCGGCGGTCTGCTGCGGCTGTTATTGCGCCGCCAGAACCACGGCCGCCGCGCGACGTCACGATTACGGAAGGCATCACGATCCGGGAACTCGCGGAGAAGCTCGATGTGCGCGCGAAAGATCTTCTGAAGACGCTTCTCGATCGCGGAGTTTTCGCCAGCATCAACCAGGCGCTGGATGTGCCTACGGCGACGACACTTGCGGAAGCGTTCAGCGGAGTCGTAAACGTGGTTTCGCTTGAAGAAGAGATGGTGCTCGAAGTCGCCAAGGAAGAGACCAAGGAGAGTTTGAAGCCGAGGCCTCCGGTCGTCACGGTCATGGGGCATGTGGACCATGGCAAAACGAGCTTGCTCGATGCGATCCGCGAGGCCGACGTTGCCGGAGGCGAAGCGGGCGGAATCACTCAGCATATCGGTGCGTACAAGGTAGTGGTGAACGATCGCAGCGTGGTTTTTGTGGACACGCCTGGCCATGAAGCGTTTACGCGGATGCGTTCGCGCGGCGCGAAAGTGACGGACATCGTGGTGCTCGTGGTGGCTGCCGACGATGGTGTCATGCCGCAGACGAAGGAAGCGATCGATCACGCGAAAGCCGCAAAGGTGCCGATCATCGTGGCCATCAACAAGATCGACAAGCCGGAAGCACAAGTGGAGCGAGTGAAGCGGCAGCTTTCGGATGTGAACCTGGTTCCCGCGGAATGGGGCGGAGACACTGAGTTTGTGGAAGTTTCCGCGAAACAGAAGAAGGGTATCGACAAGCTGCTTGAGACCATTTTGCTGGTCGCTGATTTGCGCGAGTTAAAGGCCAATCCCGACGCGCCGGCGAGCGGAACCGTGCTCGAGTCTAGAGTTGATAAAGGACGCGGGCCGGTAGCCACGGTGCTGGTGCAGAACGGCACGCTCAACTCCGGCGATTTCTTCATCTGCGGCTCGGTGTTCGGCAAAGTGCGCGCGATGTTTGATGATCGCGGGCGGACTATAACGGATGCGCCGCCATCGACACCCGTGGAAGTGCTGGGTTTGCAGGGCGTGCCCGAGGCTGGCGACCATTTTCAGGTGACCGAGGAAGCGAAGGCGCGGCACATCGTCGAATACCGGCAGGGAAAACAGCGCGACGCACAGATGGCACGCTCGAGCGGAGCGCGCATCACGCTCGACCAATTGCACGAGCAGCTCAAGGCCGGTGACGTCAAGGAATTGGGCATCGTCATCAAGGCCGACGTACAGGGCTCGGTGGAAGTGCTGAGCGAAATGCTGCCTAAGCTTTCGACCGACCAGGTGAAGCTAAAAATTATCGGTTCAGGTGTTGGAGCAGTGACCGAGAATGACGTTTTGCTGGCTTCAGCTTCCGGAGCAATTGTTATTGCGTTCGGGATTCGGCCGGACCGCAAGGCCATGGAACTCGCGCAGCAGGAACACGTGGACATCCGCTCGCACACGATCATTTACGAAGTGTCCGACGAAATTAAGAAGGCTATGGAAGGGCTGCTTGAGCCAGTCATCCAGGAGACGTATCTGGGCCGCGCGGAAGTGCGGAACACATTCCGAGTGAAGGGCGCGGGCACCGTTGCCGGATGCTATGTGGTGGACGGTGTGCTGAAGCGCGACGCACAGATCCGCGTTGTGCGCGATGGCGCGGTCATTTACACGTCAAAACTCAGCTCGCTGAAGCGCTTCAAGGACGACGCGAGCGAGGTGCGCACTGGATTTGAATGCGGCGCGGGCATTGCAAACTTCAACGACGTGAAAGTCGGCGACGTTTTGGAATGCTTCAGCGTTACAAAGCTGAGCGCCGCGGAAGCGGCGGGCCAGACCGTTGGAACCGCCGGCCGCAAGTAAAAATAGTCCCCCCGGAGCGCTCATGCCGGTTGGCCTGCTTACCCTTGAGCTGCACATCCCAGACGCGCAATCGCTGAAGGACAAGCGGCAAGTGCTGCGCAGCTTGAAGGATAAGCTGCGAAGGCAGTTTAATGTAGCGGTGGCGGAGCTGGACCACCACGATGTGTGGCAGCGATCGGTGGTTGGCGTGGTAACACTTTCGAATGAAGAGAAGCATCTGAAAGAAGTGCTGCAAAAGGTCCTGGATGAAGCGGACCGCATTCTGGGCTCCTTTTTGATCAACCAGGCGATCGAAATTATTTAGATGGTTTCGCGGGAACGCAAATGAGTCCAGCCAATCACCGCCACGAACGAGTGGGCGAGGAGATCGCTCACGAGATTAACGCCATGCTCGCTGGTGAGCTGAAGGATCCGCGCCTCGAGGGCATGGTAGTGGTGAGCGAAGTGCGCGTGCAACCAGACATGAAGCACGCGCGCGTCTTCATCAACATGCAGGGATCGGGCAAAGAGCAGGCCGACGCAATCAAGGCGCTGGAGCACGCCTCTGGATTCATCCGCCGCGAATTGATCGAAAGGCTGCAGCTTCGCCGGCTGCCAGAGCTGCATTTCACGCTGGACCACTCGCAGGAATACAGCGAGCGAATCGATCAGCTTTTGAAAGAGATGAAGAAGGACAAGCCGGCCGCGTCCTAGGGGCGCTATCTTTTCAACTGAAAACCTCTCATTGACCACTCATTGAATGCCACGACAGCCTCAGCCTGCGCCGTTTGACGGTGCGCTCGTGATCGATAAGCCGCGGGGAAAAACTTCCCACGACGTCGTCGATGCCGTGCGGCACCTTGCTGGATTCCGGCAGATTGGGCATCTCGGGACGCTCGATCCGCTCGCGACAGGCGTGCTTGTGCTCTTGCTCGGCCGAGCCACAAGGCTGGTGCAGTTTTACAACGGGCGCAGGAAGCGCTACTCGGCGGGCTTCCGATTTGGTTTTGCGACGGACACCTACGATTCGGACGGCGAGGCACAGGGGCCGGACACTGCGCCGATGCTCGACCCTGCGGTTCTCGAAAAGCTCGCGGGCGAGAGCATGGGCCGTTTCGAACAAATGCCGCCAATCTTTTCCGCAAAGAAAGTGAAGGGCCGCCCGGCATATGAGTTGGCGCGCAAGAAGCAGCCCGTTGAGCTTAAGCCAGTCGAAGTGGAACTTTTCGAATACAAGCTGACGGGAATCGAAGGAAGCGTGGCGCGTTTTGTCATCGAGTGCTCGTCGGGCACATACATTCGCTCGCTGGCACACGACATGGGGCAGAAACTCGGCTGCGCGGCGCACCTCTCGGAGATCACGCGAACAGCGGTTGGAGAATTTTCAATGGAGCAGGCCATTAAGCTGGAAGAGCTCGCCGAAGCATCGCGCGCTGGGAAATTTACCGATTGCTTGATTCGTCTGGAAAATTTGTTGCCGAATTTTCCGCGGGTCAACGTGCTGCCCATCATAGAGAAGCGTGTGCGACACGGCACGAAATTCAACGTTCAGGTCTCGCAAATTCAGCCCGGCCGGGTGGAGCTGCCTCCCGGTGCAACCTTGCAGCTTGATGCGGGAGAAGCAAAGCCTCCGCGTTTGCGCGTCTTCAGCCAGCAAGACAAGCTTGTCGCGATTGCCGAAGCGCTAGTTCCGCGCACCTATCAGCCCATCGTCGTCTTCGAACCGCTGGCATAAATAAGAACATTTTCCGCGAACGCAGCCCGAACGCTCACTCATGTCATTTAGGCTGAGGCGGCTGCGGGCGTGGAGGAGCCGCAGGGTTAATCGGGGAACCGCCGCCGCGGCTCGTGCCGGTGTCGCGTCCCACGTAGATGGAGCGGGAGACGCGGTCCGTGAGGCGCAATTTGTGCGGAGTAATCAAAATCACCATCTCGGTGTCCTGCGAGGTGGTGCTTCTTTGACCGAAGAAATAGCCGGCTGGGCTGGGAAGATTCGCGAAGCCTGGGAGGCCGGTGAGCATGCGGGTCTCTTGGTTGTCGAGCAGTCCTCCGATGATGGTGGGTTCTTCTTCTCGGATGCGTACGGTTTGGGAAATCGTGCGGTTGGTGATAATGGGTATGCCGTTGATGCTCGAGCCGGCGAGGGCGCGAATCTCAAATTCCAACTGCAAAGTGACTTCGTCGTTGGGATGAACGGTGGGCGTAGCTTTGATCTTAACGCCGAGATCTTCGTATTGCGCTCCGGGGTAGGGCTGCTGCGCGATGCCAGCCCCCGCGTTAGAGAACAGGCTCGCGGGACTCAGGATTACCGTGACCTGACCAGCGGCGCCTGAGGGATTGTCCGTGACGGCCACATCGGGCAAGGAGGCGCCACTGAGGGTGGCTGACAAGATGGCCGCGGGATTCGTGCCGGCGGGGAGCTCGAAGGCCGGCGCGAACAATCCCTGGCCCAGCCCGAGGTACACGGAAACGCTATCCGATTGCGGGTCGGTCACGGCAATGTCGGGATTGCCATCGGCGTTGAAGTCGGCGATGGTCACCGCCGCCGGCGCTTGCCCAGTGGCGAGCGGCGAGTTGGTCGCCGCAGTGAAGGTGCCATCTCCATTGCCAAGCAATACGCTAATCGTATTGTCGGTTTGGTTTACGACAACGAGGTCGGGGTGGGAATCGTTGTTAAGGTCGCCCGTAGCGATAGCCACCGGCGATTTGCCCACGGCAATCGGAGAGCCAGCAGGCGGAGTACCAGAAGCTTCGGTAAACGTGCCTTTCCCGCTACCAAGAAGAATCGAAACATCGTTTGTCGTCTGATTCACGATCGCCAAATCCAAATTTCCATCCGAGTTAAAGTCGGCTGCCGTCATGGCAATTGGGCCGGCCACCGCGCTTGGCAGAGCAAGGGGCGAACCCGCGGCTTCCTTAAAGGTTCCATCGCCGTTGCCGAGGAATAGAGAAAACGTGTCGTCTTTGAAATTCGTCACCACAAAATCCTGATTGCCATCGCCATTGAAATCGCCGGTGACGATGGCGCTAGGCTCTTGGCCCACGGAGATAGGCGACCCCGTGGCTTCTTTGAACGTATCGTCGCCATTGCTGAGGAGCACTTCGACGGTATTGGCAACCGGGTCGCTGACGAGCAGATCGTGAAAACCGCTGGTAGTAAAAATGGCGGAGGTAATGGAGGGGGCAATCGCCGGCGCGCTCGCTCTGGCTGTCCCAAGCGAGATGGGTGAACCTGCCGACGCGAGAAAAGTTCCTGAGCCTTGATTCACCAGAATGGTGAGGGAATTGTCGATTTCGTTGACGACCGCAAGATCCAGCTGACCCACATTTCGAAAGTCCGCCGCTGTTAGCGCTACGGGCCCCGTGCCGACGTTGTAAGAAGTGCTGGGCAGGATGCTGTTGGTTGCTCCAGCAACAAACGAAGTGGGGCCCAGGCTGTTGGAAAGCAGGGAAAGGGTTATCGGAAAGCGGTCACCGACGAAGAAGGACGCGGGCTTGCCATCCTGGGCGCGCAATAAAATCTGGCGTCCGCTGTGTACGAGCGTCAGCGCTTCGGAAAACTGGGCCGCGAACGTCGGCATTGTCAGAAGAAACGTCGTCTTGCCTCCTCCCACCCGAGCCAACGGAGGGATGAGGGAGCTGAGGGATGTTCCGGCGCCGCCCGAAGTCCCCCTGTTTCCGAAAATGCTTGCTAACAACGTGACCAACGTGCCGGCGTCATGGGCTGCCTGCAATTGGGAAATTATGCTGGTACTGAGAGATATCAGTTCTGTCGAGGGAGGTGGAAGAATCCCCAGAGTGCGGGCTTTGTTGCGATCGACCTCGAGGATCTCTATTTCGAGGAGCACTTCCCCACGGGCTTTTTCGGATTGACGGATGATTTCTCCCGCGAGCGCCAGCCGTTCGGGCGTGTCGCGGATGCTGACGGCGTGGCTCTGGGAATCGAGTTCGACGCGCGTGGATCCCGTCATTTCACGCAGTACGCGCACCAGTTCGGTCATCTCCTCGTTGCCGACGGAGGCGGGCAGGACAAACGATTGTTCGGCTTCGACGCCGTACTGGCGATGTTTTTCCGCCGTGTCCTGGGCTACGAACAAGAGTGTGGAAGTTAACGGGCGGGAGAATGTTCCGGTCTGCCTGCCGAGGACTTTTAGCGCCGTGGGGAAATCGACATTGTCCGCGTGAAGCCGGACGGTTCGCGCGGTCAGGTCGGGATCGAAGGTGGCTTTGATCCCGAAGAGTTGTCCCAATTGTTCGTAAACCGTCCTGGTATCTCCGCGCAAGTCGAGATCTTGTTTTTTGCTGAGCGGCCTGAGTTCGGGCAGGCCCGCGATTTTTTTGTCGGGTCTTGCGAACGGCTCGTCTTTCATCGCCCTCATTTGATTCAATCGCTCGGTGACGATCGTGTTGCTGGGATCGATGAGCAGCGCTTTCGCTAACTCCTCGGTTGCCACGTCGGCGTGGCCGGCGAGGGCGTCGCGCTCCGCGGCCTCGACGTGGTCGCGAACGAGCTTCGAGCGCATGGACGCGATGCGCTCGATGAGTGCCGTGTCTTGGGGCGCGTAACGTGCGGCTTGCTCGTAATAGTTGAGGGCTTCGTCAAAACGCCCGTCGGCGAGGGCTTTGTCCGCTAGCTCGGAGAGTTTTTTCGCGGATTTGGGATTGGGGCGGGGAGCCATCTGGAGCTGCGCCTCATTGGGTGCCGTCTGCGGGGGGGCGGTCTGAGCTTGCGAGGAGGATTGTGCGGGGGACTGGGCGCAGCAAAGAAGAAGCGATAGCAAGATGGAGACTGTTTGACGGATGTGGGAGGAGGCGATCATTGAGTTGAGCAGGCCATCTATTTTAGCGTATGTTCGTATAGGAACTCGGACTAGATTGGTCCGGTTGACGTAAATTCGTACAAAGGGTAGACTTGGATTGTAGTTGCAAATGAATTACAACTGGAGATTTTGTGCTTCCCGCTTTTCTGATCGCTCTTCGTGAAGGTGTCGAGGCCTCCCTCGTTGTGGGCATCATCCTGGTTTATCTCTCGCGCACGGGCCGCTCGCAACTGGCGCGTTTTGTTTGGTATGGCGTGGCTGCCGCGGTGGCTCTGAGCTTGGCTGTGGCGATTGCCCTGGAGCGCTGGCGGATTAACGAAGATGGGTTCGAGGGGGTGATGTACCTCGTCGCGGCAGCGTTGTGGAACTGTCCAGTGAAGGCTTGCAGACCTGGATTGGGACGGCATTGGGAATTGGCGCGGCGGTGGCGGTGGGGTTGTTCTTCTTTAAAGGGACGCTGCGTGTTCCGTTGCAGCGTTTTTTTGCCGTCACTAGCGTCATCTTGATGCTTGTGGCTTTTCAGCTTGCGCTGACCGGTTTGCACGAGTTGAGCGAAGCCCAATGGTTGCCGTCCAGCAAAGCGGAGATGGCTGTCATTGGGCCCGTCGTCCGGAATGAGCTGTTTTTCTTCGTGCTCATTTTTGGAGCTGCCGCGCTGCTGGTCCTGCGCGAATGGCAATCGGCATCGCACGCGAAGGCTGCCAAGGAAACTGCTGGTGAAGCGGAGAAACGGCTGCTCGAGGCGCAGAATCGGCGCCAGCGCCGCTGGATGATTGCGGCGGCGACTGCCTGCTTAGCGGTGATTTTGGTACTGACGGCGGACTTTGTTTACACGCGCGCGAATTCCGCGCCGCCTTCGGCGCAGGCGATTGCTGCGGCGGGCAACGAAGTGCGCATTCCCGTGAGCGAAGTGCAGGACGGTAAGATGCACCTATTTACAATCAGCGCGGGAGGGCAGTCGCTGCGCTTCATGATTATTAAGAAGCCGAATGGGTATGGCACGGCGCTGGATGCTTGCCGCATTTGCGGTGCCGAGGGCTATCGCCAGGACGGGCAGAACGTTGTTTGCAGGCACTGCGGCTCGGCGATTTATGTGCCGACGATTGGCGAGGCGGGCGGCTGCAATCCGATTGGCGTGCCGTCGCGCGTTGACGGCGCTGATCTAATACTGGACGTTTCTTCGCTCGCGCAAGCGACCAAGGAGATTCCGCAGTAGGGGCACGATATATCGTGTCCTTACGAGTGCGACCATCGATCCCATGTTCCTGCGTCTCGTTGCCGATTCGTTCACACGCCGTCCGCGCCGTAAAGTGCTGACCGCCGCGGCGCTGTCGCTGGGCATGGCCGTGGTGACGGCGGCGCTGAGCGTTTCGCTTGACGTGGGCGACCGGCTGGCGAGCGAATTCCGCAGCCTCGGCGCGAACTTGCTGGTCACGCCGCAAGCTGACTCGCTGCCGCTGGAGATCGGAGGCGTGGACTACCGACCTGTCAACGCTGGGGCGTATCTGCCGGAGGTGGACCTGCCCAAAATTAAGTCAGTTTTCTGGCACAACAACATTATCGGCTTGGCCCCTATTCTCGAAACACCGATTACAGTTGGGAATCCCGCCTCCGTTCCTGAAATCTCTTCGTACATACCAACACACGAGGTCCAGCTCGTCGGTACATGGGCACGTCACGCGTTGCGCAATCCGGATGGCTCGGCCTTCCACACGGGGATTTCATCTACTAATCCGTGGTGGCACGTGAGCGGGAGTTGGTTCGATGACGGCAAGCGCGAATGTGTGGTCGGGACAAAACTAGCCAAGTCTCTAGGGGTGTCGGCCGGAAGCTATCTGATGATTTTCCACAAAGAGGGTGCCGACCTGGAATCATCAGATGGTCTTTCTGTAGTCGGTGTAGTTGAGACTGGAGGCCCTGAGGATGACAAAATCATTGGGCCGCTCTCGATTGCTCAGTCCATTTCAAACAAGCCGGCACAATACCGCACGCTCTATGTGAGCGCGCTGACGAAGCCGGAAGACGAATTCGGACGACGCGACCCGTCCACGATGAAGCCGAAGGAATTGGAGCGCTGGACGTGCACTCCATATATTTCTTCGATTGCAGCTTCCATCAAGGAGGTGCTTCCCGGGACCGACGTGCGCGTGATTCGGCGCGTTGCCGAAGGCGAGGGTACTGTCCTAACGCGGGTTCGCGCGCTGCTCTGGATGGTGACCTTTGCGGCGTTGTTGGCTGCGGCGCTGGCGGTAGGGGCTTCTGCGGCAGCTTCGGTGATCGAACGGCGCATGGAAATTGGACTGATGAAAGCGTTGGGAGCAGGTTCGGGCACGGTCGGATTTCTTTTGGCTGCGGAACAGCTTGTGCTCGCGTTCGTCGGCGGAGGAATTGGCTATTCGCTAGGGACGCTTCTTGCGCGCCTTGTCGGACAAAGGATTTTTGGCGTTGCGCCCGCGCCGTCGGTGTTTGTTCTTGTGGCGGTACTTGCGCTCGCTGCAGGAGTCACACTGTTAGGCAGCGCCATTCCTCTGCGCCGCGCTTCACGTTATGAGCCGGCGCCCATTCTGCGAGGCGAATGATGGCGCCTCCTCGCTCGCAAAATCGGCAGATGTTCTGGCGCATCGTTCGCCGACTGCTCGGAGCCAATCGCGGTCGCCTGTTTGTCATTCTGCTCGCTCTCGGCGCAGGAGCCGCCGTCACGGCCGCTCTCCTTAATCTCCAAATAGATGCCAAGCGCCGCATCACCTCTGAGTTCCGCGCCTTCGGCCCCAATGTCCTCGTTCTGCCGAAAAACACTTCGCTCTCCGACTCTGGGACGTTGCCCGAATCGATAGTCCGTTCCGTGCCTGCGAATCTCCCCAGCGGCCGCGTCGTCTTAACATCCCATCTTTACTTCGTCGCAGCAGTTTCCGCGCCGGAGTCGGGAAAGTCTCTCGCCGCAGTTGTTGCCGGAACCAACCCGCTGATTTTTCTCAAAGTTTCCGTACTTCCTGCTCCGCCGCGCGCGGATACTCCAACAGCGCTACCGCCATCAGCGGGCCGCGAATGCGTTGTGGGCACAAAAGTTGCGCGCCAATTAAATGCCCAACAAGAAGCCCAACAAGATGCCCAACTTACGTTGACCATTGGCGACCGCCGCGAGACCTGCCAGATCGCCAGCTTCAGCCAGACTGGCGGGCCGGAAGACGACCGCGTCGAGATAGGACTTAGAACTGCGCAGCGCTTGGCTAATCTTCCCGGTCGCATTAGCGCACTCGAACTTATTGTTCCCGGCCAGCCCAGCGAGATCCAAACATACATTACAGAGCTTCAACGCGAACTCCCGGACGCCGACGTTCGTCCCATTCGGCAATTCACGGACGCTCAAGCAAAAATTTACGGCCGCATTTCAGGAGTCCTGAATTTCACAATTGGAACCGTCCTGGTGCTTACGGCGCTCTGCGTGATGGCGGCGATGACCAACGTGGCGATGGAGCGAAGGAACGACGTCGGCTTGATGAAAGCCATTGGCGGCGCGACGCGGCGTGTGTTGCGTCTCTTCCTGGCAGAAGCGGCACTGCTTGGCTTAGCTGGCGGCCTGATGGGCGCCGGGGCGGGCATTTTTCTCTCCATCTGGCTTGGTAAACAGGTTTTTGGCGTAGCGGCGCAGCCGCGGCTGATTGTGTATCCTGTAGCTGTGGCGCTCACGATGATTGTCGCGATTCTAAGCGCGTATCCGCTTCGGCGGCTCGCCAGCATTCGCCCCGCTTCGGTTTTTCGAGGTGAAGCGTGAGCGCTCCCGTTCAAATTCTGCCCGAGCAGAAAATAGCGGCCCCGCAGGTTGCGATCGAAAACCTCGTCAAAAAATACGGCGCTCTGCGCGCTCTCGACGACCTCAGTTTTAACGTGCAAGCCGCCGAGTGGGTTGCGCTCATGGGCCCATCAGGCTCAGGCAAGACCACGCTCATCAATATTCTTGGCGGACTAGATAAGCTCAATTCCGGTCGCGTCGTCGTCGACGGCGTCGACCTCTCGAAGCTCAGCGAGAACGAGATGGTGCGCTACCGCGCTGAAAAGGTCGGCTTCGTTTTCCAGCAATTTCATCTCGTGCCGTATCTGAACGCGCTTGAGAACGTCATGCTCGCGCAGTATTTTCACAGCGTAACGGACGAAAAGCAGGCACAAGAAGCCTTGCGCCGGGTCGGCATGGGCGACCGCATGACGCACCTCCCGGCGCAACTCTCTGGCGGCGAGCAACAACGCGTGGCCATCGCGCGAGCTCTAATCAATCAGCCGAAAATCATCCTGGCCGATGAGCCCACGGGCAACCTCGACGAAGCGAACGAGGAAATCGTCCTGAAAATCTTTCGCGAGCTCCACCACGCCGGCCATACGATTTTAATGGTCACGCATGACCCAGACATTGCGCGACAAGCTGACCGGCGCATCGAACTCGCCCACGGCCGCCTTCACTTTGACACGGCACAGCACGGCCCGGGCCATCCCCTGGCGTGCCCGCTTGCCAACACTGCCGATTGCTGCACTCCTGTTACTGCTGACGACGAGATTCGCTTCGATCATCTTCTCGAGCAAATTTGGATCTGCGGCGAGGAAGGGAAGCCCGCTCAAGTAACTAGTCTCCACGCCACCGGCCCCGCCGGAAGCCTCCCGGTTGCATCAGCCGAACCGGCTGCAAAGATTCTGGGGCGCATGACGGATTTGCATCTCGTCGATCTTCGAAACGGAGAAGCGCAGCTTACACCGGTAGGCACCCAGCGCGCTCGCGACGTCATCCGCCGCCACCGCCTCGCCGAGCGCCTGTTCAAAGATACTTTTTCCATCGACGAATCCGAAGTGCATACGCAAGCCTGCAAGTTCGAGCACATCATTAGCCCGGAGCTCGATCAGCGCATCTGCACCTTCCTCGGCCATCCGAAGACTTGTCCGCACGGCAATCCCATCCCGCCGGGCGATTGCTGCAACGGAAAACTGAAAAGCTGATCACCTCTTCTTGCATGCCGATTCCACTTGATCCACGAAAAAAGCCAACCGCCGTGAAAGTACACGTCAAGACCGGCGCGGGTGTCGACATCACCTGGGCCGACGGCCACGCCAGCCACTACGACTTTGCTTATTTGCGCGAAGAGTGTCCCTGCGCCACGTGTAACGACGAGCGCGGGAAAAAAGAAGCCTTCGCCGCCACAGCTGCTCCCGGGAGTTCCTCTTTTCCGGCGCTTCCGATGTTTAAGCCCAAGCCGCGCGCGCAAGCCGCCACGGTCGTCGGCAACTACGCCGTGCAAATCAGCTTCAGCGATGGTCACTCCACCGGCATCTATAGTTACGACCATCTCCGAACGATCTGCCCCTGCGCTGAGTGCGCCAAAGCGTTCCGCACGGCCACTTCCTAAATCGTTTCAGCGCAAGCAAAAAACCAGCCGCTTCGCTAGACTTCACGGCCAAAAAGTGCGAGCATTTTAACCCGCTGATCGAGATCACCCGTACATGAGCAGCTCCTCCAACACCCCTGCTGCTGCAGGCAGCCGAGGCAACGGCATTCCGCGCGTCATCGTCGCCACGACGGCTCTGCTTACATTTATCTCTTTCTGGCGGGCAGCCGCCATTGTTTTGAACGATTTGGCCTCCTCGGCTTATTACGCGGGCGGTGAAGCGGAAGGCTACATCGGCAAAACTGCGCCGTGGTTCATCCTGGCCATCATGTTGTTTTCCTACGCGGTGCGTGCGGTCTACGTCGAGAGCTGCAGCATGTTCGTGCGCGGCGGCGTGTATCGCGCCGTGAAGCAGTCGCTAGGCGGAACGCTGGCAAAATTCAGTGTTTCCGCACTGATGTTTGACTATATCCTCACCGGGCCCATCAGTGGTGTCGCGGCCGGCCAATATCTGGCCGGGCTCATCAGCGAGTTGTTGCAGTATTCGCACCTCGGAAACGCGCTCACGCCGAATGAGGTGAACTTCATCGCAGCCAGTTTTGCGATTCTTGTCACCGTTTATTTCTGGTGGGAGAACACCAAGGGCATTCCGGAGTCCAGCGAGAAAGCGCTGCTCATCATGAAGCTGGTAACGGTGATGGTGGTGCTTTTGATCGCTTGGTGTACGTACACGGCGATCCTGAGGCATTCCGCACTTCCCCCCTTGCCCCACCCGAGAAATCTCCGATTGACGGCCAACGCTCTCGGCTGGCTTGCAGGCACTTCTCTCCCAAACATTGGAATCATCGCCATCTTCATTGCGCTCGGGCACTCAGTCCTGGCGATGAGCGGAGAAGAGTCTCTGGCGCAGGTTTACCGCGAGATTGAAAGCCCCAAGCTGCCGAACCTGAAAAAGGCGGGGCTGGTCATTTTCATCTACAGCTTGGTTTTCACGTCCCTGGTCTCCTTCTTTGCGGTGATGATCATTCCCGACAGCGTCCGCCAGAGCTACCTCGAGAATCTCATCGGCGGGCTGGCGATGAGTTTGCACGGGCCGCTGATCGCCAGGTTGGTTTTTCACGCATTTGTGGTCGTAGTCGGAACGTTGATCCTGGCGGGTGCGGTCAATACCGCGATCGTCGGCTCGAATGGTGTCCTAAACCGCGTCTCCGAGGACGGCGTTCTCAGCTCCTGGTTCCGACAGCCGCATCCCAGATTCGGCACCAGCTACCGCATCATCAACATTGTCGTCGGGCTGCAAATCCTTACCATCTTTATCAGCCGTGGCGACGTCACCTTCCTCGCTAACCTCTACGCTTTTGGGGTCATCTGGAGCTTCACTATGAACGGCCTCGCGGTGCTCGTCCTCCGCTACACCAGGCCGGGCCAGCGAGAGTTCCAAGTGCCTTTTAATTTTTATATTCGCGGAGTGCAAATCCCCGTCGGTCTCAGCCTGATCACGTTGACGCTCTTTCTCATCGCCGTGGTCAACCTTTTCACCAAGCCCGTAGCCACCATGGCTGGCGGTACCTTCTCTGTTCTTCTGTTCATCGTTTTCACGATTTCAGAGCGGCGTGCTCACGCAGGCGGCTCCGCTCATCAGGAGATGGATCAGTTCAACCTGGAGCTGGAGTCCGAGCTGACGCCGGAGGCCGTCGGCGCGCGGCCCGGCAACATTCTCGTGCCGGTGAGCAACCACTTCAATCTCTACCACTTGGGAAACGTCCTCGATCGGATCAAGCCCGGACGCCGCGATGTAGTCGTCCTGCACGTCCGGTTGTTGCGCCGCTCCGCTTCCGGCGAGAACGAACTGGATGCAGATCAGCTGTTCGGCAGCATCGAGCAGCATCTGTTTTCGCAGGCTCTTTCGATGGCAGAAAAGCGAGGGAAATCGATTCGGCTCGCGGTGGTTGCCTCGAACGATCTCTGGGAAGGCATCTTGCGCGCGGGCGCTTCGCTACAGTCCAGCACAATTGTGATTGGCCGCTCGGCGAAGGACAACACCGAAGAGCAGGCCCGGCAGATCGGCGACGCGTGGGAAAAACTCGGCGACATTAAGCCGCAGTTCAACCTAGAAATTCATTTGCCGAACGGCGACAAGATTTACAAGGTTTTGGGACCACACGCTCCGAACCTGACCGCCAACGAGGTCAATCTTCTGCACCGCTTGTGGCTGCGGTTTAGTGACGTCCTGGCGCCCCAGGAGCTGCATCATCACGATGTTGTGCACTTTGCTCTCGAAGAGGTCAAGAAAGAGATCGAAGAGGGGCAGGAAGATGCAGTCGTCAAGCGGCTGCGCGCCCACATCGAAGCAAACCAATCGAAGAAACCGCCGTCCTCGTGAAGTGCGCGCCGGCCCGCTTCGATTTTCAAAGCGATTCAGAAGGTTAGTCTTAAGCGAGCTGCGCTGTGCAGTGGCCGCAGCGCTTTGCCTGAATCGGAATGCTCATGGCGCACTGCGGGCAGTCCTTCGTTGTGGGCGCTGGGGCAGCGGCCGGCTTGCTGGTCCAGCGGTTCACAGTTCGCACTAAAAGAAACACTGCGAACGCCACGATCAGGAAATTGATGACATTGTTCAAGAAGACTCCGTAGCTCAGAGCCGCTCCCGCCTGCTTGGCGGCACCGATCGTGTCGTAATGCTGTCCGTTCAGGCTGATGAACATATTCGAGAAATCGACGCGCCCTACCAGGCGCCCCAGCGGCGGCATCATGACGTCTTCGACAAACGATGTGACGATCTTTCCGAATGCCGCTCCTATGATGATGCCAACAGCCATGTCCAGAACGTTCCCGCGCATGGCAAATTCTTTGAATTCCTTTAGCATGATGCGTCTCCTTTTTGGTTTGTGGTGGGCCAAACGATCGCCTCTGCGCGATTGCAGAAGCAGAGAGGGCCGTTCGTTGCGCGGATTATATGTCAAGCGAAGAGAAAATTAAGATGGCAAAGCGGTTCGAAAGGGTCAGCGCGGCCGGAAAACGAGCACTGCCCCGATGATTCCGCGCAAGCCCATCAATACTCCGGCGGTGGCCATCAGCGGCCCAACCCACGCAAACGGCACTCGCGAAATCGCCAACATAACCATGCCGAGAAGAATCAGCGAAAGCCCGCGAGTCCAGTTTTCCCATCGCGCCCACCATTTGTTGGGACTATAGAGAGCGCGCAACCCCCAAAGGATCAGCGCACCGCTCAGGATGAACCAGGATGGTTTGTGCCGCTCGACAAGAACGCGTCCGGTGAGAGCCAGCCATACTACCAGCACGCCGAGCAACAGAAAAATTACTTCAATCATGAGGCGCAGAGCGCGCTGGGGTGTCAGCATCGTCATACAGCGTGTTTAGGGGACGCGTTCGATGCGCACTTGCTGCATCACCACGGGCGTCTTCGGACGGTCGTTCGAATCGCGCGGCAAATTAGAAATCTTATTCGCCACGTCTTGCCCTTCGACCACTTCCCCAAAGATGGTGTGCTTGTTGTCGAGCCACGGCGTCGCAGCCACGGTGATGAAGAACTGGCTGCCGTTTGTGCCTGGTCCGGCGTTGGCCATGGAAAGCTTGCCGGCTTTCGAGTGATTCAAGGAAGGATGAAACTCGTCCGCAAACTTATATCCCGGACCTCCGCGACCCGTGCCCTGGGGGCAACCGCCTTGAATCATGAACTGCGGAATCACTCGATGAAAGCCAAGCCCGTCGTAGAAATTTTTCTTCAGCTTTTTCCCGGTGGCTTCGTCGGTAAATTCCTTCGTGCCCTCGGCCAGCCCGACGAAATTCTCGACGGTTTTCGGAGCTTCCTTTTCGAGAAGCTTTGCCACAATATTGCCCTGCGAGGTCTCGAAAATAGCGTACGTCCCTGATGGTCGGCTCATGCACTCTCCTGGTGTACTAAATTATCCTACACGAGCCGCCTCTGCGCGCGCCACTCGCGGTCAGTCACCAGCTTTTTTGCTTTCGCAATTCCGTGATGTGTGCGGTGTGGTGTTTCCCGTGCCATTCGTACAGGAAAAGGAGCCAATCAACGGTCCGTTCGCCATGCTCCGGGTGGAGGAGAACACGCGCGAAGTGCTCCGGCTTCAGCGACCGCCACAAACGGTCCCAGCGCGCGTGCACGGAATCGAGCAGCGTCTCGGAACTCTCGATGGGGGCGGATTTAGAATCCGCCAACTCGGCCCACGCTGCTTCGTCATACGGCTTGATGGTCGGTTTGTCCTCTGTGAGCGCGAGTTTCAACCGCACAAGCGCATTCATGTGGCTGTCCGGTACGTGATGGACGACCTGCCTCACGGTCCATCCGCCCTCGCGATACGGCGTATCCAGTTGCGAATCATCCAGGCCCTTCACCGCCGCGCGCAATTTGGCTGGCGCTGAGGCTATCGCTTCGATGGCTTCCTGGCGTCGTTCGGGTGTCACTTGCCCGGGCATTGCGAATCTTCCAATGGGATAGCGGGGATCCATACAACTCTCTCCTCCGGCAGCCTCGATCTCCGGTGCGAGGCTGATTGCGACTATATTCGCGTCCCGCGGCGACGGTCAAGGCGACCTGCAAGAAATTCCTCTCCAAATTGGCTGAGTACGGAGATAATTGGAATGCACAACGTCGTGATTATTGGCAGTGGCTGCGCTGGCCTCACCGCTGCGATCTACGCGGCGCGCGCCAATTTGAAGCCTTTGGTGATTGACGGCCACGAGCAAGGGGGCCAGCTCTCTCTCACCACGCACGTCGAGAATTATCCCGGCTTCCCCGACGGCATCATGGGGCCGGAGCTCATCGAAAATATGCGCAAGCAAGCGCAAAGATTCGGTGCTGAGTTCAAAGCCGGGGCCGTGAACGAAGTCGACCTCACAAAGCATCCGTTCAAAATCACAGCTGGCAAGGACTTCTACGAGGCGAAAACGCTGATAGTTGCCGCAGGCGCCTCCGCCCGCTTGTTGGGTCTGCCTGGCGAACGTGAACTGATCGGCCGCGGCCTTTCCACCTGCGCGACCTGCGACGGCTATTTCTTCCGGGAGAAGGCTATTGCCGTTGTCGGCGGCGGCGATTCCGCAATGGAAGAGGCCAACTTTCTGACCCGCTACGCAAGCAAAGTCTACCTCATTCACCGCCGCAAGGAATTTCGCGCCTCCAAAATCATGATTGACCGTGTTAAGGCCAATCCAAAAGTCGAACTTGTCATCCCTGCGGTTGTCGAGAAAATTCACGCTCCCGAGGGTCACGTAACAGGGGTGCGTGTGCGCAATCCGGAAGGAAAGGAAACTACCGATATTGACGTCCATGGCGTATTCGTTGCCATTGGCCACGATCCCAACTCAACCGTGTTCAAAGGCAAGCTGGAGATGGACAGCAATGGTTACCTCATCCCCAAGCACGGCAGTCTGACCTCTGTTCCCGGCGTTTTCGTCGCTGGCGATGTGCAGGACCATCGCTATCGTCAGGCCGTCACCGCTGCGGGCTCCGGCTGCATGGCCGCCCTTGACGCGGAAAAGTTCCTGGATGAGCACACAGACTAGTCGCCAAGCTATTCCACGGGCATAATCATATTGCATGCTCCGCGCGACGCTTCTCAAGCTCTCCGAGAGTCCCCGCTTCGCCAAATGGGTCACCTCCAACGGCACCACGCGCCGTATGGCACGCCGCTTCGTCGCCGGCGAAACGCTCGACGAGGCCATTGAAGCCGCCCGCGCCTGCAATAACGCCGGAATGCTCGTCAGTCTGGACTATCTTGGCGAAAACTGCGCCAATACCTCCAATGCTCAGCGTGCTCGAGATGCCTACCTGGAAATTTTCGAGCGTATCCGGCAGGAAAATCTCCACGCCAACGTTTCTTGCAAGCTGACGCAGCTCGGACTGGAGCTCAATGTCGATTTCTGCCAGGGCTTGGTCGTCTCCATCGTGGAGCTGGCCGCGCGATACGAGAATTTTCTCCGTGTCGACATGGAAGGTTCGGCGTACACGCAACGCACTCTCGACATCATAAAGCGCGTACGCGCGCGGAATCCCGCTATCGGCGCGGTTATCCAGGCTTACCTTTTTCGGAGTGAGACGGACGTGCAGGATTTACTCGGTTACGGCTGCCGCATCCGTCTTTGCAAAGGGGCCTATAAAGAGCTGCCGGACGTGGCCTATCCTGGCAAGAAAGATGTCGACTTCAACTTTGCCCGACTGATGAAGATTCTCCTGCCAAGCGGCTTTTACCACGGGATCGCTACCCACGATCCGCGCATGATTGCGGAAACTATTCGTTGGGCGGCCGCCAGGCAGATTTCCAAGGACGATTTCGAGTTTCAGATGCTTTACGGCGTGCGCACCGACTTGCAACGCATGCTTGTGAAAGACGGCTATCGCGTGCGCATTTACATTCCCTTTGGCAATGACTGGTTCTCCTATTTCATGCGCCGCCTTGCTGAGCGCCCCGCCAACCTCGGCTTCTTGTTGAGAAATCTCCTCCGCTCCTAGCTTTCTCCCAGCCTTACTGCTTACGGCAAACGGTAACGCCATCGCGTAGCGGGATCAGCACTGGATACAAATCCTTCGCGGCATAAACCAGCCGGTTGAACTCCTGTACGCCAAGCGTAGCCGCATCATCCGCAGGCGCAGGCCGCGCCACCTTGCCGGACCACAGCGTATTGTCGGTGATGAACAATCCTCCCCGCCGCAGTTTTGGCAGCGCCACCCGCAACGCGTCCGGGTATTGGTTCTTGTTCACATCGTTGAAAATCAGGTCAAATTTTCCAGGAGTTTTCTTTAGCAATTCGAGCGCGTCGCCCACCTGCACCTCGATACGCTTCGCTACTCCCGCCCGCCGAAAGTATTCTCGTGCGCGCTGTGCATTCGCCGGATCTCCGTCGGTGTAGTGAACTTTTCCTTTTGGACCTGCAGCCCTAGCCAGCCATATCGTCGAATAGCCGATGGCCGACCCCATTTCGAAAATCCGTTTCGCGCCGGAAACTTGGGCAAATAGCGCGAGTAAGCGCGCCACCGCCGGCCCAATGATTGGCACGCGATGCTCTTCGGCATAGCGCTCCATCTCACTAATAACGGCATCGCGCTCCGGCAGCATTTCGTAGAGATACTGGTCGACGTCCTCTTCGAGGAAACCGCTGCGCAAGTTTTCGCTGCGAATCACAGGCTTTCTCCAGGTTTGAGCGCATGAATCTCCAGTCCTGCAATGTCCCGCGCTTCCTGCTGCAATCCTTCCACGGTCCCCGTCAGAAACGGAAACGTCGCGTAGTGCATCGGGATAACGTGCTTTACTCCAAGCAGCCGGATCGCATACGCCGCCTCGCGCGGCCCCATCGTGAAGCGATCGCCAATCGGCAGCATCGCAAGCTCTGGCTTGTACAGTTCTCCAATCAGCTTCATGTCTCCGAACAACGCCGTGTCTCCCGCGTGATAAATCGTGAACCCTCCGGGCATTCGAATTACGTAACCAGCAGGCTCGCCGCCATAATGCCGGACGCCATTTTCATCGATCGAATTCGAATGAAATGCATGCGTCATCGTCACTTCAAACTCGCCCACCTCCTGCGAACCACCTTTTCCCATCGGGCAGGCTTCCTCTTCAAATCCCTTGCTCCCTAGCCAAAGGTAAGTCTCGAAGATCGTTACAATCTTCGGTTTGTGCTGCTTTGCGAGCGCCAGCAGATCGCCCAAATGGTCACTGTGCGCGTGCGTTAAGAAAATTACATCCAAACGCGGCACGTTTTTCAGCGCGGCCGGGCACGCCGGATTCGTCATCACCCACGGATCGATGAGCGCCACCTGCCCCGACGGCGTCGCCACCGAAAACGTGCTGTGTCCAAAATATGTGATTCGATTGCCCTTCGTGTCGAGCATCCGACAGTCTCCCTATTCTTCGTCTAGTTTTTAGAGTTAATTCTCGGACTAAGAGCTACTTTCCCGGCGACCCGGTACTACCGCCGCCAGCCAGCAGCCCACGAATCGCCTCTTCGTACTGCTCCCGGCTCTTCTCGCCAATAAAATGCCCGACCTGCCGTCCATCCTTGGCATAGAAAAGCGACACCGGCATCGACCCGGTCCATCCCGGAAGGACGGATTGCCTGAATGCCTCCTCTGCCCCCGCTGTCTTGCGATAGTTGGGGAAGATCGGTTTATACCGTGCCAGAAACCGCCGCATCAGAATTAAGTCCCCGTCGTCATCCATGCTTACTCCGACGACCTGCAGTCCCTTCGGCGCATACTGTTTCGCCAATTCGTTCAACATTGGGTATTCATCGCGGCAAGGCTCGCACCACGTCGCCCAGAAGTTCACCAACAGCGCCTTTCCACGGTTTTGCTCCAGCACCTTTTGGAACCCTTGTATGTCAATCATTTCAGGATCGCGCGGTGCCTTCGCCTGCGGCGACGCAAGCGCAGTCCCGGCCGCAAGTAACAGCAATCCCGCGATAGCAGTCCGCATCCTCATCGATGTACCTTCCCCAACCATTCTAACTTCAAGTGCGGAAGTTGAGAAACCTCCCCCCGCACAGTACAATCTCCTCAGTCGCTTGTTGGCCCCGGTAGGGGCGTGGTATAAGAAAATTCCGCCGGGCGCTTCCATTCCCCGGAACCGCTCTCGGCCCGTTGTCCGAGCAAAGGAGATTTGAATGGCTTACGTAATCGCTGAGCCCTGCATCGGAACAAAAGACACTGCCTGCGTGGACGTGTGTCCCGTCGATTGCATCCATCCCCGCAAGGATGAGCCGGAGCACGAAAAGGTTACGCAGCTCTATATCAATCCCACGGAATGCATCGACTGTGGCGCCTGCGTCCCGGTCTGCCCTGTCACTGCCATCTTCGCTTTGGAAGACTTGCCCGAAAAGTGGAGTAGCTACACGCCGGTCAACGCAGACTTCTACACTGCGAAGTAACAGGAAGGGTGGTCTTAAGCTCAGGAATGAGCCGGTCACAGCAGCACGCATCGGCGTGCCGTTTTGTTTTATTTAGCTCTCGAGTCGCGCTGTTTCAGCACGCCGCGCTCCGCCATTCAGGGTTCGCTTGCGCACATCCTCAAACGATGTCGCAAACAATATTTTCTCGACCGTTCCCTGGACATCCTTCCAAATCTGTTTTAGCCCGCAGCTGTCTCCCTCCACGCACACCCCGCCCATGGCTTCATTGTGCACGCAGCTGGATTCCGCGAACGCTCCATCGACCACTCGCAACACCGCCCCCACGGAAATCTCCTCCGGCGCCCGAGCCAGCGTATATCCCCCGCGCACGCCCCGCCGGCTCTCCAAAATCCCGCCCCGCTTCAATTCCAGCAGGATTTGCTCCAAGTACTTGAGGGGAATATGGTGCCTCTGCGCGATCTCGTGGATGGTCACGACTTCGGGATACTGCAAACTCAGGTGCAGCACCGCTTGCGTCGCGTATTCGCCTTTAGCTGTGACTCGCATCTATGCCCTATTCCTTGGCTAGCCTTTCACACGCGCGCAGGTGTGTCAATCTCTGCCGCCAGCCCCGATGCCTGGCCTAGCCCTGCGTCCCACAGCACCTCGCATTCAAAACGAGTGCGCCTTATGCGCGTTTTTGTCATCTCATGAATCGGAAAAGTTGCGTCACACGGTATGATGTTTGCGAGCAAAATTGTCCCCATGCCCGAACGCTTTCATCTCGTCCTATTGATTCATGCCCACCAGCCTTGCGGCAATTTCGGCCACGTGCTGGAAAAGGCCTACAAAGACTCCTATCTGCCCTTCATCGAACTTCTGGAAAAGCATCCGGGTGTGCACATGGGTCTGCATTATTCCGGCCCGTTGCTCACCTGGATTGAAGAGCATCGTCCCGAGTATTTCACCCGTCTGAAAGCCCTTGTCAGCGCGGGACAAGTCGAACTGATCGGCGGCGGCTTTTACGAACCCATCCTCGTCTCCATCCCGCCCGAAGACCAGCGCGAGCAGATCACGCGCCTCGCCTCCTACCTCGACCAACACTTCGGCCATCGCCCCACTGGCGCCTGGATCGCCGAGCGCGTCTGGGAGCCGCAACTCCCCTCTGCGCTAGCAGGCGCCGGCGTCGGCTATACTCTCGTTGACGACATTCATTTTCTTGCAGCCGGCTTTGAGCCCGAGGAACTCTTTGGCGCTTACATCGCCGAAGACCGCGCCCAAAGCGTCTGGCTTTTCCCAGGCCAAAAAGCTCTCCGCTATTTTATTCCGTTTGGGAAAGTCGAAGAGGTCATCACCTACCTGCGCGACGCCGCGGCGTTGCATCCTGGCGGCATGGCATCGATGGGCGATGACATGGAAAAATTCGGCGTTTGGCCGGGCACCAACGCCCACTGCTATAAAGACGGCTGGCTTGAGGATTTCTTCGCTGCGCTCGAGAAAAACGCCTCCTGGCTGCGCGTTTCGACACCGGCCGAATACCTTGCCGATCACTCGCCTTTGGGCCGCGCCGATCTCCCCACTGCCTCTTATAGCGAAATGATGGAATGGGTTCTACCTACGCGTGTCCGTCAGCGCTACCATGCTGTCCAGAAAGAGTTCGGCGCGCGTCCAGAGATTCTCTCGTTCCTCCGCGGCGGCTCCTGGCGCGGCTTCTTCCGCAAGTACGCCGAATCCAATTTGCTCCACAAGAAAATGCTGCGCGTCTCCGCGCGCATCGCTGCGGTGCCCGCGCGCCACACTCCTTCGAAAGCCT
>WNFS01000808.1_pt1 | contig 22986 bp, 19 predicted proteins | sample 5400141 | NCBI WGS metagenome assembly WNFS01 (sample SAMN13153358, study PRJNA577476) | soil metagenome | isolation source: 60 cm saprolite under Madrone tree | place: USA:California | collected 2016-06-14
ATTTTTCCAGTTGCATGCCCTCGCGCGCGTCTACCAGCAGAGCCGCTCGCGCAAAGTCTCCTTCACCCGCCGCGTGCAATTCCGCAAAGATGGGGATGAGCTCCACGGGAAGATTGTCCACGCAGTAGAAGCCCATGTCTTCGAAAGCGTGTAACACGGTACTTTTACCGGAACCGGAAAGTCCGGTGAGGATGACCAGTTGCCGTGCGTCGTAGAGCGTCTGCGGCTTCACTGGTGATGCCGCTCAGCTCTTTTCCCGACGTTGGTGAGTGCTGGGAATTCTCATGTCTTCGCGGTACTTCGCGACCGTCCGCCTGGTGACGTGAATGCCCGCATCATCCAGCTTCTTGGCAATCTGCTCATCGGTCAGCGGCTTCGCGGAATCTTCCTCTTCAATCATTTTCTTAACGAGCCGCTTAAGCGTCAGCAGCGACATCCCGCCGCCCTCCGGCCCATTTACGGACTCGCTGAAGAACGACCGCAGCTCCAGCACACCTTGTGACGTGTGCGCATACTTGCTGGCCACTGCGCGGCTTACCGTCGAGGGGTGCACGCCGACCTCTTCGGCCACTTCCTTGATCATCATGGGCTTCAGCGCATCCTGCCCGTGATCGAGGAATTCGCCCTGGCGCGCAATGATCGACTGGCACACGCGCAGGATGGTGTGTTTTCGCTGTTCGATGTTTTTCATCAACTGGACCGCGGCCGTAAACCGTTCCTTTACGTAGTTGCGCACGTCGCGGTCCGCGGCATCTTTGACCAGTAGCCGCCGGTACGTGGGGCTCAGCCGGAGTTGAGGCATGTCGTCTTCATTCAAGAACGCCTGCCACTGATCATCCACTTTGCGGAAGTAGACGTCCGGCTCAACGAGGCGCGGCTCCGTCTTGTTGTAACGCAGCCCGGGCCGGGGATCGAGCTTCTTGATTACCTCCAGAGCGCGCTTCAGGACTTCCAGAGGCCGGTTTAAGGCCCGCGCGATCTCTTTCAACTGGTTCGATTGCACTTGCTTCAGATGCTCGGAAACGATCTGCTGGGCCAACGTGTTTTGCGGATCAAAGGCTTTCAACTGCCGCAGCAGGCATTCACGCAGGTCCCGCGCGCCCACTCCGATCGGGTCGAAGTCCTGTACCACGGCCAGCGCGTCATCCAGGTCATCCTGCGAATACTTTCCGTTCTGTGTCAGTTCTTCGGTGGAAGCCGTCAGATAGCCGTTCTCGTCCAGATTGCCGATGATGCTGTCGGCGATCTCTTTTACCGCGTCCGAACAGATGGTGACGCTCAATTGCCACTGGAGATGGTCGGTCAACCCGCTCGGTGAAGAGAGGAACTTTTCAAAGGAGGGCCGCTCGGAAACTTCGCGCTCTTGCGATTGACCGCCGTCCCCACCGGTATCCAGGTACTGGTTGAAGAAGGATCCCACGTCAAACTCGTCAAAGGGATTGGCCTCGGGTTTCTCGGGAACTTTTTCTGTTTCCGCTTTCAGGAAGGTTTCGTCGCTGTAGTTGTCGGTTTGCGTGGGTTCTTCGCTCTGCTCTTCCAGGACCGGGTTTGCGATCATCTCCTGGTTGATCATTTCCCGCAGCTCCAACCGGTTCAGCGCGAGGACGCTCACCATCTGCACGAGGCCGGGCGTCAGAATCTGCTTCTGCGCCACTCGGAGGTTGAGTTTGAGTCCCTGCCAGGCCATGGATGGTCCCGTGTTTCCTTTTCTAACCCTAGTTCAGGCGGAAATGATCGCCCAAATAAACGCGCCGGACTTCGGCATCGTTGCTTAATTCGTCCGGGCGGCCCTTCCGGAATATTTTCCCACTTTTCAGGATGTACGCGCGATCCGTCACGCTGAGAGTTTCCCGGACGTTATGATCGGTAATCAGCACACCAATTCCCGACTTGGCCAGATCGCGGATGGTTTCCTGAAGATCCTTGACCGTTAGAGGGTCGATTCCCGAAAAAGGTTCGTCGAGAAGAACAAAAGAAGGTTGCAGGGTAAGAGATCGCGCGATCTCCAGCCGGCGGCGCTCTCCGCCGGAAAGCGTGTAAGCCTTGCTGGTTCTCACCGTTTCGAGTCCCATCTGCACCAGGAGCTCCTCCAGCCTGTCGCGCTGCTGTTCCGGGGTCAGCGGAAGCGTTTCCAGCACGGCGAGCAGATTCTCTTCGCTGGTCAATTGGCGAAAAACGGAGGGTTCCTGAGGAAGGTAACTGATTCCACTGCGGGCCCGGAGGTACATGGGAAGATCCGTGATTTCGTCGTCGTTGAGGAGTACCCGGCCGGAGTCGGGCCGCGCAAGACCTACCAGGATATAAAATGTTGTCGTCTTGCCAGCCCCGTTTGGGCCGAGCAGTCCGACGACTTCACCCTGCCCGATCTCCAGTTCAACGTCGTCAACGACCTTACGGCCACGGTACGACTTGCTCAAATCGACGGCCTGGAGCTTCAGCATACCTCTTCACGGGCGGCCGCGGCGGAGTTGCGTCACTTCTCGACTCGGTGCCTCGTCAACGTCCGCGGACCATTTTCTGAGTCGACGATGATCGTATCATCCGCTAAAAAGAAGGTCAATTGACGACCCGTCGTGGTCCCTTCCACGGCATCGTAAATCGTGGGATTTCCGCCGCTCATAACGAATTTTCCGTCCGCAGCGCTGTATTCTCCGCGCTCGGCCGTGGCTTTCCTCGTCCCTTGCTCAACAATTACGCCGCCCGTGCCAACCGCCCGGCTGATCTGTTGTGCTCCGGCCGCCGGATTCGCCGCAGCGGATCCAGTGGCCACATTCGAATTGGGCTTCTCGGCTCTCGTAAAATATAAGTCCACTGCTGCGGCGCGCATCTTTTGCTCCGCCGCTTGCGCCACCACGTTCTTCTCCAGATGCGTGCGGCCCTCAGCGTCCCGGTAGGTCAGTGACCCCGCCATTACATGCCACAACCTCGGCTTCTTCGGCCCGGGTTGCACGGCCACGGTTTGCGCCGGCAATGGCCCCGCGGCTTGGGGGAAAACAGCGCGAACATTTCCCACGGCATTCATCACCCGCTCCTCGCGCAGCAGCTCGATCGAATCCGCTTCCATCACCGAATCGCCCTGCCACAAACGCGCATGTCCCGTGTACAGAGCTCTTCCCGTTTTCGAATTCGCCTGCATCGCGTCCGCAGAAATGTTCGCCGGAACGGCGGCAAGTTGCGCTCCGCTCCCTCCTGTCGAAAAATCGGTCGACCGAACACCTCCCTCGGCACGAATGTCTCCAGTAGTCTGGACGAAGGTGATCCGCGGCGCCTGCGTCTCCGCGGTTGTGTCGCGCGCCAGCGCCTTTCCCGTTAGCAGAGCCGTCTGCGTGGCCCGGACAAACGTCGCGTGGTCCGCTTGCACACTCCGGTGGTCCTCCTTCAGTCTTACTTCTCCCTGCAGATCCATCTGCGACCATCCGCCGCTCGCTAACAGGCGAGCCACTCCGCTATGCGCCGTTGCTGTTTGTAGGGGCTTGCCGGCCGCCGCCCGCTCCGTCAATACGTTGCCGGTCGCCACCAACTGTCGCGCCTTGCCCTCCTCTCCGAATTCCATTTCGAGTTTATCCGCCTGCAGTTTTGTGCGCGCAGCCTCGCTGCTCGCGGGACGGCCCGGCGTTCCCGTTTGCCGCTCTGCATCCGTCCATTCGATACTCCCCGTCCCTAGGGTCTCCGCTCGTTGGGGTTTGCTGCCCTGGCCTTTTTTTCCATCGGCGAATTCCACAAGCAATTCGCGGGTTTGCAGCATTCTGGCCTCACCCGACGTGTCTGCTTGGGTGGTCAGCTGCACGCTACCTTTTAAGTTCATTTGTCTCGGCTGGTTTACCTTCGGCCACAGCTCCATCGTGCCGTGCTCCGCGCGGAAGTCATCTACCTCTTTTCCGGTGCGCCGCGAACCGCGCACATCTCCCGCTCCCTCGATGATCGTCAGCCACCCCTCGGGGGAAAACTGTGCCGTGATTGTCACCGCGCTCAGATTTGTCGAACCATCTGCTCCCCGAGATTCCAATTCCGGGTTTTTCCCGTCCGGCCCCGGCGTAACCACCAGTTTCTCCGCGCGATACGCCGCGTCTAGCGAGAGAGTCAGCTTTCCCGCACGCAAATGCGCTGTGTGGGTATCCGCTTCCACCGGTCCGTACAATCGCATTGCTCGAGAGTCCCGCTCAAAATCGAGGCTCTTCGCGGTCACACGAATAGGTTCTTTCGCATTGGTCCGCGCCGTCTTTTTCTCCGCGATGTCATTCCCCGGCGGTACCAGAGAAAACTGCACATCTCTCAGCAGCCGCACCGTCCCTTCTTCGGAGTGATATTCGACTCCTACGGCTTCCCCACGCCCATTCGGAAAGACGAACTTCACGGGTTGCTCCGTCCGCGCCATCCCACTGGCGTGGCTGAAGACCACGCCGCGGGTCTCCACGTGTACTTTCTGCTGTACCGTTATCCCCCGATTTTTCGCGGCTCGCTCGGCTTCCGCTTTGCTCTCCAGGTCGATCTGCACTTCGCCGCTGCATGCCATGCTTCCGCCCTCTTTTTCGTACTGGCAGCTTTGCGTATGAATGGTGTCGTACCGCTCTCCTTTCTTTCCGAAGATGGTGATCTTCACGTCTTCCAGCAAGCTGGCCTCCCTGCCCTTGAAATCTGTGGCCTTCGACGCCTCCACCGTGAAGATCTTTTGGTTTCCTTCCATCTTCGAAAAGGTGAGCCCGTTCGAGCTGCGCGTCACACCTTGCGGAGCCGGCGGAGGCGCCTTTTGCTTTTCTCGATGAGCGACCCATTGGCGGTCCAGATACACCCCCACCGTCAGACTTGCCAGTAGCAACGCCGCCACCGCAGACCAGCGCGAATACTTCGCCGCTTCGCTTCGCTTCATGTCTTCAGTTAAACAAAATTTCGGCGGAGTGTATAGAAGATGGAATGTTCGTTCAGAAACAGGGGTGCATTAACCGGCCGACTCGGCGCTCGCCACAGGATTCGGCAGAATCCCTATATTCGCTGCGGCGACGCTGTCGCGTCTCGTATTCTTCACCAGGTACATGGCCTCATCAGCGAGGTGCAGCAATCCTTCCTTGGTTCGCGAATCCACGGGATAGGACGCCACGCCCACGCTGGGCGTCAGCCGGATGTTCAACCCTTCCGGCACAAGCCAGATGGCCTCGCGCACCAATTTATGTAAACGGCGCGCCACGTTCAACGCATTCTCTTTCGATGTCTGCGGCAGTAGGACTACAAACTCATCCCCGCCATAACGGAACGCGAAATCGATCAACCGGCAATGCTCCTTCAGCGCATTTCCGATCTCCGCCAGCAGCCGGGAGCCCACCAGGTGCCCGTGCGTATCGTTTACTTGCTTGAAATGGTCCAGGTCGATGAAAACGATCGAGAATTCGTAGTTGTAGCGCTGTGAACGGTAGATCTCCGTCTCCAGGATGAAGCCCATGTGCCGTGCGTTATAAAGCGAAGTGCAGTCGTCGGTGATGGTCAGCTCGTGAATTTTCTTCACGTGCCGGGCGTTCTCCAGGGCGATGGCCGCAAAGTCCGAAAGCGCCTCGAGGAGCTTCAGGTCCCGCGGATCGAATCCCTCCGGACCAATGCAATTGATGAGCTCGATCACTCCCAGGCACGTGTCGCGAAACCTCACCGGCACCGCGACGATCGACTGCGTCTCGGTCTTGGTCTTCTCGTCGACCTTCGAGAAAAACCGCGTGTCCTTGGTCGTATCCGGGACCACTACGGTCTCGCCGTGCTTCGCCACCCAGCCCGCAATTCCCTGCCCCATCTTGATCCGTACGTCCTTCAGCGCCTGGGAGGCTTTCCCCACCGCCAGCTCAAAGTAAAGTTCCTGCTTGGCCTCATCCAGCAGCAGCAGCGACCAATTATCCGGACGCAGAAATTCATCGATCTTCTCCATAATCGTGCGGAGAACTTGATCGAGTTGCAGCGAGGACGTCAGCGCCTTCCCCAACTCCTGGAAGACGGCAACCTCTCCCTTTTCCCGCTGTTCGGACGGCACCGCAGGATTGCGGCGGCGTTCGACGGCCGGAAACTGGTTTACTTCCTCCACTCGCGTTTCTTCCTCTCCTTCGCGATTCCACTCCTGGCACTGCCCGCAGCCTGGTCCGGGCAGGCGTATTATCGCCGAGAAACACAAACCCGACCGATTCTCACGAACCGTAGGGGAATCTCCGCCAGTATAGGCCCCTCCGAAAAAACCATGCAACCCGCTCGTGGTACAGGCGTGGCTATCTCGCCATCCTCGCCGTGGCTCTCGTAGTGCCGACCTTCAGTCCGGCATTTGCACGCGGCTGCCGGCATGGCAGGTCGCAGGGAGGATTCAGTGCCCACTGCAGATCGACCGGCGCGCTCAAAGGCGGCCATTACACTCCGTGTCCGGCGTCTGCCCCGACTTGGTCGGGATGTTCTCTCCTAAACTCGCTGCTAGGTACTGTATCTTCCGACCGAAGGAGCACTCGAACTCGCAACGCGCTATCTGACTGGCCACTGAAAGCATAGGTTATACCCGTCGGGATCGCTGACGTACAACTGCTTCATGCCATAGTGCGCCACTTTGGGTTCCGTCACAGCCACGCCGCGCGCGCGCAGGTGAGCGTAGGCCGCATCCACGTCCGGGCAACCAAAGTAAATCGCCGTATCGTCGTGGGCAGCAATGCGAGCGGGATCAGGAACTGACGGCCGCGCGTGATCTTCGTAGGCGGTGTTTAGCATTAACTCCACGCCATTGAGCTTGAGCAGCGCCCAATCGAAGCGCTCTCCCCTAGGGTTGGAGGTGCTCTCCACCTCGAACCCCAGCACATCCCGGTAAAACCCTATGGATGTTGGCATGTCGAAGACTTGCAGCAGCGGCGCCATCCCTCGAATCTCAATGGCCATGTGATCCCTCCGTCGAATGCTCATGTTTTGGCGCCATGGCGCCGGAGCAGCTCGTCAACTCGGCCAGCTGACGAAGCCGTGCTCCCGGGCGACCACCAATTGTGCGTCCACAAGAGCAAATTTCGCGTTCGGAATGTCCGCGTCCAACAGTTTCGATAGCCGAGGGTGGTGCTTCTTGATTCGCTGAACCGCTTCCGGATCACCTGACTCACCGGTCCGGAAGACCTTGACGAGCTCCTTGGCCTGTTTCTTGTATTGTTCCAGGCTAGGACGAACGGGCAGTACTTTTGCATCCATCACGACCTTCCTTTCGTGACTACGCCTGGAGTCCGCCCCGGTCAGGCTGAAAGAAGGTTCGTAACCTTCGACGTTTTGCTAAGGTGGGCACGGCCCTTTCCGCGGACTGGATGCGCCCTTCGCGCAAGTCGCCAGCCTAGCATTTCCTATGGCCAAGTCAATCGCGACATAGCTCTGCGGAATCACCTGCGTGCCGTCGCCGGCTTCAACAGCCTATCGGGCGCGATCAAGGCGCCTTAGTGTTTAGAGGCTGACGCCAAGTCTTATGGCCGGAGGCTTTGAATCATGCAAATCAAGTGATGACTCGCATCGCCGATGCTTCTGTGTCCACAAATCCCAACTCATTTACTTTCAGGCGACTCCGCGCCCTTGCACCGCAGCGGCAAGGGGGCACGCACTAGGAAGGGCGGCCCGGCCCGCTGTTTTGGGCACCCGCACTGGCCCCTTGCCCACGGCTCACTGCCCACCTTACCTTCTTCCCCGTTTGACCCATGGTGAGCGCAAGCCCCGGCGTTCTGGGCGGGGTAAGCGATTGCCTTTCTTTTCGGCATGGTATATATTCTTCGCGTCCAAACGACCTACGGGCGGATAGCCCGAAAGTTAAGCCTCTTCGTAGTCCGCCGCTGAAGTAAGGCGGTTGTGGGAGGAACCCAGAGATTCCCGCAAAACCCGCGGGGACTCCGTAGGAATCCCTGCCATTCATAGCGGGGAGGATGTCAAAGTATTGGATTCCTCCGCCCATAGTCCGTTCAGGGATCCCACGCCGCCTACCCGATTGCCCTGACCGGGTCGGGGCGTTGGAGACCTCGGCGCCCGCCGATTCATCAAGGACAGGTTTCAGTTCATGGCCAGGGGAAATTTCGGTGAACGCCTGAAGCGCGAGCGCGAGATACGCGAAGTTTCCCTGGACGAACTCACCAAAGCCACGCGCATCAGTGCCCGTTTTGTTGAAGCGCTTGAGAATGAAGATTGGGCAAAGCTGCCCGGCGGCGTCTTCGGCCACGGTTTTGTGCGCACCATCGCGCGTTATCTGGGCCTCAGTGAAGAAGCACTCCTCGGCGAGTACGATCTTGCCCGCGCCGAACACTCGCCTGGGCCTTTCCCCAAACCCGAGGAACGCATCCCATCGCCGCCGAAGTGGCTTCCCGTTCTGGCCGTTTTCATCGCCCTTCTTCTGTTCGCCGGACTCTTCTCTGCCACCCGCTACGGCTGGCACCGCTACACCGCCTATCGCGATACGAGAAAATCCGTCTCTGGTTCCTTGGCGATGCAGCCTCAACCCCGTTCCGCTTCGGAGCGATCCGCCTCCGCGGCACTTCTCGACCTTTCCATCTCCACCTCCGCGACCACGCGCGTCCGCATCCTCGCCGACGACAAACTTCTTCTCGACGCCGAGTTGCCGGCCGGGGAGACCCGTCACTTTTCAGCTAGTCAGCAATTCGAGGTGACCGCTGGGGACTCCTCGGCGGTGTTGCTGAAATTGAACGGCAAGGCCATGCCGCTCCTTGGAGCGCCTGGCGCCTCCGGTACAATGGTGCTTAGTCAGAAGGACTTGAGGCCCTAGTCTGGTGGAAACTCTCAGCCCTGAAATTCTCGAGGATCTGCGCCGCGGCCGCGCCACGCGCGAAAGAAAAATCGCCGTTTGCACCGGCGGTGCGCATCTTGCCCCCGCCGAACGCGCGGAGATTCTCGCGGTTCTCGCTGGCGACGCCGACGAAATCGTCGCAAACCGCGCGCAAGATGCGATTCTCTCACAGCCCGTAGAATCCTTCGTCGAAGCCCTGAAGCGGGAGCAGGCTCTGCCTACACTCTTCTCCTATGCGGCAAGGAATCTTGGCGACAAACCCGGTGTCTGCGACGCCATGGTGCAAAACAAAAACTGTCCTGCCGAACATCTCGTTCCTCTTGTTCGCCACCTCTCGACTCTGTGCATCCAGGCGCTGATGGAAGAACTTGAACGCGTCAGCGAATCTCCGGCGCTGGCCTCCGCTCTTGAACACTCCACGTCACTGACGGCCGATCAAAAAAATCAGCTCCACGAACTACACGGCCCCGGTAATCCTGTCGACGAAGCGGCCCTATCGGAAGCCGCTGCCGCGGTTGAACCCGACGTCCTAAGGCGGCAGACCCTGATTCAGCGTCTGGCGAAAATGACCGTCGCGCAGCGTGTGCAGTTCGCGATGAAAGGCGGCCCGGAAGCGCGCCGCACGCTCATTCGCGACAACAACAAAGTTGTCCAGCGTGCGGTCCTCCAGTCTCCCCGCCTCACCGACCAGGAAGTCGAAGCCTTCGCTGCAATGTCCAGCCTCACCGATGAGATCCTTCGCCTTATCGCCGGCAACCGCAATTTCCGCAAGAACTACACCGTTGTCCGCAACCTCATCAACAATCCCAAGGCACCTCTTGACGTCACCATGCACATGCTTCCCATGCTCAACTCCGTCGATCTCAAGCGCCTTACTACCAACAAGAACGTTCCCGAAACTCTCCGCACCACGGCCATCAAGCTCCAGCGCACTCGCGCCGATCTCAAGAAATAGGGGGTCATTTCTTTGGATCCACAAGTCCATGGGGTCTGGAATCGGGGCGTTCTTCGGCGGACCCTTTTGGCGCCAGCCAGAAGCCGTTTCCAAACTCTTTTCTCTGTTTCAGTCCTTGCCGCCTTGTTCGCTGCTCCCGCGGCGCTCGTCTCCGTTCCTGCGATCCGCGAAGACGAAAAGCGGTCCTCAGATCCGTGGCCGAGCGCTCAAGCCCTGAAGCCCGACGACTTTGCACGAGAAATCTCGGACCAGAGTGGGCCTTCTTCCACGGTCATCTGTGTCGGATTCCACACGCTCTTCGCGGGCGGTCATATCCCTGGTGCTTCGTTCCACGGCTCCACTTCCACCCAGCAAGGGCTCGCGGATTTGAAAAAGTGGGCGGACGGTCTCCCCCGATCCGTGATTCTGGTCATTTACTGCGGCTGCTGTCCATTCGACAAGTGTCCAAACATACGTCCCGCGTACACGGCTTTGAGCAACATGGGATTCAAGAAGTTGCGGGTCCTCGTTCTTCCCACAAATTTCGCCACCGACTGGGTCGACAAGGGCTATCCCTTTCAAAAAGGGATGTAGCCCGGCTCAGCCACGGTCCATTCGAATTTGATTAGGACGCGGGCACGAGCTTCGGGTGTTGCAGATGGAAATCCGTCGCTTCCTGGTAGCCGCGCGCGAACGCGAGCAGTTTTGCCTCGCCGTACAATTCTCCGAGAAAGGTCAAGCTGGTGGGAGTTCCGGGGCCGCCTGCGTTCTGGAAATCGCTCGCTTCTTCCGAGGGCGGCTTCGGCGCGTCCTGTCCGCGCAACCCATTCGGCAAAATCACCGCCGGGTGTCCGGTCAGATTTGTGATCACCAGTTGTTCGCCGCTTGTCGGCGCCACGATTACGTCAAAATCGCTGAACACTTTTGAGACCGCATCCATCGCCATCCTGCGCGCTCTTGCGGCCTGGATGTATTCCACGGCCGGAATGAACCGCGCCGCTCGAAACGTATTCGGCCAGTCATAGTCTTTCTGCGAGGTCAGCAGTTTGTCATTGCCCGTGCGCGTTAGTTCATCGAACGCCGCTGCAGATTCCGCCGTCAGCATCGTTACCATGGCATCGTAAGGGAATTTCGGCATCTCTACCGGCACGAGATTCACCCCCATTTCTCGCAATTTCGCGAGGGCTGCATCGTTGTACTTTCTGTCGTACTCGGCCCTCGCTTGCCTTGCTTCGCCGCGTTTCTTCTGCTCTTCACGCTTTTTCTGTTCTTCGGGAGTCGCGGCTGGTTCTTCCTTGGCGGACTCTTGCTGCTCATCCGGATTCCGTTCGAATTCTGTTTTCAAGTAGCCTACTCGCAGTTTTCGCCAATTCAGGTTGGCGTCCCAATTGAAAGCCGCGGGCTGTGTCGTTCGATCCATGCCATCGGGTCCCTGAATCGCGTCCAAGACGAGTGCGCAATCTTCCACGGTTCGGCAGATGGGCCCCAATTTGTCCATGCTCCAAGAGAGTGCCATCGCACCCGTCCGCGGCACCAGGCCAAACGACGGCCGCAGTCCCGTGCATCCGCAGCGTGTCGATGGTGACGAAATCGAGCCGAGCGTTTCCGACCCGATGCTGAATGCCACGCATCCCGCCGCGGTTGCAGAAGCGGGACCTGCAGAAGAGCCGCTCGATCCCTGATTCGTGTTCCAGGGATTCCGCGTTACGCCGCCAAACCACACATCGCCCATCGCCAGCGCGCCCAGCGTCAATTTCGCCACCAGCACCGCGCCCGCTTGGTCCAAGCGTTTTACAACGGTTGCGTCTTCATCGATGCTCTGGCTTTCGAATCCGCCCGCGCCCCACGTTGTTCGATAGCCCTTTGTCGCCAGCAAGTCCTTGGCGCCCCAAGGCAAGCCGTGGAGCGGCCCGCGGTACTTTCCCGCGGCAATTTCCGCGTCTGCCTGTCTGGCCTGCGCGAGAGCGCGTTCTTCCGTCAGCGTCACGGCAAACTTCAGCGCCGGGTCATATTTTCTCAACCGCCCCAGGTACATCTCGGTCAGGGCGAGCGACGAAACTTTTTTCGCTCGAACCAGCTCACCTAATTCGCGCGCGCTCGCGAACGCCAAGTCCTCGAGGTTCTTCGGCGCGCTCGCCGTGGCGGCATTCGCGGCTTTGGACATCCGAATGGGCTTTCGCTCGGTTTCGAATCTCATCCCCGGAAGAACGGGATCAAAAATCAGCGCCGGGTCAACAGAATTGGGAATATGCAGCTGGTAAATTTCTTCATAGCCCTTGGCGTGATTGTTCAGGCTTTCGAGCATCATCTCTTTGTATTCTTCGGAAATTGGGACGTCCGCGACGACGGCCGCACTTTCAATCATTTCTTTGGTGATCTTCTTCGCCGCGTGTGCCTGTGTTTGTGCCCACAACACCCCTGGAAAAAGTGTTCCTAGCAGACCCATTTCCGAACACGTCTTCATGAAACTTCGCCGATCCAGCATCCCGATCCTCCCCTTTGTGCAATCCCGCAGGCGAGCGCGTAAGATACCACACCAGTGTCCTCACGCACTTCGCATGTCGTGGTCGCTTGGAAAAACAGAAAGGCCGGAACGCTGCTCCGGCCCTTCCGATGGGAGAGACATTTCTGCCTGTCCCTTTCATTTTCCCCTGCTAGCAATCAGGAACTACACACGCCTAACTACTGATCGTCGCCACTCTGGCCGATTGCAACAATCTCATGCTCGGTATGCAAGCTCACGCGTCCGATCGTCCGGTAGTCGCCCAAGCCGTTCTTTGGTTTTGGTGTGTGATACCCCGCAAAGACCACGGTGATGTCGTGCGGGTCATAGAGCGTTGCACTGGGCGCATACACACGCCCTGAGAACCACCCCATGGCGTCTCCGACAATCGGGGTGTTCGCCGGAACCGTGACCGGAGCGCCGCCTGCTGCCGGAATGCGGTTCGGATCCACGGCGATGGTTAACGGCGCAGTCGAGACGACAGGATTATTGATGCCATTTACCACCGTCCAGTGGAGCAGGTCGCGGGACTCGGCGTAGCCGATGTAGTGGAAGGCATCGGAGTCTCCATCGATGCAGCCGCCGCCGGAGAAGAGCAAGCCGAATTTGCCGCCTGCCAGCTTCAGAATCGTTCCCGCCGTCGCCAGCCAGCGCGTTCCGGTCGCGGTAACATCGCCCGGATCATTCAAGCCCTGCAGTATGCCGTCATCCTTGAAGTTGACGCCATCGGTGGTCTCGGCGAGCCGCAGATAGGTAATGTCGTCGTTCACCGCAGTGCCAAAAGGATTGTTTGCGTAATAGCCCGCCCAGAAAGTGTTGCACTGTTGGGACGCGGGAAACTCCGTGCTGCCGGTGTTGTCACCTTTCAGAATCTTCTGCTCGTAGATGACCTTCAGCGGCGAGCTACCGGGAACGATTCCCAGAATACCATCGGGATTCAGCAACCCGGTGGTATGAAAGGCGATTTCCGGGAGGGCGGTGGTGGCGTCGGTCGGACCGTCGTTCATCGCCGGGACGCCGTTCAGCGGGAGTCCAGGCTGTGGTGAAAGCTCGTGGATATAGAGGTCATCCGCATCGATGTGATTGTTGGCGCGGTCTAACGTGTAGAGATAGCTGTGGCCGGCGATATTGATGACGAACTGGTGGCCCTGACCATCGTCGTCCCCGTTGTCGCTATTGTTAGGATCGGGACCATTGTCCTTGTCTCCATCCGGATCTTTTTGCACTTGGTCCGGGCAAGTTGTTCGCAGCTCCAGCACTTTTTGTTGAAACGTCCACGTAAAACCTGCATCGTCCGAGGCGGCTGCCGCAATCGCTTCATCCGTATCCTTCGGCCGCCAATCGAAATAGCCCTGCAAATACTTTCCGTGGCCGGTGACGAACGGAAAATAATACGGTTGCATCCGTTGAGTACCCGGATTCCCGATCTGGATTCCGTTCGTGTCGCAGTATCCCGCCGACTTCAAACCGACTGCAGCCCCTGATTGTTCTAACGTCCACGGCCCGCCGGTAATGTAGGTCTCGGATGGCGCTCCATTCTTAGTCCAGCGAATGTGATCTTCGTCTGCCTGCGTCGCAAACGCGCCCACAAAAAGGGCGGCTATCGCGACGAAAATCTTGAAAGCTGTTTTCAAGGGTGCTCCTCCTAATAAACGAAATCGCGTGGTAACCCTTCGTTCGACGCAAGACGGTGCCACACGGCGTCTGACTGTTGATGAAGCATTTGTAAAACTTGCGTTACGGCCGGTTAAACACCCGATGGGTTCCTACTCGCCTCGCCCTGCGCATTTGTTCGTCCTCGGTCGCCGCGCAGTCTTCCGCCGGCCTGCAGCAGCGTTTTTGCCCTGACCCTAGGGAGTGTTATACGATTCCGGCGTTCTGAAAGGAGTTTCGATGACGCGTTTTACGAGGTCTTCCGTTTTCCTGGCACTCTTGCTTCTGGGTTTTCCCCTCCGGCATCTCCACGCCTCCAGGGCTGACAATCCCCGCGCTGCCGGCAAAGAGGTGGTCCTCAAGGCCGCTGATATCACTCCGAAAATCTTCCCGGAACGCGTTTTTTTTCGAGGCCAGAGTGCGCCGGTGCAGTTCCGCAACAGCGGCGGTGTTCATTTTGCTGACGACTTTTATGTTCTCGTGGGACTGGTGGACAGCTCCGGGTACTCCTCGGGAATCAAGGAGAAATACCAAGCCTATCTCCTTAACGAGGTCACTCTCGAAATAGCCGGTCAAACTTTGAAGCCCGGCGCCTACGGCATCGGTTTCATCACCGGCGGAAAGTTTGTGGTGATGGACCTAGGCGCAAATGACGTCTTGCAGGTGGCCTCGCAGCACGACGCCGAAATGAAGCGCCCGGTGCCACTCCAGGTGCTTGTCTCCAGCACTGCGGGCGGCTACCGGCTATACATCGGTCGCGATTATGTGGAGTTCCGTCGCGCCCCCTGGTTCCAGAATGCAAACTTAGAAAAGGCCGAGCCGAATATAGATTCGGCTCGGCCTTTTGTTTTGCTGGAGATTTGTTTGCGAGAGAAGCGAAGCATCTCTCTTGCCGTGCAGACTTTGTCGTACTAGTTGACGGATCGCTTCCTCGGTGGCTCGGCCGGCGCCGTTGCGAGCAACGCAAACGCGAGGATCAAGGATGCCCAAGCCAGCAGACGCACCATTCTTGTGCTCATAAACCACTCCTCGTGTCCTAATTTCGGCTCGGACCTGGCTCACTCCATCTTGCTCGACTTGAAAATTCTCAGGGGGCGTGACGAAAGATCCTCGCTGGCCGCCCGGAAACCCGGAACACAAGGACTTAACTCTAAGACTTTGGACCGAGATGATCGGGCAGGAACGCGGCTCGCAGCAAACTTTGAAAGACTTCCGCCACCTATTTTCCATTGCATCATACCGAAACGCATCATAGGATGGCGCCCGCAGTTCCCCGCGTTGCTGACAGGAGAAAATCGTTCATGCACATGCATAACTTGAATTGGCTGGCAATCCTGGTAGCCGCGATATCCACAATGGTGGTGGGATTCCTGTGGTACTCACCCCTGCTGTTCGCAAATGCCTGGGTACGCGAGATGGGCTATGACCCGAACGACAAAGCCCGGATGAACGAAATGAAAAAGAACGCCGGCCCGGCCTATGCAGGTTCGCTTTTGGCCAGCATTGTGTCGGCCTTCACGCTGGCGCTGATCCTTCACGGGCTTCGCGCGGAAAGCGCACACTTCGGCTTGATGGTTAGCTTCCATGTGTGGCTCGGATTCGTCGCCACCGTGCAATTGACTGGCGCGCTGTTCGCGAAGCAGAGCATGAAGCTCTTCGCCATCAACACGGGCTACCAGCTCGTCTGCTACCTCGTCATGGGAGCGATCCTCACTGTTTGGAGTTAAGGGAACGCTCCGACAGGAGAAACCAGCTGCGGAATCTTTTCAAGAATCCCCACGCAATGCTGGCAAGATGCCGGCTTGAAAGGGAGGTCACGATGAACTCCGCGCGAAGTACCTGTCTTTCTTTCTTGGTTTTCTCGCTTTGTGGTTCCGCGGTTGCCCAGTCGTCGGGCCCGGATGCGCGACAAATCAGCGATCCAAAGACAATCACATCGGCGTCCAATCCAAATGCGCGCCCCATTCCGATTGATGATCTCTATTTCACGCGGAGCGTTTCCAGCGCATCGTGGTCTCCCAGCGGCAAAGAGATTGCGTTCACCACGGACATCTCCGGCCGATCGAACTTGTGGAAAGTGAACGCGGACGGAGGATGGCCGATACAACTGGCGCAGTCAGACGAGAGACAGTACGGCGACACCTGGTCTCCCGACGGCAAGTGGATCGTCTTTCAACAGGATACCGGTGGAAATGAGTTGTGGGATGTCTTCGCCATCCCGAGTGATGGGGGCGCAGTGATCAACCTGAGCAACACTCCCGAGATTCGCGAAGAGAGCCCCCGATGGTCTCCGGACGGGAAGACCATCGCGCTGAATACCAAGCCGAAGGAAGCCACGGTGTACAACATTACGCTGCTGGATTGGGCCACGCGGAAGATGACGCCACTCACACACGAAAGCACTCCGAACCATCTGTGGCAATCGGTGGCCTGGAGTCCCGACGGAAAAACTCTCTACGCGGACCGTCTGGAAGTCAGTTTTACGGACGCCGACGTCTACGCGATTGACGTCGCGACTGGAAAAACCACGAACCTGACCGCGCACCAAGGACAGGTGCTCAACATAGCATCTTCCTTGTCCAAGGATGGGCAGAAGCTTTTGATTACCTCCAACGAAAAGAGCGGTTACCAAAACGTGGCCCTCTTGGGTATCCCGGGGAGAAAGCTCGTGTGGGTCACGGACACCAAGTGGGAGGCCAGTTCGGGTGACTTCTCTCCCGACGGCAATTGGCTTACCTATACGATCAACGCGGACGGGCGCGTAGATACGTACGTGGCGGACGTGGCCACGATGCACTCGGAAAAAATCCCAGTGGCCGGAGGCGTGAACGGTTTCGCCGGCTACCCCAGCTCCTTTTCGCCCACCGGAGACCGGCTTCTGTTATCGCACGAGAGCTCAGTAGAGCCGGGTGATTTTTGGACTTACGATGTGTCATCACGGAAATCGAAGCAGCTCACGTACTCTGCAATTGCAAGTTTGAACTCCGCGCCACGATCACCGTCACAAATCATCAGCTACAAATCCTTCGATGGAAAAACGATAAGCGCGCTGCTATGGATTCCCTTCAATCTGAAACGTGACGGTTCGAACCCGGCGCTGGTCTTGCCCCACGGCGGGCCGACCGGGCAGTCCGGAGACTACTGGAGTCCGCGGGTGGCTGCCTTGGTGTCCCGGGGATACATCTGCATTGAGGCCAATGTGCGTGGTTCGACCGGCTATGGCATGGAGTTTCAGAAGGCCAACTACCAGGACCTGGGCGGCGGAGACTTACAAGATGAGGTTTACGCGGCCAAGTTCCTGGAAGCCACCGGTTACGTAAATCCGAATAAGATCGGGATCACTGGCGGTTCCTACGGTGGATTCATGACCCTGATGGCCATCGGCAGGACTCCGGACATCTGGGCGGCGGGTGTGGAGATGTACGGCATCATTAACTGGATGACCATGCTGGAACATGAGGATCCCATGCTGCAGCAATACGAAATGAGCCTGCTCGGTGATCCCGTGAAAGATCGCGCCGCTTACAATGCCGCCTCTCCCATCACTTATATCCACAGTGTGAAGGCGCCGCTGCTGGTGTTACAGGGAGAAAACGATCCGCGCGTTCCCAAAGAAGAGGCGGAGCAAGTTGTCATGCTGTTGAAGAGAGATGGGAAGACCGTGGATGCGCACTACTACGCGAACGAAGGGCACGGCTTCGAAAAACGTGAGAATCAGATCGATTCGATCCGGCGCACGGTGGCGTGGTTCGACAAATACCTCAAGGGAAGCAACTGATTCGCACGGACGAAGACGCCCGGACGGAAAGAAATGTCCGGCGTTCGCACTTGCCCACCGCACCCGCCAACGAGAACAGCAGGCTTTCGCCTCCGGCCACCCGGGTGATTGCGCTCCTGGCTCTTTCCGCCCTTATCAATTACATCGATCGCGGCAACCTCTCCATCGCCGCACCTTTGCTGAAAGACGAGCTTGGACTATCGGCCTCGCAGGTTGGCATCCTGTTGTCCTCCTTTTTCTGGACCTACTCTCTGTTCCTTCCCGCTTCCGGGTGGCTCGCTGACCACTTTGACGTCAAATGGGTGATGGCTCTTGGCTTTTTCCTGTGGTCCGGCGCGACGACCGTCACCGGCGGTTTGCACGCGTTTACCACATTGCTTACCGCCCGCCTTATGCTCCGGGTCGGCGAATCGGTCGCCTATCCCTGCTATGCGAGAATGCTGGTGCGACACGTTCCGGAGGTGGGCCGCGGATTTGCAAACGCGCTCATCGCTGCCGGAGTTGGATGCGGCCCGGCGTTGGGCACATTTTTCGGGGGCACGCTCATGGCGCGATTCGGATGGCGTTCCTTCTTCATCGTTCTTGGCGTGGTCAGCATGGCCTGGCTGATTCCCTGGTTCGCATGGATCCCGCGAGGACGTATGGTCGTTTCCCGCGTAGAACGAAGCGGCGCAGGATTTCTCGAACTCCTGAAGCAACGATCGATGTGGGGAACCTGCGGGGGCCTGTTCGGCGCAAATTACGTGCTGTACTTCGAGATCACCTGGCTGCCATTTTATCTGGTGCGTGAGCGCCACCTTTCGATGGGTACGATGGCGAAAATTGGCGGGCTGGGATACTTGTGCTACGCAGCTGCCGCGGTAGTTTTCGGTTGGATCTCCGACCGGTGGATCGCCGTCGGTGGAACGCCGACTCTTGTTCGCAAGACTTTTGCGGGTGCGGGAGCGGGGACTGCCGGGCTATTCCTCCTGGGCTGCGCCCTCGCCGGTCCCACGGTCTCTGTTATTCTGCTGCTACTAGCGTTCGCAGCCGGTGGCATGTGCGGATCCAATATTTGGGCGATCACACAAACGATGGCCGGTCCGAGAATGGCGGGCCGATGGACGGGCTGGCAGAATTTCGTCGGAAATCTTGCCGCTGTCATCGCGCCGGCAGTGACCGGATTCGTAATCGATTACACCGGACGGTTCTTCGTGGCATTCGTAATCATGGCTGTCGTCGCACTGCTCGCTGCTGTTTCTTATATCTTTGTGATCGGCCCGGTGAAGGAGATCGCTTGGGAAGGATGACCCGGGAGCGACGTCGGGGGAGATGCCGTCTCGTCGATTGAAGCAAGCCCTCTCTTTGTCCTAGAATCTTGCTCATGAACGTCGATTGGCTGCGCGAGGTTTGCCTTTCCTTTCCGGGTGCCACGGAACAGATTCAGTGGGGCAGCGACTTGCTGTTCAAAGTAGGCGGGAAGATGTTCGCCGCGACACCGCTGGAGCCGGCTCCGGTGTGTCTTTCATTCAAGGCGGAACCGGAAAGTTTTGCACAACTCACGGAACGACCCAACATCATTCCTGCGCCTTACCTGGCACGAGCGCAATGGGTCGGGCTTCAAACCAAGGACGCTTTGCCGGCGGACGAACTCGCGCGCTTGCTGCGCGATTCTTATGACCTGGTATTCGCGAAACTTCCAAGGAAGACACGCGATGCAGTCTCCAACGCAAAGCTGTTGGCGCGCAAGGCTCGGAGTAAGAAACCAGTGAACAAGAAACGCAGCCGTAGCCACTGACTTCGGTAAAAGATATACTCCCCTAGGATTCGGCACATTCGAAGGAAAAGGATGTTCCGTCGAGGTGGTCGATGCTGGCACGCCTATCATTGCTCCTTGTTTCCATGATGCTTGTCGCTTCATCTGAGCTACGAGACGCAAGATTAGCGTCACCTGCGGGCGGTCTGTTGGTCGTGGCCAATCAGAAGGATCACACCTTACTGGTCGTCGATCCCGAAAATCGCCGTGAACTGGCAAAGATTTCTGTGGGCGTGAACGGACATGAAGTCATCGTGTCCAAAGACGGTCGCTTTGCTTACGTGCCGATCTACGGAAACGCTGGCGTCGGAAGGCCTGGGACGGACGGCAGCACGATTGATGTGATTGATCTGCAGGAGCGCAAACTGGCGGCCACGATCGACCTGGGTAAGCCCCTTCGCCCGCACCGCGCCGAATTGGGGCCCGATGGTCTTCTTTACGTTACCGCCGAGCTTGCAAATGCCGTCGGCGTTATTGATCCTTCCACGCGCAAGCTGCTCGCGGAAATTCCGACGGGGGAGCCGCAATCCCACATGCTGGTTCTTTCGCTCGACGGCCACCGCGGTTACACCGCCAACGTCAGCGCCGGCAGCGTGAGCGTGCTCGATCTGGTGAAGCGCAATCTCATTGCCACGATTCCCGTGGCAAAGAGTGTCCAGCGCATTTCCATCTCACCGGATGGCCTCCGCATCTTCACCCACGATCAAGATGCTCCCCGCATCGCGGTCATCGCGACGGCTACGAACAAAATTACAAACTGGATCGAATTGCCGGACGTGGCGTATGCGTCGGCGCCGACTCCCAATGGGCGCTGGTTGCTGGCCGTCAGCCTTGGCGCCAATCGGCTCCATGTCGTGGATTTGCAAACTCTGAAGGTTGTGCGTTCACTGGAAGTTCCGGAGAGATCCTCGGAAATCCTGATTCGACCGGGCGGAGAAATCGCCTACGTGAGCGGGACCGGTGCCGGCAAAATCGCCGTTCTCGACCTGCGCTCCTGGATAATGCAGCCGCCTATCGACCTCACTCCGGGCGTCGATGGCCTTGCGTGGGTTCCTGCTTCACACTAAGAGTCACGCAACGTGACAAAGACGAAACGGTCATTGTGGGAATGTCTGTGCGCCAAACCTAAAAACCCACGCCTCCTGTTGGTCTTCAGTTAAGGGCGCCGATTGAGCTGCCTAGCGCGCCGCATCCGTGTTTGCGCAGGCCGTGCCGCTGGGGTTACCGGATGGTTGGAGATCCACGAACTCCACGTCGTACGGTATCCCTCCCAATCGCAGATGTGCCACCGTGACCGGTAATTGAAATCTGCGCGGTCCCGCGCTTCCAGGGTTGACATAGAGCACGCCCTCGCGCTCCGTCTTTCCGGGTTTGTGGGAATGGCCACTGACGACGATTTGAAAACCGGCTGCGGCAGGATTCAAATCCAGGGCGTTCACATTGTGTAGAACGTAGATCATGGCCGCGCCTGTTTCCGCCACGGCCGTCTCCGGCAGCCCCTGCGCCCAGGACTCGGTATCCACATTTCCGCGCACCACTATAACCTGGGCGATCGATCTTAGCTCGTCCAGAATCTCCGGCTTCCCCACGTCTCCGGCGTGGATGATCAGCTCCGACCCACGCAGGGCTTCCACTGCTTCTTTGCGCAGTAAGCCGTGGGTATCCGAAATTAAACCGATCCTTTTCACACCAGCGGGCACACGTAGATCGTACCGCGGAACGCCTGGCAGGGCATGAAACCGGCGAAACGAACTGCTCCTCTTGACAATCTAGGGTATCGATGCCATCTTCCTCTTGACAGTCGAGAGGAGCACATTTCATGGCGGACAAGCCGAGCGGCCTGGTTCAGGGCACGCTGGACATGTTGATCCTGAAAACATTGGAGCTAGAGCCGATGCATGGATATGGTATCGCCATGCGTATCGAGCAGATCAGTAAAGGCGTCTTCCAGGTGAATCCGGGATCGTTGTTTCCGGCATTCCGCAGGCTGGAACGGGCCGGCTGGCTCAAGAGCGAATGGCGGGACACTGCGAACAATCGGCGCGCTAAGTATTACGTTTTGCAAGCGCTCGGGCGCAAACAACTCAAGGGCGAGACCCGCGAATGGGCGAGACAAGCAGCGGCCATCGCGCGGATTCTGGAGGCGGAGTCGTAGGAGGTAAGCGATGTCACTGCTGCGAAATCTGGCGGGTGGTCTGCGGGGATTGTTCTTCAAGCAACAGGTCGAGCGCGAAATGGATGAGGAACTGCGCGGGTATCTGGACGCCGCCGTGAACGAGAAGATACGCCGCGGGATAAACCGCGAACAAGCGGTGCGGGCCGCGCGTATCGAGATGGGCGGCGCGGAGAGTGTAAAACAACGAGTCCGTGCGGCGAGCTGGGAGTCGCTGGTGGAAACACTCTGGCAGGATCTGCGGTTTGGCTTGCGACTGCTGCGATTCAGTCCTGCGTTTGCGGCCGCAGCGATTTTGTCTCTGGCGCTAGGCATTGGAGCCAACACCGCCATCTTTCAGCTCTTGGATGCGATTCGTCTAAGAGCGCTCCCGGTAAAAAACGCTCAGGAACTGACGGAGGTGCGCATCGCCGAACGCAACGGTGCAACCGGTGCCTTCGTATCGCGCTATCCCAATCTGACAAACCCCATGTGGAGCCAGATTCGCACGCAGCAGCAGGCGCTCTCGGGCGTATTCGCCTGGGGACCAACGAGTTTCAATATCTCTCCAGGCGGCCCAGTCCACCCGGTCCAGGGCCTTTGGGTGAGCGGTGAATTCTTTGGCGTATTGGGAATTGTGCCCGAAAGAGGACGATTACTTTCGCCTGAGGATGACCGCGCCGAGTGTGCCGCTCCCGGAGTAGTCGTCAGCCACGCCTTCTGGCAGCGTGAGTACGGTGGCGACGAATTTATCGTCGGGCGCAAGATCACGATTGAGAAGCATCCCTTCGCGGTAGCCGGAGTGGCGCCGGCGAGTTTCTACGGTGTGGAGGTCGGACGGAACTTCGATGTAGCCGTGCCCCTCTGCGCGGAACCTACGATTCGCAGCGAGTTCAGTGTGCTGAACCGGCGGGATGGCTGGTGGCTCACAGTGATGGGCAGACTGAAGCCCGGGTGGACCATGGAGAAAGCATCGGCGCACTTGCGCGCGATTTCGCCAGCCGTTTTCGAGGCTACGTTGCCGACCGAGTTCGACGCTGGCGATGCCAAACACTTTCTCGGCTACAAACTCGGGGCCTTTCCTGCCGGTACAGGTATCTCTGGCTTGCGCGAGACGTACGAGGACCCACTCTGGCTGCTGCTGGGGCTGGGAGCGCTGGTACTGCTGACTGCTTCGGCGAATCTAGCCAACCTGATGCTGGCGCGGGCCAGTGCCCGCGAACGGGAAATGGGCATGCGCATGGCTGTGGGGGCGACCAGAGGCCGATTGATCCGGCAATTGCTGGCGGAAAGCCTGCTCCTTGGTCTTGCAGGTGCGCTCCTGGGCGCTCAACTCGCGCATGGATTGACTCGCTTGCTGGTGGCTTCGATCAGCACAGACAGCGCTCCCCTGTTTGTGGACCT
>WNFS01000810.1_pt1 | contig 22962 bp, 17 predicted proteins | sample 5400141 | NCBI WGS metagenome assembly WNFS01 (sample SAMN13153358, study PRJNA577476) | soil metagenome | isolation source: 60 cm saprolite under Madrone tree | place: USA:California | collected 2016-06-14
AGGCATTCCGGCATTGGGACAACATCGAGGTGTTTTTCAAGGGCCGCAAATTCATCTCCGGCGGCCACGGATTCTGTGGCGTCGCCCGCATGAAGCTCCTGCAAATATTGCAGGAACGTGCAGCCGGACTCGGCGTACATCTGGTTTTCCAAATCGAAGTCACCGATCCTGACGATTATGCGGCCTCACATGATTTGGTAATCGCATCCGACGGGGCGTCTTCCGTCACTCGCAAAAAGTATGAGAGCGTTTTCAAGCCCAACATTCAAGTCCGCAGGAATCGGTTCGTCTGGCTCGGAACCCGGAAAAAGCTGGATGCTTTTACTTTTGATTTTAAGGAAACCGAATGGGGCTGGTTTAACTTGCATGCGTACCGCTTCGACGCGGACTGGTCCACTTTCATTGTAGAAACGCCGGAAGAAAACTGGCTAAGAGCCGGCATCGACAAGATGGAGCAAGAAGAATCGATTGCGCTCTGCGCAAAGCTATTCGCCGAAAGGCTCGATGGCAATGGGCTCATCTCCAATGCCAAGCATCTCAGCGGATCGGCGGTATGGCTGAAATTTGCGCGCGTGTTATGTGAAAAGTGGCATCACAAAAATATCGTTCTCATCGGTGATGCGGCACACACCGCTCATTTCGGCATCGGATCTGGCACAAAATTGGCCATGGAAGATGCCATGACGTTGGCCCATGTCGTTTCTAGTCACAAAGGCGGCGTCTCCGAGGCGTTGCAGCTCTACCAGGACAACCGGGAGATCGAAGCTCTGAAGCTGCAGAGTGCAGCACGCAATCGCATGGAATGGTTTGAGCAGGTCGAGCGGTATGTCCATCTTGAGCCCGAACAGTTCACGTACAGCCTTCTCACTGGCAGTCAACGTATCGGCCACGAAAACTTAAAACTCCGCGACGCCAGCTACGTGCGCGATGTTGAGCGGTGGTTCGCAGCCCGCAGCGGCGTGGATCATGCCGTGCCTCCCATGTTCACTCCGTTTACGGTCCGCGGATTGTCGTTGAAGAATCGCGTGATCGTATCTCCGATGGCAACTTATATGGCCATGGATGGTGTTCCCAACGATTTTCATTTGGTTCACTTGGCCAGCCGCGCTATGGGAGGCGCTGCCATGGTGGGCACGGAGATGACCTGTGTCTCGCCAGATGCGCGCATCACTCCTTCGTGCCCCGGCATGTGGAACGAAGAACAGCAAAAGGCATGGCAACGCATCGTTGACTTTGTTCATTCGCACACCGATGCCAAGATCGCGCTGCAATTGGGACACTCCGGCCGTAAAGGTTCCACTCATCGCGGTTGGGAAGGGATCGATCTTCCGCTGGAATCACAAAACTGGCCCCTGGTATCCGCTTCGCCCATTCCGTACATTGAGGGTGTGTCGCAAACGCCGCGCGAAGCCACGCGCAGAGACATGGACCGCATCCTCGCTGATTTTGTGGCAGCCACAAAACGTGGTGTGGCTGCTGGTTTCGACTGGCTGGAATTTCACTGCGCCCACGGCTACCTGCTATCCAGCTTCATTTCTCCGCTGACCAACCAGCGCACCGACGAATACGGTGGGTCACTCGAAAACCGTTGCCGGTTTCCTCTGGAGGTTTTTCGGGCAATGCGAAGCGCCTGGCCCGCCGAAAAGCCGATGAGCGTGCGTATTTCAGCGCACGATTGGGTGCCGGGGGGCCTGGCGCCCGAAGACGCGACGGAAGTCGCGCGACTGTTCTGTGCGGCGGGCGCTGATGTAATTGATTGCTCGTCAGGTCAAGTCAGCAAGGCGGAGAAACCCATTTACGGCCGCATGTATCAGGTGCCATTTTCCGATCGCATTCGCAATGAAGTCGGGATTCCCACCATCGCTGTAGGAAACATTTTCGAAGGCGATCATGTCAACACCATCATCGCTGCAGGTCGAGCCGACCTCTGCGCCGTTGCACGTCCTCACCTCGCGGATCCCTCGTGGACGTTGCACGAAGCGGCGAAACAGGGATACACCGACATCTGGTGGCCGGATCAGTATCTAGCGGCCAAGCAACAATTAGAGCGAAACCTGGCGCGGGCTCAACTCTTGGTACAAGCGTGATACAACCCTCTCGCGCACATCTCGATCGCGTTCTGGCGGGAAAGCATGCGCTTGTCACCGGTGGCTCGCGCGGTATCGGCGCCGCAGTGGTCAGCCTCTTACTGGCACACGGCGCGCGCGTTACTGTCTTAAGCCGAAGCAAGCCCACCGGGAACGCAGATGTTGCACCCGAAACTTCAAGCGATTTTGAATATATCACTGCGGACGTCACAAATTATGAGGACGTCAACCGGGCGTTTGCCGAGGCCCGATCACGGTTTGGTTCCGTAAACATACTCGTCAACAACGCCGGGCAAGCCGTCTCCGCGTCTTTTCTGAAAACGGATTTAACGATCTGGCGTTCTATGTTCGACATCAATCTGGACGGAACGTTCTACTGCACCCATGCGGCTTTGCCAGATATGCTGGAGGCGCGCTGGGGCCGCATCGTTAATATGGCTAGCACTGCGGGACTCATCGGCTATGCCTACGTCTCGGCATACTGCGCCGCAAAACACGCACTCATCGGCTTAACGCGCTCGCTTGCGTTGGAGGTAGCATCCAAAGGCATTACGGTGAACGCTGTGTGTCCTGGCTATACAGAAACCGATATGTTAAAGGAGTCCCTAAACAAGATCGTTACGAAGACAGGCCGCAGTCGTGAGCAAGCCTTAGCCGACTTGGTAGCTCGCAATCCGCAGAAACGCTTGATCCAACCTGGAGAAGTCGCGAATGCTGTTGCTTGGTTAAGTTTGCCGGGCAGTGAAGCCATCAATGGACAAACCATCGCCGTCTCGGGTGGTGAAACGATTTGAGGGCACATGGGAACTCTATTAGCAGTGGAAAAGAACAGTTTGCGACTCCTCGGCAGTGCCGCCGTTCTCCTCGGCCTGGAGACGCAAGGCACTGAGGCGCTCATGAATCTAGTGGCGCATTCTGGAGCTTCGGGGCAACTAAATCCTGCGGCTAGGAGAAGGTAATGCGATACCTCCCTGGTGAGCCACATAAACTGCCGGTTCATCACACCTCTCTCGCGAACTACAAGAGCCGCCACTTCCGGTATGAAAGCAACGGCGGGATCGCAACGATTATTCTCAATCGTCCGGAGCGCAAGAATCCTCTGACGTTCGATTCGTATGCAGAGCTGCGTGATTTCTTTCGCTCGTTATGCGAAAGCACCGACATCAAGGCGGTTGTCCTAACGGGCGCTGGAGAAAACTTCTGCTCCGGGGGAGATGTCCACGAAATTATCGGGCCGCTCACCAAGCTGGATATGCCTGGTCTGTTGACCTTTACACGCTTGACGGGTGACCTCGTCAAGGCCATGCGTGCCTGTCCACAGCCTGTCATTGCTGCGATCGATGGCGTCTGCGCGGGGGCAGGGGCATTGCTTGCGCTAGCGTCGGATTTGCGCCTGGGAACTACGCGAACCAAGATTGCATTCTTATTCACACGCGTGGGCCTGGCGGGCTGCGACATGGGGGCCTGCGCACTTTTGCCGCGCGTCATCGGCCAGGGCCGCGCCGCCGAGCTTCTTCTTACCGGACGCACGATGAGCGGCGAAGAGGCCGAGCGGTGGGGTTTTCTCAATCGACTGTGCAATCCGCAAGAGCTTTTGTCGGCAGCTCAGAATCTCGCCGCAGAACTTGGTAGTGGTCCCACCTTCGCGCACGGTATGACCAAGAAAATGTTGCAGCAGGAGTGGAACATGGGTGTCGACGAGGCCATCGAAGCGGAAGCGCAAGCCCAGGCCATCTGTATGGCGACGAACGATTTTCATCGTGCCTATCATGCATTTGTGGACAAGCAAAAGCCCGAGTTCAAGGGAGATTGATGATGTCCGCGCATCCACATTTGGACTGGCCCTTCTTCGAGTCACATCACCAGGCTCTTGCCGCGGATTTGGACCTCTGGGCTAGTGCGGAGCTCAGCCCCGAAATCGGCGAAGATGTCGACAAAGTATGTCGCGGGTTAGTGCGTCAACTGGGTAAAGCGGGCTGGCTGAAGTATGCGGTTGGTGGAACTCAGTATGGGGCGGCCAGCGACTTTGTCGACACTCGCGCGATATGTTTGATCCGTGAAACCCTCGCTCGGCATTCTAGCTTGGCAGATTTTGCGTTTGCCATGCAAGGTCTTGGCTCAGGAGCGATTACCCTTTTTGGCACCACGCAACAGAGAGCTAAGTATTTGCCCCACGTAGTGCAGGGGAACGCGATTGCTGCCTTTGCCCTTTCGGAATCCGACGCGGGTTCCGATGTTGCAGCCATGCAATGTGAAGCGCGGCGCGATGGCGACGGCTACGTTCTCAATGGCGAAAAAACATGGATCTCAAACGGCAGGATCGCTGACTTCTATGTTGTGTTCGCTCGCACAGGCGAAGCAGAAGGTTCCCGCGGAATCACGGCGTTCATCGTGAACTCGACCGCTCCGGGACTGGCGATTGGCGAACGCATCGAAATCATCGCTCCTCATCCCCTGGCGCGTCTCACATTCAACAATTGTCGAATCTCGGCCGAACAGCGGCTGGGAGAGCCTGGCCGCGGATTTAAGGTGGCTATGGCAACCCTGGATGTCTTTCGGACTTCCGTGGCCGCCGCGGCTCTCGGATTGGCTCGTCGTGCCATGCAAGAAGCCTTGCGCCGTGCTACATCCCGCAAGTTGTTCGGCCAAGTGCTGTCAGATTTTCAATTGACACAGGCCAAGCTGGCGGGGATGGCGACAGACATTGATGCTGCGGCTCTGCTGACGTACCGGGCGGCTTGGTTGCGCGATCAGGGAAAATCCATAACAGTCGAGGCCGCCATGGCCAAAATGACCGCAACGGAAACTGCCCAGCGCGTCATCGATGCTGCTGTGCAGATTGCCGGCGCTTTGGGAGTGGTCAGCGAACAGATTGTGGAGCGTCTCTATCGTGAGATTCGCCCTCTGCGAATCTATGAAGGTGCGACGGAAGTGCAGCAAATGATTGTCGCCCGCGGCATCATTAAGGCATTTCAAGAGAGTGAGCCATCGCGTGCCTGACGCTCCGCGGAAAGCTCGTTCCTATCATACTCAAATCCCTGTCCGGTTCGCGGATTGCGATCCAGCCGGTATTGTCTTTTATCCGCGCTACCTGGAGATGTTCAACGGCTTGGTGGAAGATTGGTTCCGCGAAGAGCTGCACTCTTCCTTAACGGAAATCGTTACGAATCGCGGGTTTGGAATTCCCACCGTTCACCTGGAAGTGGATTTCGTAGCGCCGAGCCGCTTTGACGAAGTGCTATCTGCAACACTCACGGTGCGTAGGTTGGGCACAAGTTCGATGGGACTGGATATTATTTTTCGGGGACCGGACAGTGGGGATCGCGTTCGGGGCATGGTCGTGCTTGTCTTCATTGATCGGGCGTTGCACCGCCCAATATCTTGGCCGAATGATTTACGAGCGCGGATTCTAGAATTTCAAACAGACGCATTATCCTAGGGAATTTAGCTCAGATGAAGGGTACGGAAAACATGAAATCTCTGCAGCCTGCGCATTGGCAACGCCCGAAAGGTTACGCGAATGGCGTCGTTGCAAGCGGTCGCACTGTTTTCGTTAGCGGCATGATTGGTTCCGATATACAAGGAAACATAGTTTCCGGGGACTTCGTTAAACAAGCCCGCCAGACGCTGAACAACATTGTCGAAGTTCTCGCCGAAGCGGGGGCTAAACCCGAGCATATCGTACGCATGAACTGGTATCTTGTGGACAAGAATGAGTACCTAGATGCCCACAAACAACTCGGTGTGGCATATCGCGAAATTATCGGGCGTCACTACCCGGCGATGACGGCCGTTCAAGTCGCTGGCCTAGTTGAAGAAGCCGCCCGCCTAGAAATTGAGGTTACAGCTGTGATTCCCGACACCCAGTAAATACCTCTCGATTCGAGATTTTCGTAATACAACCACGGAATTGAGCCTTATGAAGAAGAGCAAGAAATCGTATCCGGCTGAAAGTAGCAGAGGATGACCTAGGATTCGCCGAAAGAGCCCTTATTGAGAAATACTTAGTTCCGTTGATCTCGGCGAGGACGATAAGGCATCTTCAAGTCGCCGGTGGTGGAGGCTTCCCAGACACGCTCTATCAGCCCGGGTGACTCTGGGGTGGCATTTGAAACGAGCCAACATCATGGCGGCTTACGACCTCTTCGCACCAACGGGAGAATTTGCTGCGGGCGCCTCCAACAACACGGGCACCGGCCACTGGACGAATGCACCGTCGGCAGGCGGCTTTACCTCTCTCAAAAACCGTCAGCAGGGCGCGAGATAAGATTGGTAATTGTGACCCACTTGGATTTGCGGCACATAAGATCAGAGAACTTGCAACTTAAGTTTTGTTGTCCACGTGGGCTCTGTGTTACGCCGCATCTTGATGGTGATTTTGGGCAGGCGTCGAAAGCTTCATTTTGGAGCCTCCAGGACCTGGACGTGATGATGCTCCAGCAGATCTCCGGTCGCATGATCCACTTGTGCGACAGCGAGTTGAAAATTCACTTGCGATTCAATCAGATTTAGCTCCGCTTGGGCGAGTTGGGTTTGCGCGTCCAGAACGAAGAAGATTTGTTCCGTCCCCAGTTCGTACTTTCGTTCGTCGGCATGAAGCGTCTCTTTCGCAAGATCCACAGCTACTTTGGCGGCTTCCATACCAAGCTTGGCTGCCTCCAGAGAGTGCACGGCAGTCGTAACCTCGAGCGAGATGCTTTGATTTGTCTCTCTTTCCTGATATTGGTCATGGCGGCGGCTGACGATCGAATCGGCCAGATTGGCCTCTGCGTTGTGATTTCTCACAGGCAGCCTCAATGAAAGACCCGCGCCATACGCCGGAAAGGTAAAATGGAAGGACTGGCTCAAGCTGTCACTGAGTCCCGTATTCCCAACGGCAGGGTCATTCCCGGCCAGCCCGTTGCCGGAATAGAAGCCGGAGAGTTCGAGGTCCGGTTTGAGACCATTGTGCGCAAGCCGAATGCTCAGTTCATCGACAGCGAGTTGCTGGTGCGCCGCTTCGAGTTCTGGCCTGTTCGCAATGGCGCGCGCTAGCGCAGAAGGTATATCCACGTTTGGCAGTTCACCCGAGGGCTCGGGGCGGTCGGTCATTTCTAGGTCGAGCACGCGAGTCGCGGGGTCAAGGTCCGCGCCGATGCCTCGGCGGAACAGATCTTCGGCCTGCTTGACTGCGTATTCTGCCTGAATTACACCGACACGCCGCGATGCCACTTGCGATTGGGAGCGATAGATGTCCAAGGGAGGCAGAGCCCCCAGGCTCAACGCCTTCTTGTCGTGCTCGTAGCTTTTCTGAGCCTCCTCCAGCGATTTTTGCTGTACCGCGAGTATTTCCCGAGCCAGCACGACGTTCCAGTAATTGCCCACAATCTGTTGAATGATATTGCTTGCTTCCGCAAGAAACGACGCGTGAGCCTGTTTCAGGTTGCGCTGCGCGATCAAAATCGGCGCGCGATTTGGAAAGAGTCCGCGGTTTCGCAAAAGCGGCTGCGTCACAGTGAATTGCAGCGTTGTCGCGATGGACGGATTCAGAAAATTGAAGGAGCTGTTGGTCGAACTCTTGTCCGCGATGAACGAACCCTGAAAATTTGTCCCTGTTTGCAATGTTTGCGAATAGCCGATCTGCGTCGACTGGGTCAACGTGTCTAGAATCGACGCCCCTTGGAGTTGGGTTGAGGTCGGCGTTTTGGTCCGTTGATCGCTGAAACTCGAGGTCAGCAACGGATCAAACGGCGCATACACACGGCGAAGGTTGTTCTCCGCGGTTTCAATCTGGTAGTGGTCCAGGTGGATGTCCGTGTTGTTGGATAAGGCCAGGCGAATACTGTCGTCCAAGGAAAGCACAAGTTTCCCGTCGACGATGTGATCCTGTAAACCCTGTGGCGGAAGCAACGGTACGGCGGGCCTATGCCTTCCGCCGATACCCAGCACCGTTTCCAGAGGGGAAGCGTTCTGAGCCCGCGTCGAAACTCCGCATCCGGCAAGTAATAAGATCGCAACACACAAAAAACGCACCACTCTCATCGATCACCCCCACTGGACCGTTTGAATGCACCCGCGATTATTCGTACCGAATGGCCTCGACCGGATCGAGCCGCGCCGCCTTTACCGCTGGATAAATCCCGAATATCAAGCCTACGGAAATGGAAACCAGGAATGCCAGAAGGATGGAGCTGACCGTAACCACGGTGGACCATCCGGCAAGCCAGGCAATCAGCCGCGACATAGCGAACCCGAACACCACGCCCAAGAGACCACCGGCGAAAGAAATGAGGGTCGCTTCGATCACAAATTGCCGAACGATGTCGGAGCGCCTCGCGCCAATTGCTCGGCGAACGCCAATTTCGCGGGTACGCTCCAATATGGCTGCCAGCATGATGTTCATGATTCCGATTCCGCCCACTAATAGTGAAATCGAAGCAATGGCCACCATCACGGTGTTGAAGAGTTGCTCCGTGCGTTTCTGCTGCGCCAGCAGCTCGGCAGGCACGATAACGCTGAAGTCGCCCGCATCGTGATGCGAAGAATTAAGAATCCCGCGCACCACTTCCGCATCCGTGACGCTCGTATCCACCGACGCAAGATGCAAGTACATCCCGTCGATTTCGTCCTTGAGCCAGCTTTGCGAGTCTTCCAAACGGAACAGCACCGAATTCAATGGTGCATACACCAGGTTGTTCATGTCTTCTGTGCGAACGCCGGATACGTCGGACTCAGGAGCGAGTTGCGGCCCGGCGATTCCAATGACATGGCACCACATTTCGTTGAGCTTTATGTATTCTCCAACCGCCTGAGACGCGCCAAACAAACTGTCTTTCGCCGCAGCGCCCAAGACGCACACCGGAGCAGAAGAAGCATTGTCGGAAGCGTCGAAAAACCGCCCTTCCGTTACGCGCAGATGCCCGATTTCCAGATAGCTCGGCTCCACGCCGTAAACGACAGGGGTGTCCTGCTGAGGCTTCGGAAGAATCTTCGTCGGTGTGAACCGCTTGCGCGGTGTCGCGTCCTGAATGCTCGGCATATTCTGCCGAATAATCTGGTAGTCGCTGAGCGTCAGGCCCGGCGAGTTTTTCCGGACCTTCTGAAGTTCCTGGCCGTTGCGCGCTTCCTTGGCTTCCACAATCAGGTTGCGCACACCCAACTGCTCAATGAACGCCATCACCTTCTGTTGCGCGCCTGCGCCGATCGAGAGCATCGCCACCACCGCCGCCACGCCGAAAATCATTCCCAGCATGGTCAGCAAGGAGCGCAGCTTATGGCTGGCCAGGTTTTCCAAGCCAAAAGCAAGATCAGGCAGCCATTGTTCCAGGGATCTCGGCTGAGCCATCGAAACAGGTTTCATCGCCGTCCCACTCGCTTCAATTTGAGCTCGTACCCAGGCTGGGAGTCGCGCTGCCGCTTTCTTTGGGCTTCCCCGAGCGTTTTTTGTCCGGATTCACTAGCGCGACAACTGTTCCGACCTTGACTCCTTCGAGGATCGCTCGTCCTTCGCTCAGGGCGCGGACCTTCACTTCTTGCATCTCGAATCCCCGTCCACGCTCGCAATACACAATCTTCTTGCCGTCGCGTTCAAAGACCGCTTCTGCTGGGAGGGACACGGCGCGCGTAAGATGATCGCCAAGAATGCTTAGTTGCGCCTCGAACCCTGGGCGCAGACGCGGATCCGCGCGATCCAGCTCGATGGCCACGTCGAATTTGTGCTTCGCGTTGTTGTCCCAGAATTCGCGAGCCGTGGCTCCTCCAACCGTTCGCACTTTCCCGGTAAAGGACTCGCCGGGCAGCGCATCCACCTTTATATCCACGGGCTGTCCTGTCTTGAGATTTGTGCGGTCCGTCTCGCCGACCTGGGCCGAAATCTCGAGTCTGGAGCTGTCAATCACCTCCGCAATCGAACTGCCAGGGTTTACCTGGTCCCCAACGTGATAGTCCGGCAGCGTCATCCCATCCATAAAAAATCCTCCGGTGGAATCCCGGTTGCCGTGGATGACCATCAGTCCATCGATCTGAGAGGTTATCCGCATATTCTTTATGTTTCGCTCCGCCTGATCCATGGCCAGCTGCGCTTTGTGATGCTTCTCCTGACTGATCGCCAGCGCCGCATCATTGGACGCTCCGTGCGACCGGATGTCTTGTTCGAGCTGAGTCAAAGCGCGCTTGGCTTCTTCGAGCGCCAGAACGTTTTTCTGGGCATCGATCTGGCTCAACAGTTCATTCTTGCTGACCTCAAGCTCTGCCTTGCGCACCGCGTATTTGGCTTTCAAGAGCGCCGTCTGGTCTTCCGCCGTCTGGACCGCCGCATCTGCCTTGGCTTTCACGATCTCCTGGTCAGCTTGCTCCAAGTCGCTGCGATTCTGTGCAAGGTTGTACTCCTGCTGGCTGGGGTCAAACTCCAGCACCACATCCCCGGCGTGCACCTGCGCTCCGGCAGCGGCCAACTGAATGATTTGCAACGTGCCTCCAGCAATCGGCGGCGCGGAAACAACTCTCGATTGTTCCGGGTGCAACGCTCCTTTCGTGAATACCTTGAGTTGCAGATCGACTTCCTTCACAGTGGCTGTCGGAATTTCCGCATCGCTGGCAATCACCGTGGTCTGTCGGCACGCAATACTGCTCCCTCCCAGCGCCAGTGCCAGGAGAAATGCCACCGCACGCGTTCTTCTCTTACCCAACATGAAGTTCCTACTTTAGAAGCGTCGGATCCTTGAGAGCGAGCCGCTCGCCCGGTTGCAACCCCTTGGCAATCAAAGCTTCATCGCCGCTTTGCCGCGCTACTTCCACGGTAGTCTCTTCGAACTTTGATCCGCGCCGCACGTACGCAACGGTTCTCCCGGCTTTCCTGAAAAGAGCATTCGTCGGAATGACAATTCCATTGGGAACGCGATCCACTGCAATGCGAACAGTCGCTCCCATTCCAGGCGTGAGCCGCGCATCGCTCCCTGCCAAGCTCAGCTCGACGGCAAAATTTCGCGGCACTGGCCAACCTGCGCCGAAGTCCAGGCTGGCCGTAGGACTTATCGTCTCCACGTGCCCATCGAAGTTCCGATCCGGAAGCGCGTCCAGCCGCACGCTGGCCGACTGGCCCAATTTCAGCTGTCCTCTTTCCGCTTCTTCCACGCGCGCAGAGATCTTGAGCGCCGAACCATCGGGAAGCTCCGCGATTGCCGCCCCAGGCCACGCCCGGTCGCCCGGCTTGAAAGTAGTGGGGCTGCCTTGTGGCTGCCAGTGATTCTGCAGCGCCACAACGCCATCGAGTGGTGCTCGCAACGTAAGGGAATCCAGAGCGCGTTGGTCCAGCTCCACTTGGAAGGCAGCCTGGTCGTGCTTCTGCTGCTTGCTGGCCAAATCGGAGACCGCCGCGGCGCGGTCCGCCTTCAGCTTCGCTTCGGTCTCCTTTTGTTTTTGCTCCGCATCCGCAAGTTTCAGTTTGGCCTGCTCGCCTTCGATAACCGAAAGGATCTCCTGTTTGCTGGCATCCATGCGCGCTTTCTCGGTGTCGTATTTCGCGGTCATCACATCGGTCACATCCTGCTCTTCCTTCAAACGCGCTGCCGCGCGCGACTGCTGGATTTCCGCCTCCGCGGACTTGACCGCGGACTGATCTTCCGCCAGTTTCTGCTTCACTGCGGTTGCATCAAACTCCACCAAAAAATCTCCTTTCTTCACTTTCGCGGCGTTATCTACGAGCCTCAAGATCTGCAAGTCCCCAGCGCCGTAGGGCGCCGCAATCACCGCCGAGCGAATCGCCTTCACCTCGCCCTTAATCTCCAGATAGTCCACGAATTCTTTGCGCTTCACATCTGCCATTGGAAAATTGACTGCCGAGTTTGCCAGTCGGAAGGCCCCAAACACCAGCCCGCCAATCACCAGGACGGCAGCGCCAATGATCGCTTTCTTTCTGGTTTTGGATTTCTGACTTCCGCCGCTCATGGCCTCTCCGTCGCCCCGGGATCTTCGGTAGCGTCCCGCCGGATCACATCTCCCTCTGCTAATCCGGATTCCACCACCGCGCTCAAGTCATTCCGCCGCCCGATTTTCACCGTGCGTTTCTCAAAACCGCCCGAGTTTTTCAGCCACACAAACGAATGCCCGGATTCTGTCCCAATACTCTCGTACGGAATCACCAGCACATTCGATTCCGTCCCAAGATCCAGGTCCATTGCCGCAGAAAGGTCCGGCAAAAGCCTTGGGTCGTTTCCTTGCACCAGGAATCGCGCCGTGAACGACCTCACCATTTCCGTAAATTGTCCGGTGTGCCCAAGGGGCGAAAGTTCATCGAGCACCGCCGGAAGCGTCATCCCCGGATACGCATCCAAATGCATTACCGCTTTCTGGCCAGGAAGAATTTTCAGCAGATCCACTTGGTTCAGCTCGACGCGCACTTCCATCCTCGACGGATCGACCACCTGCAGAAACGGCACTCCCGGCCGCACCTGGTCTCCTTGTTGCACTGTTCCCATCCGCCCTCCAAGCCAGATGGTGTTGTAAACCACCACTCCCGCCATGGGCGAGTGCACAGTCATCTTTGCCGCATTCGCAAGCGCGTAGCGCATCGCTTCCTTCGCGCGATCCCGCTGAATCTCCAGGATCTTTATCGCCGCCACCGCCGCCGCACGTTTCAACTGGTATGTTTCCTTTAGTTGCTTCAGTGTGGCTTGCGCTTCATCGACAGCTTCCTGATTCTTCTCGGCATCGATCCGCGAAACAACCTCGTTTCTCTGAATCTCCAGCTGCGCCCGCTTCAATTCGTCCTCAGCCTGCTTCATCGCCGTATCGTCTTTGGCGCGTGCGATTTCCTCATCCGTCTGCTTCTGCGCCACCTGGCTCACCAGGTTGTCGTAGGTGCTCTTTTTGTCGAGGTAGTCTTTCGTCTGCGCCTGCGGATCGAATTCCACCAGGACGTCATCCTTCGTGACGTGCGTGCCAGCGGGTGCCAGCTTGGTAATGACCATCGAGCCCACCTGCGCCCCCTCCAGCCTCGGAGCAAGCACAACAAAAGACCGCGAAGCCTGCGTCGTTCCATTCAACCGCAATGTCTGCGAAAGGCTCTTTCGCTCGACTTTGACGACAGATTCGGTCCGGTCTGCCGAAGGCCGTCCTTGCCGGAAATGCAAAAAAAGAAAGGGGATAGCCACAACTAGCAATACAGAAGCGATACGAAGAAGGAGGGGCCTGGGCTTGCCGCGGTTTTGGGGTATTTGGCCCATAACCTCTTAAGACTCTGAAAACGTTCGAATGTCATCCCGTCGGGCTAGATTCTTGGAACTCGAATCGGCGGAATTGGTTGTTTCCGTGAATCCCCGTCCCAGACAGTGTCCAACAGCAACCAAGTCTATCCCACCGCCAGGAAGAACGGCACCACTGAATTTGCATGGTGCTCACGTCATTGACCCTGAACCTGCCTTCCAACATCTCTCGGTGGCAGCATTTTTGCGGAAACAAACAAGTCGCAACGCCTGCAAGTGTTTGTGCAAGGAAGGAGTGGCGTGGCAAAATAGCCAGGCCCAAAAACACCGCGAGTTGGCGAAATGCATGAGACTGCCCATCCCCATTCATGGAGTCAACTTCGGTCTCAAGCCATGTCCATCCTTTTCACAGGAAAGCTAGTTCAGCCAATTACGGTTTAGGAGGTTAAGGTCATCTTGAAATCGAGTGCTCGGATCATCCCAGTCTCAGTCGCAACCTGCGCGGTGCTGTCTCTTTTGCTGATTTCTTCATTACCTGCTCAGAATTCGGCCTTCCACGACGCCCCGCCATCCGCCAAGCAACAAAAGAATCCCTTCGAGGGCCAGCACCCCGGCTCCGCCAAGGCCGACTATGTTCAACGTTGCGGGGCCTGCCACGGGCAAAACGGAGAGGGCACAGGAAACATTCCTGCCCTCGCCCCTGGCAAGGCGCAAAACGCCAGTGATGGCGAGCTCTTCTGGTACATCACCAAGGGTGATGTGAACAACGGCATGCCCTCCTGGGAAAGTCTGCCGGAAGAGCAGCGGTGGCAGATCATCAACTATATTCGTGTCCTTGGCAGCCTCAAACCCGGTTCTCCACGCGTGCCGCTTTCCGCCGACGAAGCCGTCGCTGCTGCCGCCAACGCGCCTCCGCCCAAACCACCATTCACCGACTACCGTTTTGAAGAGCCCGGGAAAATTCGCAAGATCGCTATAAAGGATCTGCCAGCTCCACTCGCCACGGCCTCAGCGGGCAATGGTCCGCAACTCGTGCCTCGCCCAAAGGACGCCTTGCCGAAGGTTCCTCCTGGCTTCAAAGTCGAGCTGTATGCCTCGGAGCTCGATGAGCCACGGCTCATTCGCACCGCGCCCAACGGCGATTTTTTCGTAGCCGAGAGCCGCGCAGGCAACATTCGAGTCTTCCGCGGAATCACGGATGAGGGCAAGCCCACGCAGTCAGAGACCTTCGTCACCGGTCTGAACCGTCCCTTCGGCATCAACTTTTACCCGCCGGGCCCTGATCCGCGATGGATCTACATCGGCAACACGGACTCGGTTGTTCGGTTCCCTTATAAGAACGGTGATTTACAGGTCAGCGGCCCCGCAGAACATATTGCCGACGTCCCGGGAGGCAACGGCCACTGGACCCGCGACATTCAGTTCACTCCCGACGGCAAGAAAATGTTGGTTTCGGTCGGTTCGGCCTCGAATATCGACGACCCCGATACCACCCCTGCTGAAAAAAATCGCGCGGATGTCCTCGAGTTCAATCCCGATGGTTCCGCGATGCGCGTCTACGCCTACGGAATCCGCAATTGTGTCGGCCTGGCGATCAATCCGAAGACGGGCGAGCCGTGGTGCTCAGTGAATGAACGCGACGCCCTCGGTGACAATCTCGTTCCGGATTACATTACCCACGTCCAGGAGGGCGGCTTCTACGGCTGGCCCTGGTGGTACATGGGCGGCCATCAAGACCCGCGTCACGAAGGCAAGCATCCCGAGCTAAAAGACAAAGTCATCACACCGGATGTAATCCTCAACCCACATAACGCCTCGCTTGAACTCACTTTTTACGACGGCAAACAATTCCCGGCCGAATACAAGGGCGACATTTTCGCTTCCGAGCATGGCTCGTGGAATCGCGCGGTCCGCGTAGGCTATGAAGTCATTCGCGTGCCTCTGCATCAGACCGGCTACGCCACTGGTGAATACGAGGATTTCATGACGGGCTTCGTCGTGGACAATGGCCACGTTTGGGGACGCCCCGTCGGCATCACCGTCGCCCAAGATGGCTCGCTGCTGGTTACCGATGACGGCTCGAAATCGATCTGGCGCATCAGTTACATTGGGAAGTAATTCCCCATTGGGCCAGAGATTAGGCACTATATTGAGATCAGCATTGGGCGAAGGACCGTAGCGGGTTTTGCCATTCAGTATCCCAGTTTCTTATCCACGACATTCAGCAACGGTTCGCCCTTCCGGAATCGTTCATACTGCTCGATGAAGAACTTCATGGCGTTGTCCAACCAATCCGGCGTATGGTCCGCGCAATGCGGAGAAAGCAAAACGTTCTCTAGCTTGTAGAATGGATGCCCCGTCGGCAGTGGTTCGTGGTCGAATACGTCCAGCGCCGCTCCTTTAATCCGGCCATTCGAGAGCGCCCCAATCATTGCCTCCTCATGGATCACCGGCCCTCGCCCAACATTGATCACCACCGCCGTCGGCTTCATGGCCGCAAACTCCGCCTCACCAATCATCCCGCGCGTCTCTCGAGTAAGCGGCGCCGCCGCCACTACATAGTCGCAGCGCGCCATCATCTCCAGCCGGCGTTCCGGCGTATAAGTCTCCGCGACCAACGGGTCCGCAGTCTTCGAAGGTGGAGCGTGCCGCCTCACCGCGAGGACGCTCATTCCAAGCGCACGCACTCTCTCCGCGATCGCACGCCCGATGTCCCCATATCCGACAATTCCGACGGTTTGCTCCGATGCCCATGAAACGTCGAAGGCCTCCCAAACTCCAGCCATCTGATTGCGAATCATGCGCCGGAAATCTTTTGCGAAATACAATATCGCGCCAAGCGTAAACTCGCCTAAAGATGCGCTAAACACTCCGGCCCCATTAGTTAGAGGCAAGGCACTCTCGATCAGCTCCGGAAACAGCGTTCTCTCCAGTCCCACCGATCGGGAATGCACCCAACGCAAGTTTGGGCACATCGCGAACGCCTTCTTAAAAAGCGCAAGCGAGCCCGACCAATTAAAGAGAATGGTGGCGTGAATAGCTTCTTGCTCAAATGCTTCGGCAGAATTTTCGACGATAATTTTTGCGTTCGCCACCGCTTTCGTAAGCATGGCAAGCTGCGCCTCTGCCGGCTCAGCTTGGCTGACAAGGACCAGAATCGTGTCGTTTTTCATCGTTGTCGCTTCAATAGCGCAAAACATTACACCACAATCCGCGCAAGCCATATCTAGCAAACGCAGTTTAGAGAAATCAAATTCGTTCTTTAAGCCTTAGAGTTTGACACTACAAATTAAATCCTCCTAAACTGCGCAGTATTGCAAAACCATTGGAAGTTGACCGAACGAATTCGAAGTTCTACGGTTGTCTGTATCTAATCCCAAAGCTTTGGAAGGAATTTTGTGCCGCCAAAAGATTCCAAGTCTCTGAGAAGTTATCGCTGGTACGGCCCGGACGATCTTCGCTCCTTCGGCCATCGTTCGCGCGCCGCCTCCATGGGCTGCACGCAGGCGGACTACGCCGGAAAGCCCGTTATCGCCATCATCAATACGTGGGGCGACATCAACCCCTGCCACAGTCATCTTCGCGAGCGCGCCGAAGACGTCAAACGCGGCGTCTGGCAAGCCGGCGGTTTCCCCGTCGAAATGCCCGCGTTCACCCTCGGCGAAACTTTTCAAAAACCGACCACCATGATGTATCGCAATCTCCTAGCGATGGAGACGGAGGAACTGTTGCGCTCCTACCCAGCCGATGGGTGCGTGCTGATGGGTGGCTGCGACAAAACCACTCCCGCACTCTTGATGGGCGCCATCAGCATGAATCTGCCCGCGATCTATGTGCCTGCAGGACCGATGCTTCGCGGCAACTGGCGCGGCCAAATCCTGGGCAGCGGCTCGGATGTCTCTAAATACTGGGCGGAACGGCGCGCAGGCAACATCGATCTCGAAGCCTGGAGTGAAATCGAAAACGGCATCGCGCGCTCCACTGGAACTTGCATGACCATGGGCACGGCATCCACGATGACCAGCCTGACCGAAGTGCTTGGCTTCACCCTCCCCGGTGCGACCTCGATCCCCGCGGTCGACTCCAATCACCCCAAGATGGCCAACCGGTCCGGCCGCCGCATCGTGAAAATGGTTTGGGAAGACTTGAAGCCGCGCGATATTCTCCGCGACGCGTCCTTCAACAACACCATCGCGGCAGTCTTCGCTCTCGGCGGCTCCACGAACGCCGTCATTCATCTCATAGCCATGGCAGGAAGAGCTGGAATAAAAATCACGCTCGACCGCTTCGACCAATTTTCGAAGAAGACGCCCATGCTCGCGAATATTCGTCCGAGCGGCAAATACCTCATGGAAGATTTCTATTACGCTGGTGGTTTGCCGGCGCTGCTGCGGGCGCTCTCACCACATTTGGACCTAACCTGTCTGACCATCACCGGAAAATCACTCGGCGAAAATATTGCCCGCGCGGAAATTTACAATTCGGATGTTATCCGCCCATTGGATAATCCTGTTCTCGCCTCCGGAGGCTTGGCCATTCTGTATGGCAATCTCGCCCCCAACGGCGCGGTCATCAAAGCCTCGGCTGCCGAGTCCAGGCTTCTCAGGCACACCGGTCGCGCCGTCGTCTTCGACAGCTTCGACGAAATGAACGCCCGCCTAGACGATCCCGCACTCGACGTCGATGCGGATAGCGTCCTAGTCCTCCGCAACGCCGGCCCCAAAGGCGCACCCGGCATGCCCGAATGGGGCAATCTCCAGCTTCCGCAAAAGCTCCTAAAGGCTGGCGTCCGCGACATGGTCCGCATTTCCGACGCAAGAATGAGCGGCACAAGTTATGGTGCCTGCGTCCTCCACGTTTCTCCTGAATCCTTCGTCGGTGGTCCGCTCGCGCTTCTGAAAGAAGGGGACATCATTGAACTTGACGTCCCCGCCCGCCAATTGAACATGCGCGTAAACGAAGATGAACTCGCGCGTCGTCGCGCAGCCTGGCGCCCGAAGGAAGGAATCTATCCCCGCGGCTACGGCAAACTCTTCATGCAACACATCAAACAAGCTCACGAAGGTTGCGACTTCGATTTCCTGGAAGGCACCGCCCCCATCCCCGAGCCCGAAATCCACTAAGCCTCTAGTCTGCATCTCCCTGTGAATCTCGCCAGTCCGCTGGCGCCCGTGGGGCCGGTCTTCTGAGGTCGGCCGTCCCGCCCACTAACTCGCAGCCACCTCACTCCTCTGCGGCAACGCTCGCCGCCCCACTCCGACGACAAGCATCAATATGGCCGACAAGCAAAGACTTCCCACCAAGTACAAAAGACCAGAGGTAAAAGAATGTGTCCGGCTGACCAGCCTTCCCATCAACATCGGGCCGAAAAACCCCCCAAGATTTCCCACCGAATTGATCAATCCGATGGATGCTGCTGCTGCCGATTCGCCCAAAAAAGCCGTTGGAACTGCCCAAAAACAAGGATGAAACGCAAAATAACAAGCTCCCACAAGTGTGAACAACGTGACCGCGACAATGAGATTCGAGCCAAAAATGACTGCCAGCAACAAAAACCATCCACTAAGAAAAATCGGGAGCGCCGCATGCCACCGCCGCTCGCATGATTTGTCGGAATGCCAACCGTTGAGCTGCTGCATCACAAAACCTGCAAGGTAAGGCAACGCAGCGAACAAGGTCACCCGAACGTCGCTCTGCCCAGAAAGCCGCTTCAAAATCGTCGGAAGCCAAAACGCGATCCCGTAGCCCCCCGTCGTCGCGCAGAAATAACTCAACGTAAGTAAAATAACGTCGCGCTGCGAAAACGCCTGCCAAATCGTATAGCTGCGAACTTTCTTTTTCGCCTGTTTTTCTTGCTCCAATTCGTCGTTGATCCAATCGCGCTCCTCCGGGCGCAGCCAACGTGCTGCCCGCGGCCAGTCCGTGAGATAGAAGATTGTGATCACCCCGAACACAACTGCCGGAATCCCTTCCAGAATGAACAACCATCGCCAACCTCTCAGGCCCAGCCAGGTGATTCCCAGCAACAATCCCGCCAGAGGTGACCCAATGACATAAGAAAGCGGATTCGCCGCGTAAAAAACAGCGATTGCCTTGGCGCGGTCTTGGTACCGGAACCAGTGGGACACATACACAATGACGGCAGGGAAGAATCCTGCCTCAGCAGCGCCCACAAGAAAGCGCACCAAATAAAATTCCCGCGCTGTGTGGATAAACGCCATGAGCGCGGTTATGATTCCCCAGGAAATCATGATGCGGGCGATCCAGCGGCGCGCGCTCCACCGTTCGGCTATCAACGCGCCGGGGATTTCTAGCAGCACGTATCCGATAAAAAACATCCCGGCTCCCAGGCCGACCACTTTGTCGTTGAAGCCCAAGTCGCCGGGCATTTGCAGTGCCGCGGCACCCACATTCATGCGGTCCAGGAAGGCGATGATATAAAGCAGGAAGAGAAAGGGAAGGAGCCGCCACGCGATTCGTTTACGCGCGCTCTCGGCGACGGTCGGGTCCGTCAGTGTGACGTCCATCTTCCCTCGATTCACAAGAACTCAGAGATCGGCGGTGGTATCCTGCACCATTTTTGGTCGTTCGCGGTGCAATATTTGCGCCGCGCGGTATTCACAAAAAAGAAACGTAGCCTTTCGTCGGTTAGAATTATCGTGCTCGGGCAAGCGGTGCTGATGAATGTTGACATCACGTCGGCAAATCTGATCCAGGAGTTGAAATGCGAGAGTACGCAATTGCCGCCATCCCCGCCGATGGCATCGGCCCCGAAGTGATTGCTGCAGGCCTCGAAGTTTTGCAGGCGCTAACGCAAAGAGTTGGCACCTTTCGCCTGAAGGTAGAAAAATTTCCCTGGGGCTCGGACTATTACAAAAAACACAGCACGATGATGCCGCAAAACGGCCTCGAACTCCTACGGCCGTTCAAGGCGATCTATTTTGGCGCCGTAGGTGCTCCCGACGTGCCAGACCATGTCACGCTTTGGGGATTGCGCCTCGCGATTTGCCAGGGTTTCGATCAGTACGTGAATCTTCGGCCCACGCGCATCCTGCAGGGCCTTTCATCTCCGCTCCGCGATTGCAAGCCGGGCGATCTTGACTGGGCCATCGTCCGCGAAAATACCGAAGGCGAATACTCCGGCCAAGGCGGCCGCGCCCACAGAGGCTTTCCCGAAGAGATCGCGACAGAAACCTCGATCTTCACCCGACGCGGCGTGACGCGCATCATGCGATTTGCGTTCAAACTTGCCCAACAGCGCCCACGTAAGCTGCTAACCGTCGTCACCAAGTCCAACGCTCAGCGCCACGGCATGGTCCTGTGGGACGAAATCGCCGCGGAAGTAGCAAACGAATTTCCGGATGTAGCTTGGGACAAAATGCTCGTCGACGCGATGACCACCCGCATGGTCGGCAAGCCCGCGAGCCTTGACACCATCGTCGCCACAAATCTCCACGCCGACATCCTCTCCGACCTCGCGGCCGCCCTCGCTGGCAGCCTCGGAATCGCCCCGACCGCCAACCTCGATCCAGAACGCCGTTTTCCTTCCATGTTCGAGCCCATCCACGGCGCGGCCTTCGACATCACTGGCAAAGGCGTCGCCAATCCAATCGGCGCGCTGTGGACCGCCGCGCTAATGTTGGAACATCTCGACGAAAAAGATGCGGCCCTGCGATTGATGCATGCCATCGAACGCGTCACAGCCTCCGGCCTTCATACTCCCGATCTCGGCGGCAAAGCCACGACGCGAGAAGTGACTTCTGCAGTCTGCGACGCCATCCACAGCTCGAACGTTTAGGTGGAAATCTTTCACGTGTTGAAGGCGCGTATCGAGGCAGCGCGTTGGGCAAACGCCGCAACTAATCCTTTGAGGAAATCCAGTTTGTTTGTGTAATAATTGGCAAGGCTTGAACTTATGGCCATGGCTACCCCTGCCAAGCGCCCGACTGTGGACGCGCGTGCGCGCCCTGGTTCATGGAGGCCTTCCACCGCGTCGGCAAGCTTTCTCTTATGGATCTTGGTCTCCGGTTCGGCGAGGGCCCAGATCACGCAAAGTTTTGGTGGTCAAGCTGATAGCCCCTCTTCCGTTCACGGCAGAGTTCTCAACCGCGCGACGCACGAGCCCATCAGCCGCGCCCTTGTCTTCTCCCCTGACCAGCAATACGCCACGTTGACGGATGATCGCGGCGGTTTCCAGTTCAGGTTTCCACCGCAAGTTCCGGAGCCAAAAGAGGACCAGACAGGCACCCCCGACACCGATGTGTTTCGTGCCCGTCAGCTTCGAATGATGCAGAACGCCAGGCCTGCGATGTTCTATGCGCGCAAGCCCGGGTATCTGCAGAATGCGAGTAACCAGTCCGATGGTCGCGCTAGCCTAAGCCAATCAGAGATGGTCATCTATCTTGATCCGGAATCTTTGATCGTTGGGCACGTCAACATTCCCGGTTCGGAAGGCGACATGCGAATCGGCGTCGCGCTGTTTCGCCGCGAGATAAGAGAAGGGCAGGAACATTGGCAGCAGGTGCGAACGTTTACAACCTGGGCCGATGGAGAGTTTCGTTTTAGTGAACTGCCGGCCGGGACCTACAAACTGGGGACCAGTGAACTACTCGATAGGGATCCACTGGTCTTTACCCCGGGCGGGCAGCTTTTTGGTTTCGCGCCCATTTTCTATCCGGGGGTCTCCGATTTTGCATCGGCAACCTCGATTTCACTCGTAGCAGGAGCGACGGTTCAGGCCAGCCTCTCGCCCATTCAGCACGAGTATTACCCCGTCAAAATTCCAGTGGTGAATGTAGGCGACGGGCGGTCGATGAATGTTCGCATCTATCCGTTGGGACATCCCGGTCCAGGGTATTCTCTCGGATACAATTTCTCCGAACAGTTGATTCAGGGAACGCTGCCAGACGGCAACTACACACTCCAAGCTAGTACACAAGGCCAGCCCGGTTCTACAGGGCTTCTGAACTTCTCCGTCCGCGGGGGACCGCGCGAGGGGCCTGCGATCAACCTCGTTCCCAACGCGTCGTTCGCTGTGAAGCTGAGAGAAGAATTTAAATCCGGGCTAAGCGTATTTGTGGAGGATCCCGGAGCAAATGGCGACGTGACGCCGAACGCAGCGCCGCATCGACGGGCCAACGTCCAGGTCATGCTGATGTCCATCGAGGAGTTTGGCACGGCCGAAACCGCTTTGTCAGAGCCAGTTCAAGGTACTGAGGAACCCGCGCTGGTCATCCCGAATGTTCGACCAGGTCGCTATCGCGTGCATGTCCAGACCGCTGTCGGGTTTGCGGCCTCGATTGTGTCCGGCGGGACCAATCTTTTGCGCCAACCGCTAGTCGTCGGAATGGGCGGATCGACCTCGCCGATTGAAATCACGCTACGCGACGATGGAGCCCAGGTGGACGGCAAGGTCGAGAAGGCAACAGAGTGCCATGTCTATTTCCTGCCTGTCGGTGAGAGTTCTGCACAATTCCTGGAAGCTAACGGCACTCCGGATGGATCGTTCGCGATATCGCAACTGCCGCCGGGCACCTATCGTGTCCTCGCCTTTGATCGTCAGCAAGACGATCTGGCCTATAACGATGCAGAAGCAATGCGAAAACTCGAGTCCAAAGGGGAACTCATCCATGTCGATGCTGGCGAGAAGGAGCACCTGCGCCTGAAAATGATCCCGGGAGGCGAATCGCAATGAC
>WNFS01000843.1_pt1 | contig 22933 bp, 15 predicted proteins | sample 5400141 | NCBI WGS metagenome assembly WNFS01 (sample SAMN13153358, study PRJNA577476) | soil metagenome | isolation source: 60 cm saprolite under Madrone tree | place: USA:California | collected 2016-06-14
CGCCTTCCTCGATATAACGGCTGATGTTTTCGATCATGACGATGGCGTCGTCGACGACGAAGCCGGTGGAAATGGTGAGGGCCATGAGGGACAGGTTGTTAAGGCTGTAGCCAAGGAGATACATCACGCCAAAAGTACCGACAATGGAGAGGGGCACGGCCAGTGCCGGAATAACTGTGGCGCGCAGGCTACGGAGAAACAGGAAAATGACCATGACCACCAGGCCAACCGTCAGCACCAAAGTGAATTCGACATCTTCGACGGAGGCTCGAATCGTGGTGGTGCGGTCGGTGAGAATATCGATCTTTACCGAAGCGGGGAGCGCGGCTTGAAGCTGGGGAAGGAGTTTTTTGATGCGATCAACGACGGCGATGATGTTGGCGCCGGGTTGGCGCTGAATATTCAGAATGACGGCCGGCTTCTTGTTGGCCCAGGCGGCTTCTTTGGTGTTTTCCGCGCCGTCGAAAGTGGTGGCGACGTCCGTCAGCCGGACAGGAGCGCCTCGCTAGAAATGAGCTGGTCATTCGCGCCAATGGTGTAAGCCTGATGAGGGCCATCGAAGGTACCTTTGGCTTGATCAACGTTGGCGGCGCCGAGCGCGGTGCGCAAATCTTCTAAACTGAGGCCATAGGAGGCGAGCGCCGTAGGATTGGCCTGGATGCGTACTGCGGGACGCTGGCCGCCACTGATGCTCACAAGGCCTACACCCGTTAGCTGAGAGATTTTCTGAGCGAGCGTGGTGTCCGTCAGGTCTTCGACCTTAGTGAGCGGCAAAGAATCCGAAGTGAGCGCAAGAGTGAGGATGGGGGCATCAGCGGGATTGATTTTGCTGTAGATGGGCGGATTCGGAAGGCCTTGCGGGAGAAGATTGGAAGCACCGTTGATCGAGGCTTGAACCTCTTGCTCGGCAATGTCGATGTTGAGATCGAGATTGAATTGCAACGTGATGATTGAGCTGCCGAAGGAGCTCGAAGAGGTCATCTGGTTGAGGCCGGGGATTTGGCCGAATTGGCGCTCGAGCGGGGCCGTAACGGAAGAAGCCATGACGTCAGGGCTGGCGCCAGGATAAAAAGTCTGGATCTGAATCGTTGGATAGTCGACCTGAGGAAGCGCGGAGACAGGAAGCTGGCGGTAGGCAACGAAACCAACCAGCAGCACGCCGACCATCAAGAGAGTGGTCGCGACTGGCCGCAAAATAAACGGCCGGGACGGACTCATTGAGACTTTCCTCCCGACCGGGTGCTGGCAGGGTTGTTGGACTTAGCTCCACTCTGAGCGCCGGCAGGTGCCCCGGATTGCGCGGCGGGCTGCGCCGATGCTCCGCGTCCCGCGCCGCTGGTTGGTGAGGTAGTGGTCAGGACCTTGCTGCCGTCTTGGAGTTTGTCTTGGCCGTCAATCACCACCACATCGCCGGCATTGAGTCCGGAGCTGATACCGATATTGTTGCCGGTGGTCTGTGCTACGGTAACCACGCGAATGTTCACAATATCGCCTCCCGAAACTACGTAGACATACGTACCTTGAGGCCCGCGCTGAATCGCGGCGGCGGGAACGATCACTACATTGCGTTTCGTGTCTACAAGCATGTGGACGTTTACGAATTGATTCGGGAAGAGAACGTTGTTCTCGTTCGAGAAGATCGATTTGAGCTTGTAGGTTCCGGTGGTGGGATCAATTTGGTTGTCAATGGTTGCAAGCTTGCCGTCAGCTATCTTGTTGATGTCATCGCGATCGTACGCTTCGACGGGAAGCTGGCCACCGCCACGCAATTTGACTAATACCTGCTGAAGCTGGTCCTGCGGAAGGGTGAAGATGACAGAAATGGGCTGGAGCTGGGTAATAACTAGAAGTCCCGTTGTATCCGAAGCATGAACGATGTTTCCCATGTCGACGAGACGCAATCCCACGCGGCCGCTGATAGGCGCAGTGATATGGGCGTAGACGAGCTGCAATTTTGCGTTGTCGATGGTGGCTTGGTCTGCCTTGATGGCGCCTTGAAATTGTCCAACCTGAGCTTGCTGCGTATCGAGCTGTTGTTTGGGGATCACTCCTTCGTTGTAGAGAAGCGTGAAGCGCTCGAAATCGACTTGCACATCGTGGAGTTGCGCTTGGTCTTTGGCGAGCTGACCTTCTGCCTGTTCCAGCATGACCTGGTAAGGCCGAGGATCGATTTCAATGAGTGCATCGCCTTCATGGACGAACTGGCCCTCCGTGAAGTTCACTTTGACGATTTGGCCATCGACACGGCTGCGGACGGTCACGGTGTTGTAAGCGGTGACGGAACCTAGACCGATGAGGTACACAGGAAGGTCGCCCTTCTGCGAGGTGGCAACGACGACAGGAACGGTGAAGCCAGCCCCGCCTGCGCCTCCTTTGCCCCTCCCCGAACCGCCCGCAGCGGTCTTAGCGTCTGCTTCACTCGTGGAATGTGCTCCGCGGTAATACCAAACGCCGACAGCAACGACGCCGAGAATCACAATCCAAAGCCACCAGCGGCTTTTGGCGGGCGGTGCCGCGGAAGAATCACGCGCGCCCGCTTCGGGAAGGTCTATAGATTTGAGCTGGCCCATCCGTTCTCTCCTGTCGGTTGTGGCGATGATGCGAGTGAGTCTGCCGGGGCAAGACAGCAGCGGGCAGACATTTTGGGGTCCCCCGCCCAACCCTTTGAGCCTACCGGAAAAGACAGCCTGCGCATATATAGGACGGATTTTACAAGGAAATGGTTACTAAGTGTCCGGATGGAACGGCTGGCCTCTGAGGACGTAAAAGAGATGCAATGGGCATTGATGGCCGCTTATTCTAGGTCGGGATATTTCAACTAGCCAGCAGGGCGGGCGACATCATAGACTGTCGTTTCCTGAAATTCTACGTCCGGCGAACAGCCGGTGGGGATTCTGCCAAAGGCGGGTAAAAAGAGAGATGGTTAAGGGCATAGTTGTTGGCATTCTGCTCGGGATTTTGCTCGTCGCATGTGGCGTTTACATCTACTTTTCGACGGGACGCGCCCCAGCAGCGGTTGCGGATCCGCCGATGCCTTTTGAGAAGAAGTTTGCTCACATGTCCCTGGATGCACATATTGCGAAACAAAAGATTCCAGAATCGCCGGTCGCTGCGGACGAGAAGAGCTTTCTAAGCGGCGCGGAAGCTTACAAACAGAACTGCGCCGTGTGCCATGGGCTGCCCGACCAGCCGAAGACGACCATTGCAGAGGGAATGTACCCGCCGCCGCCGCAGCTTTTCCACGATACTGGCGTATCGGATGATCCAGTGTCGGAAACCTATTGGAAAGCAGAAAACGGCATTCGGCTGACGGGGATGCCAAGCTTCAAAGGCCGTTTGACCGAGACGCAGATTTGGGAAGTCAGTGTCTTGCTGGCAAATTCTGACAAAATACCTCCTTCCGTGAAGACCGCGTTGACGGCTGCGCGCGCGCCCAGCGGTCCAGAGACCGCACCCGCAAAAAGCGCGCCGGCGCCAAAGACGAAACCGTAGCCGATCTAGCGGAACTTGGGTTGCGGGAGTTGGGCGGGAAGTGATGGGTTTGATACCGCTGGGGAACGTGTGAAATCGGAAGAAGATACGAAGTTTACGGTCGGCAGTTCAAAGCCAAAAGCAAGCTGAGTGAAGAAGCATGTCAGTACACCCCTTCCGCGGGGTGCGGAAGGTCAGTGAATTCTGAAGGCTAAAACCTGTGTCCCTGCGGCGCTCGACTGGATGCTTGTTGAACGCAGCAATACTTCGAAGAAGCGAAGCGAGCCGTCCGGACGAGTCGCGCGGCGAAGAACGGGAGCTAATGCATCCTGACGGAAGAGCACCTCGGCGGCCGCCTGGGTTCCTGCGACGTCCAGCCCTTGCAGAAGCAGCAGATGTCCGTTGCCGCCCAGGTTGGGCAGGAAAGAGATCACGGCGAAGGTCTCGTGCGCCGGCTCGTTCCACTGGCTTACATAAGAGGCTGCTTCGCCGGGTTGCGGCTTCATATTGACCAGGGTCGCGCCCTGCATGTCTTCGTGATAGACGATGCGGAAGTTGGTGCTGTCTCCTGCGATGGAGGCCCAAGGGTTGCTCCCGACCGAGCCGATGATCACGGCGTTGGCGTTTTTCAGATCATCAAGCCGCAAATCGCGCGGAAAGCGCAGAATGACCCGCTGCGGATTGAACTCTGACAGCCGGGCGAGTGCAGTAACAATCTGGAGGTCGACGAAGCTCGTGAACTGTTGCGAGCGCAGATCTTGAGCGCTGTGCGCATCGACTTTGGCAAGCGGCACTTCCAGGTATCCGCCCTTGATGTAGTCCGCAAGCGGCAGCGGACGGCCCGAAAGGTCCTCCAAAAGATTGAAGCCTGCATCGGCGGGAACGATGTAGCTATTGGCCGGACCATCAAAGAGCGCCGCCCAGAGGGGCTGTGCCGGTTCGGAAGCCTGACGCTGAGCGTGGGTACGAGCGGCGGCGAACCATGTCACGGAAATGAGAACCGCGGCGCAAGCGGCCAGCACCGATCCTCGCAGCAACGTGCGTTGCCAGTTCCATCGGGGAGCAACTGGCGCGCCGGAAGAGGTTGGAGGAGCGCTTTCCAGTTGCGTGTCGAGTTTGACTGGCATGGGGTCGCCACGCCGCTGCCCGGTCGGACTGACGTCGGAGGCGCGCGCAAAAACCGGGATGTACCCGCCGAGAGGGATTTCGACACGCAGGGATTCCGAACTGCCCTCGTCTGCGAAGTGCTCGGCCAAGCGCCGGCGTAACTGGCGTGCGTAGTTGCGAACGATGTTGTCCTCGACTGTGAGGTACCCCGGAGACCGGCCAAATACCTGCACACCGATTTGATGCTCGGTAATCTCAGCCTGCCGTCCGGCGAGAGTTTCAGTCACGACGTAGAGAAAGAACTTTGACAGCAGCGGAGATTTCGCAAAGTGGCGACCGGCGACGACACGCCGTGACAAACTCAAACGCGGATCATCTTCCAAGCAGTGCGGCCACTGCTGGATAAGCGGCACTTTCTGATTGGTACGAGTAGCTGCGGGATGTTGCATAACGGTGTTCTCCAAGCGAGCGTTTGAGCGCTAACGGAGCCGTCGCCATAAGAATACTGGGCTCCGATAAACGAACGATGAATGTGAGCGGCGGCGGCAATCGAACGCATCACATTTATCGAAATTTTACATAGAGTTCAAGCCTTTTATTTTCAATGCATTAAAAGAGTGTGAGCACAGGTGTATACACCGGACGCAGGTTGGGTAAACACTTGCGTCGCGCGAAAAAGCGCCCTACCGTGCGGATGACAGAGCATTGACCTGCCGAACCACGACTTCAAAATAAGGAGCGCACCATGAAAATCCGATGGGTCAAGGCGGTTCTAGTGCTATGCGTGTGCCTGCTGATTTCGGGAGTACTGTTTGCGCAGTCGGACCTCGGGACGATATCAGGATTTGTCAAAGATCCGTCGGGCGGGACGGTTGCCGGAGCCAAGGTCACCATCCAAAACAAGAGTGGCGTCGAACGCCAAGCCACAACCAACGAATCCGGCTATTACACCATCACCAATGTCCCGCCCGGCCTGTATACCGTGAGCGTCGAAGCGTCCGGTTTTAAGAAGTTTCAATCCAACGAGGATAAGCTCGATCCAAGCGCGAACCTCGTTGTTGATGCGACACTGACTGTCGGCAGCGCCAATCAAACGGTTGAGGTTTCGGCCTCGGCGGTTCAGCTCCAGACGGAATCGGCATCCGTGCAAAAACTCGTGACTCGCGAACAGATTGACGCGCTCGAAATTAATGGCCGCAACCCCATCTTCATGGCCAATCTCGTCCCGGGCACACGCGGCGGCACGCTTGCGAACCTGGCTTTCAATTTTACGCAGGGCCCATCGAACATTAATGGCGCCCGCACGCCGGAAAGTCTGATCACCTACGACGGCGCTCCTGCCGTTCGCACGCGCTCCAACGGCACCAGCATAGGGGCCGCGGACCTGGACTCCACGCAGGAAATTCAAATCCTCACCGCGGATTATGCGCCTGAATACGGCCGATCCTCCGGCGGCCAGATACGCATCACCTCCAAAAGCGGTTCGCAGGACTTCCACGGCGCTGCTTACGAGTATGTCCGCAATACCATCTTTGATGCCAACCCCTGGCAGCGCAATGCAGTTCCAGCGACAACCGGCGTCACCGCCCCCATTCACTACAATCAATTCGGATACAACATCGGTGGTCCGTTCTACATTCCTAACCACTTTAATACCAACAAGACCAAAGTGTTTTGGTACTGGGGGGAGGAATGGGTGAGGTACATCTTTACGGATACAAGCAGCCTTGTGGTTCCGACACTCAAGATGCGCAATGGCGACTTCAGCGAGCTGCTGGATCCCAACAATGTCTTCTACCACAAGGCGGTAGTCATCATGGATCCGAAGACGGGCCTTCCATTCCCTGGCAACATCATCCCCGCAGCAGGCACCACCACTACCGGATCAACGGCAAGTCCAAATGGCCTCGGGATTCTAAAGGCCTATCCGATGCCTAATCTCACGACGCCGATAAACGGAAACCAAGACTGGTTCTTTTCGGCCCAGCACCCGCAATATCAGCGCAAGGACACTACAGCAGTCGACATAAACCTGACCGACAACCAGCGGCTTCGCCTGCGCCGCGTGTACTTTACCTTCTGGGAGTACCAGCCGCTGGACGGGGGCACCAACGAAACGCCCAAGTTCTTCAACCGACCCAACCAAACAAATTCTATTGACTACGTGTGGACCATCAGCCCCACCAAAGTGAATGAGGTTTTATTGACCGCGAGCAAGGACAACGTCCACATCCCGGTTGACCAAGCGCATTTCTTAGACCGCACCACTGTCGGTCTCAACTATCCCTACATCTTTCCCACTGGGAAGGAAATCCAGAACCGCATTCCAAGCGTGAACATGTCTGCTTTTTCCGGACTGAGCGGCGGGCCTTATCCATCGCATTCGGCTGGCCCCATCATCAACATATCTGACAGCTTTACGTGGATTAAGGGGAATCATACCTTCAAGTTCGGTGGTCTTTACGAGTATGACGGCGAGAACGACAACGACGAAATCAACGTGCAAGCATGCAACACCTGTACGAACAACCAGAATGGCCAATTCCTGTTCAGCGATAACGGCGGGAAATTCGTGCGGCCGGGGTACGCTTTGGCTTCTACTGGCGTCGCGGCGGCAAATGCGGCTTTAGGGCTGTTCGATTCGTATTCGGAAATTGGCCCTCGGGCGTATACGGTATTCCGCGGAAGCATGTGGGAAGGTTTTGGGCAGGACACCTGGAAGGCACGCCAGAATCTGACCATCACCTACGGTCTCCGATACTCGGTCATCGTCCCCTACCATGCCATATGGAATAACATGATCGTCTTCGATCCGAGCCTCTACAATCCGGCGAACGCCGTGACCGTTGACCCCAAGACGGGTCTCATCACCGGCACACCGACAATCGCTCAGCTTTACAATGGAATGGTTATTCCGGGGAGCGGTTTTGGTTTTCCGAGTTCCGCCATAGGCCGCGTTGCTGCGGCCAGCTCGGGGCTATATAACGGCCTATTTCGCAACACTCCCAATCGCTACTCCGACATCCAGTTGGGCGACGTGCAGCCGCGCTTGGGCATTGCCTACCAGCTAAATAACAAGACCGTGCTTCGCGCTGGCGGAGGTCGTTTCTTCACTCGCCTCGGCGTCAGCGACTCCATCTTCCTCGGCGGGAATCCGCCCTTCCAGCCCAACGCCAGCGTGTCGTTCGGCTCTGCTGACAATCCGGGAGGAAGCGGAACAAACAATGTCCCTTTGGTGGTAACCACGCAGAGCAAAGCCTTTAAGAACCCCGAAGCATGGGCTTGGAATTTCACGGTTGAACGCGAGCTTTTCTGGAAGTCTCTCCTCAGCGTGGGCTACGTCGCTCGCCGAGGCGTGCATTTGCAAAGAGAGTCCGACATCAATCAGCCGACACTGGCAGTCGCAGCGGCGAACCCAGGCGTCAACATCAACGCCATAAGGCCCTTTAAGGGCTTCGGCTCCATCCGCGAGACAGATAACGTCGCTAATTCCATGTACAATTCACTTCAGATAGCTTGGAACCGCCGATTCAGCAACACTCTCCAGTTCGGTGTGTCTTACACCCTCTCGAAGAGCATGGATAACGGCTCCAACCAGCGCGATGTCGTTCCCGACACCTATGACACGAGTATGTTGTGGGGGCCATCGGAGTTCGATGCCCGCCATATTTTAATCATCAACTACCTTTACCAATTGCCTCTCTTCCGCAAGCAATCGGGCTTTGCAGGAAAAGCCCTCGGTGGATGGCAAGTCAGCGGTATCACGCAATTCCAAACGGGCTTACCCTGTAGCGTTGCAGCCGCCAATGACTACGCCGGCGTGGGCCTGGACTCGAATTTCGGCTGCGGCGTGAACGGCCAATATTGGGTTGTCAACGGCAATCCAAAGATCATCGGCACATTTGGCCCGAGTGGCCAGTGGTTCGCCACTACTAACCCCGATGGCACGCCGATCTTCACGGCGCCGACGCCCGGGACCTTCAACACGCAGCGCGTTCGTAACCTTATCCACCAGCCCGGGTACCAGAACTGGAACATGGGCTTGTTCAAAACGATCCCCGTCAACGAACGCTTTCGCTTCCAGTTCCGCGCCGAAGCTTACAACGTTTGGAATCATCCGAATTGGTGCGGCAACAGCGGCTGCAGCGGCACAACCAATATTGGCCTCAACCCAACCAACACCACGACCTTCGGCAAAGTACTCGCAAAGGGCAGCGGGAGCTCCGGACAGGGCGAGCGCAACTTGCAGCTTTCGCTTCGCCTGGAATTCTAGCGACCGGCATGTGATCGGTCGGCAGTTGGGTCGGACAAATTCCGTGATTGGTTCGGTTCGTGGCCACCGAAGACGGTGGGCACTCGGCTAGTTTGCGGGGTCGGTCTTGGCTTGGGCTTGATCTGGGAAAACGTACGGGCCGTGCTCGATGGTCAGGACCCGCTTGCCGTAGATTTTCACTTCTACCTGGGTTTCGTCGCGAAGTGGCAGCCAAAATTCGTCGACCTTTTGGTATTCGCGCACGAAGTCGGCGCGGTTGATCCAGAACGACGGTTTCTTGGCGGGATGGCCTGCAATTTTTGCGACGGCAAAATCCTGGCTGTCGATCCAAATTTTCCCTTCGAAAAGATACTTGTCCTTGCGCTTCGGAGCGACTCTGAGCACGAAGCAATGGTAGAGGCCGACGTCTTCTACTCCCACAAAACTGAAGTCGTAATTCGCAGGAGTTAGAGCGCTGTCTCTATGTTCCTTGCCGGTGGACGATTCGCTTTCGCTGTCCATCAGTCGATCGAAGACCAAATGGCGGACGATGCCGGAGCCTTTCTCGGAAGTTTTCTCGAAGGTCTTTGCGTCGGGAGAGCGATAGTCCATGCGGACAACGGTTTGGGCGGCGAGCTTTCCTTCGAGGGTCTGGATTTGATAGATGCGCGTGACCGAATAGCTCGGAAGGCGCTCATTGCGGCGTTTGTTTTCCGCCAGAACTTTCGAGACGATTTCGTTCGCGGATGGGTCGGCGACGACTATGGAATTCGGAGTTACGATGGTTTCGCCTGGTACGCCGAAATCGCTTTGCTGGGCACGCGCGGGCTTCGCGACGGCGAGCGCGGGCAGCATGAGTAATGCCAAGCCGTAGCGGATTCCCTTTGGCGAAATGCATTTCATGGCGTGTGTCTCCTTGCTGTTCTATTTGCTTGCTGCGCTGCGGACTTGGTCTTGCGCCCTCAATTCACGACGCTCAGTAGAAACGCCGTCTTCTGGCGTTCGAACCCCGTGAACTGGCCGAACTGCGGCGAAGTGACATTGTTGTACACCTGGGTAAAATTGCCGTGATTCGTGAGGTTGATCATGTACAGGCCGAGACGAACCTTGCGCGAGCCGCCGTGATTCAGGACCGGCATGCGGAAATCGCGGTACACCTGGAAATCGACGGAAAAGAAGGTGTGGAAGCGCTGTGTGTTGGGCTGGCCAACGTAGTTCTGCGTATCGTCAACCTTGGAGTAGGGAAAACCCGTGTGCACGTCCATGACCGGCCCAAGAATGAACGAATACGGAAGACGAAACTTTCCCCAGACGACGACACGGTTCGGTACATCGGAGGGGCGAACGCCGTACACGTTGGGGCGGATGACCGGCTGTTCAAACGGAATGTAGAGGTCCCCGAGCGTGTTCAGATCTCCCCGTGAGCGGCTCCAGACATAGGAAATGTTCAGCTCGCTTTCTTTGACCGGATGGAAGCGCAGCGTTGCTTCGGCTTCGCTGTACTTCTCTTTGCCGGTATTGAAAAGACCCAACACGCCCGCAGGATTACCAATTCCAGTTAGGTCAGCTCCGGGGATGGGGTTAATGACGAACAAGTTGCTCGTGCTGCTGTAAAGATAGCTCAGGCGTAAAACTGCGCCGCTCCACAGAGTGCGATCTATTTCAGCGTTGCTTACAAAGCTGCGGGCACTCGAGTTCGGAGAGCGACGAATGCGCGCTGCGAGAGGACTGCCGCCGTTCGCGATATACGCGCTCTCGTACGCGAGTTGAGTTTGGAAGATCTGACCTGTTGGGTCGTACTCACTGACGATGCGCGTTGGATTGCCGGCGAAGTCCGCCGCGAGAAGCGGAACGCCTGCGTAGAACAGACCCGTGCCCGCGCGGAGGACGGTTTTGTGATCCTTTCCGGGCGAATAGCCGATGCCGAAACGTGGCGCAAACGCGGCCGTGCGTCCCACGGTTTCGCTGGTCACTCTTGCTCCCAGGTCGACGGCCAGGTGATCGTTGAGCGACCAGTGATCCGCGACGAATTCTTCGGCATCCGTAATCGAAGCGTTCAGTAGCCCTGGGCCGGCGAAGCCGATTTGTTCGGCAAGGCTGCCGTCTTCGCGCAGGAGTTGGACATCCCGTGAAAGACTGCTGCCACTAAAGGAACGATGCGTCGCATCGATGCCAATTTTAGTTTCGTGCTGCCCGAGAAATTTCCAGTGCGCAAGCTGAAACGTGGGGGCGGCTTCGAACTGGCTGGCGGACCGCGCCCAGGAATTGAAATAATTCCCTCCCCATGCTTCGGGCGTGAGCAGCATCGTTTCATCGCCCTGGCCATGCGCGTTGCTGTCAAAACGCGTGTAGGTAAGCGCCACGTGGAACAATGCGCCAGAAGAGAAGCTGTAGAGATCCGAGAGGCTCGCCGATTCACCTTTGCGGTCGTAGTCGGAAGAAGCGGTTTGGGGAAGAAGCGGGTTGATGTTTGCGAATTGCGTTCTCTCGGGAAAGACGTTGAGCGTGAGCGTTAGAACATGGCTAGGCGAAAGGATCACTTGCAACGTGCTGTACGAATTGAATCCCTGCCTTTTGATTTCGTTGTGCGGCCAGGTCAGACCGCGTATCGGATCTCGAATGACGTCGTACTCGAAGACTTCGGAGAAGCTGATTTTGTCCTTCAGCAGCGGACCGCCGAACGTCACGCGCGGCGTCGCTCGCGCAATGCCAACAAAGTGGTCGTTTTTCCCGCGCAAACTGACGTTCAAGTCGCGCACGCCGAATCTCCAACTTTCGGGTGGTGGTATGGTTTCCACCTCTGTGAGCGCGCCTGAAAATCCGCCGTTCTCGGCGCTGTAGGGTGTCTTGACGACCTGGACGGACTGCACCGCATCGAGCGGGACAGGAATGGAAAATGAGCCGGTGACCGGATCGGTCATCTTCGAATCATTCACCTGGAGCATGGACTGATCTTCGCCTGAGCCGCGGAAAGTCAGTTTTCCATCCGGCGAGCGGACGACGCCGGGAGTCAGAGGCAGGGCTTGTTTAAAATTCTCTTCGGCGAGCGGCAAACTCTCGAGTTGTTTTTCGTCAAACTTCGGAGTGGTGGATGAAGTAGTTGAGAGCGGCTCCGATTGCTCCTTTACTTCGACTTTTTCTGTGAGCCCGGACAGCCTGACGGAAATATTTTGGACGATGGACGCTCCACTCTGGACTTGAAGCGTCGCGGTGAATGGCTCGAAACCTTCTCGCTGGAGCTGAAGAAGGTATTCGCCATCGGGTACATCTTTAAACTCGTAGTTCCCTGCTGCGTCCGTAACCGCTCTCAGCGAAGGGAAACCCTCAACTAGAGGCTTCAATTCCAGCACAAGGCCCTCTGACGTTGAAGACTCCTTGGATTCGTTGGATTGATTTACGAGCGATACGGTGCCTTTGATCGCGCCGCGCTTTCGAGTTGTTTCTTGTGCCGGGAGGCGTATTGCGCACAACAGCATCGCCGCAAGCAGAAAAACGCTTGCGATGAAGCCAGCTGCAGTGGAAAATCCGCGCGCTGCTCGTAACATGATGTTTTCAGCTCTTCACCTTCCGCTGCGAGCAGCTTTGGGATTGTTCAAATGCATTTCCGCTTCCATTCCCCGAAACCAGATCGCGCGCCACTGTTCTCTACTAACGACGGCAACCGCTTGTGCGTAAAGACAGTGCGCGGTGTTCGAAAGAATGCGGAATTACAGCTGGAGTGCATCTCGAACACCGCTGACAGAGGATTGACTGCAACGCCAAAGGCTTGTCGGTCGCGACTCGAATGTAAGGGCCTGCCACTTTCGAGCCTCTCGCCTCTCTTCGTGGAATAAGTACTTCCCGCTGTGCGGTATGCGGAGCTCCAAGGTTCCGGAACGCAGCAATACCGCGCCTCGCGCGCAGATGGAAAGAGAGGTGCACTACGTTCCCCGACGAGAGTCAATGTCCAGTTCGGGGCCACAACCCTTGCAGCCATTACGCACCCCAGCGCCGCAGCTTCTCCAACTAGGCGTGACCGTGCATGATCTTCTGCAGAGACGCCAGGCTCTTCAGGCTGCAACGGGCGCCGGACAAGAGGAAAAGCTCGTAGACGGATTGAACCGACCACGAGCCAACAACTCGATCCTCCGCGCCAAAAGGCGCACACAAGTTCAGTGCGCTTCTCTCAACTTAGATGCTCGACCAAAAGAGGAGGGCACAATTTTTCGCGGGGATTGTGGCTTGACTCCGACCGGCATCTAGCAAAGGGATCGGCGGCCTTAGAGATTTTTTTGTGCCGCTTGGCGTACCTCAAGCATCGAAATGCCGAAAGATGCAGTACGAAAGTCACTATCGTCGACCGTCCGGGCATGAGGCGGAGGGTCAAGAAAATAGGGAGGTGGTATGTCCGAGATGCATCAGTTTCCTACTCTGCCGACCCAGCCATTCCGGCTGGATGTACCTTTACACGAACTGCTGCAGCAACCTTCACACGCACCCGCGCCTCAACCGCCAACATTGACGAAGTCTCAGAGATTGCCCACACCTGTGTTCCCTCAGCATCCGACGTTGCTTCATGATCTCGATGAGCAAGATATCGCCGCCCATGAAGCCGTTCTCCAGACCGGAAAGCGGCACTGGCCTGCATCCAAAGTTTTGAAAACGATGCGGGGCTGGATGTTTCCGTATTTCAAATCACGCGTCTTGCCGGGCGAGTTTCAGCCGATCATCGCGTATCTCTTCACCGAATGGAAATGCAACCTCGACTGCCACTACTGCTGGTCTTACGACAACCGCATCAAGGGCATGACTGAGGATACGGCGCGGCGCGCCATCGATTGGCTTGAAACCACGCCGTGCCGCGTGCTCGCGCCAACCGGCGGCGAGCCGCTACTGCGTCCGGATTTCGTTCACAAGGTGATCTACTACGCCGCCAAGAAGGACTTCTGGGTTTACCTTGCCACGAACGCGCGGCTGCTGAGGCCTGAAGTTACAGACCGCCTCGCCGACGCGGGCATCGCCACAGTCAACTTTGCCGTGGATGCGATCAAGGAAAAGCCGGGGCTTCCAAAAGCTTTTGAGCATGTGCGTTCGAACTTTGACTACCTCGTGCGCCGGCAATATCGTCATGGCTACACTGTCTTCTTCAACACCAACATCTGCCGCACCAATATCGACGATGTAAAACAACTAGCCACAATAGCTCATGACAACGGCATCTCCATCACGTTCCACATCAACGAAGCTCCGATGATGGAACAGGGGCACTTCAAGCATCTCCACGAAAACGATACATACATTCGGCAGGAGGATTTTCCGGTCGTGGACGAACTTCTCGACTGGCTCATCGACAAGCAGCGCCAGGGATGGAAGATGGTGGATTCGATTCCCCGCCTGCAGAACATGAAGGGCTTCATGCGCGGCATCGGCGAGCACTGGGGATGCCGTGCCGGACAAAACTGGCTGATCATCCGGACGAATGGAACTCTGGCTCCGTGCTTCCCCCTTTACAACGCGTCGTACGACTGGGGCGCGGTTGGCAACCAAAAATTCGACGTGCAACAACTCTCCGAGATGAAAAAGGGTTGCGAGCCGAATTGCTTTTCGACGCTCGGCTATAACGTCGCGTACTGCTACAGCGCCGCTCGCGTGATGAAGTGGCTGTGGAAGCAGGCCATGAACGGCTTCCAGGGTGTAACCGGAAGTTTTGAATAGATTTCACGGACGAACAACGGATCCCGGAGGAGATCGATGGCCCAACTCGCAACTTTCTCATCCGCGCCGCAACGGCGCGCCATAGAGATTCCCTTCGAGGCGTACAAGCGCAGCCAGGCCTCACTTGCTCGCTATCGGCTCTACCCGCTGACAGTTTTTTACACTTTGTATGCGGCCCTCGTTCTGATCATTGCGTTTTCGACAAAGCACCCATGGGCGTCGGTGGCTTTCTTTTCGGCCGGTTGCGTGACATGGACGCTCGTCGAGTACCTCTTTCACCGGTATGTTCTGCACGGCGCCTTTCCCGCGGGGAAAGGGGCCATCCGGCGGTTCCTGCATGAACGGCTTGACCCGCTCCATTGGGATCATCACAAGCGCCCATTTGATGGAAGCCACATCAGCGGCGAACTGAAGGATATTCTTCCTCTCTTTTTCGTTGCGGCTCCGGCCAGCTTTTTGTTTCCCGTTTACACCGCGCCCGTGCTGCTCGCCGGCGTCGTGCAAAGCTATGTCTCGGAAGAGTGGCTGCACTATGCGCTGCACTTCTCGAATTCCAGATTTCCCCTCTTCCGGCGCTTGAAGAAATATCACCTTTACCATCACAGCCCGCGCGGGATCAATAAAGGCTACGGCATCACTACACGATTCTGGGATGGCGTGTTCGATACGCGATTCCCGGACTCGGTGCGGCGGTCTCTGAGCAAGAACTGAAATGAAGAACGACGGATATGCTCTCATCACTGGCGCTTCACGCGGTTTGGGAATGGAGTTTGCCCGCAAGCTCGCCGAACGTAATTACAATCTGGTTCTCGTCGCTCGTTCGGCGGAACCTCTTCACGCATTCGCAGCCGAATTACGCCGATCTTCCCCGGTATCCGTGGTCGCGATTCAGCTTGACCTTTCAAAGCCGGGAGCAGGCCAAATTCTGGCGGAACAACTCTCGCGTGGTGGCATCCCGGTCGAATTGCTCGTCAACAACGCCGGCTTCGGCCTCCGTGGCGAATTCCGCAATCTGTCCCTGCCCCGGCAGTTGGAGATGCTGCGTCTCAACAACCAAGCGATCGTTGAGCTCACGTACAGCCTTCTTCCGGCAATGCTGAAGCGTAGGCAAAAGGGCATCATCAATATCTCGTCGACTGCTGGTTTTCAGCCCATTCCTTTTGCGAGCGCATATTCAGCAACCAAGGCCTTCCTAACCGCCTTTTCTTTGGCCCTTGAACAGGAATTGCGCGGCGCTGGCGTCACCGTCGTAACCGTTTGTCCGGGAAGGCTGCTCAAGAAACAGAGCGGAGATTCCGGCGAGCCGGTCAAAGGAAAATGGGCGGGCATTTGCCAAAGTTCGGAGGATGTGGTGCGCGACGCACTGCGAGTGCTCGCCAATGGCGGCGGCCTGACGGTCCCCGGAGCACTCAATAAGTTCAGCGTCTTCGCGCAGCGTTTGATTCCGAGAAGGGTCGTACCGCGGTTAGTCGCAAAGATGTCGAAGGCGTAATGCACTGTCGCGTGAACGGACCTCTTCCCAGCAGGATAGAGATTTTCCGTCGTGCGCCATTAAACGAGGCTCTGGCCCCCGGCGTGGCAGAAGAAGCGTTAGAAAGGAGCTTGTAATGACTTCCCGTAGCCTGCTGGCACATTGGCACCGGGCCGTTGCTGCTGCAGTCTTTGCAGTGCTGGTTGTCTCGATCGTGCCGAAAGCCTTGGCGCTGGACCAGCCGATGCATTCAGACGCCACTGGACACGAAGGAATGTCGATGCCCATGGACGAACCAACCCACATGGATGCCGGGCAGCAGAGCAAGCTCTTGGCCGACAAGAAAGAAAGCGAATTCAATCATCATTTAGCGGGACTTTTTGTAATTCTCGCTGGCGTTTTCATCTTAGCTCAGGGCGCGCTGCCGCAACGCTGGTCCTACGTTCGGTTTGCATGGCCTGCTTGTTTTCTACTCTCCGGGCTGTTCCTGCTTGTCTTCAGCGACACCGAGCTCTGGCCCTTCGGTCCTCAGAGTTGGTGGTACGGTCTCACGCACAATCCGGAAGACTTGCAGCACAAGACGTTTGCGGTGATCTTACTTGCTCTCGGCGTCCTCGAGGTTCAACGCGTTCGGGGCGTTCTCAAATCGCCCTGGGCCAGATGGCTGTTTCCGGTACTCGCCTGCTTTGGTTCCGTATTACTCCTCTTTCATGAACACCACAGCGGGATGCACGGTGCCGCACACATGACAACGATGGCTCGCATCAAGGCCGAGCACCTCAATTTTGCCGTCGCTGGATTTGGTATTGGCGTTTTCAGAGGGGTGTCCGAGGTACCCACTCGCTGGCAGCCGATGTTCGCGAGGCTCTGGCCACTTCTAATGATTGTACTCGGCGTACTTCTCGTGCTCTACCATGAGTGACAATTCTACGATCGTCCGCTCTTCCCTGCGCAGCTCCTGCACGATGTCAATGAAAATGGCGTGCTTCGTCGGCTGGGGCAGCGCCGAAATCGAGGCGCCCGCTGCTTCGCGTGAACGCAAAAGGCTGCTTCTGCGTGCTCCGCTTTGTAGAAATCTGTCGCCCTTGCAGGAAACTGTGGAAACAAGAGGGTCACGAAGACTCTCGCGATCAGATAGATATAAGCGATGAGGCAAATAATGGGATTGCGGTTTCCGAGGAGGGATTGCGAATGAATACGATTTCAAGAGGAATTTACGGCGTTTGCCCAACCCGAAATTGTTTCGACGACCTTCATAACTTTGCCAAGCTTCATCTGTCGACTATCAAGCCATTTCTCGTGCGCAGCCAACGCGATGAGCGGCCGACGGAAGTAGACTTGCCCGCCACTCAAGTGCTTCTGGCCACGGGAACGGCCCTTTGCTTGACGGGACCGCTTATATGGCTGTTTGTAAGGTACTGGCTGTTCGCGCCGTGAGAAGAGGAAATGGCGAATCTCCTTGAGCCGGCGGGTTCGTTCGCGAAAGAGAGACTCCAATCGTCTGCGGATTTTAGAGAGTTTGGTGACTCCAGAGATGCAAGTGAACTTGTCCCAAGATAACCGTCAAATCGAACCCAAACTCTTCACTTCACCGGTCTAGTACGCATACGCCTTGAGGAACACGAAAACCACAACGCCGGTGATCGAAACGTAGAGCCAGATGGGAAACGTCAAGCGTGCGATTCGGCGGTGCATCGCGAACCGGCCCGTGAGCGAGAAAAAGAACGTCGTGAGCACCATTGGCAGCGCGACGATGGAAAGGATTACGTGGCTGGCTAAAATGAAAAGATACAGAGTGCGCATCGGACCGTGGCCGCGAAAAAGCGTGTCGCCGTGTATGGCGTGGTTCAGGATGTAGCTGATGAGAAAAATAGAAGAGAACGCGAAGGCCAGCAGCATGCTCGTGCGATGCGCTTCCTTGTTGTGATGTTTGATGAAATACAATCCCACGCAGAGAGCAATCGCACATAATCCGTTCAGAAGCGCGTTGAGGGCTGGCAAGAACATCCAGCGGCCAGCGAAATCAGCCGAAGCATGATGCACGTACAACAGCCACAGCAGGAATGACACAGCAAGGCCGCTCACCAGGACAATCGCTCCAACCACCGGGCGCGGACTAAATTCAGCCTGTTCCATGCTGCCAATTAAATCACAAAAATCTGTCCGGAAGTCATTTGGAGCCCGCCGTAAGGACGTCAACAACGCTTACACGCACCGCCAGCAGCCACGGGGCGAGTCAAAACACGCCCGGCCTAGAGCGGGTCGCTGCGGACCCGCTCCAGGAGGGCCAATACCTGCGAGAGGAGCCTACCTCAAGACAAGAGCTACGGTGGTCGAATGAGCCAGATTACCGCTCGTTCCGGTAATTGTCAGATTGTAAGTGCCCGCGTGGGACTTCCTGCCAGTTTGCACGCTGAGGGCAGAGGAACCCGAACCGCTCACCGTCGCTGGGTTGAAGCTTGCTGTCACGCGGTTCGGCACACCGGTAACCTTGAGGTTGACGCTGCCTGCAAAGCCTTGCAGCGCGGCGATCGAAACGGTGTAAGTCCCGGAATTCCCTCGCGCGATCGACAGGCTCGACGGACTTGCCGAAAGGCTGAAGTCTTGGGCTGAATTTACCCTCAGCCCCGCTGTGACACTGTGGCTGAGCGAGGGACTTGAAGCAGTAATCGTCAGAGTATAGCTGCCCACCGGAGTGGACGAAGTGGTGGCAACGTTTAGCGTAGAGGTCCCCTGCCCTGAAACTGTCGATGGAGCGAACGAAGCACTGGCGCCAGAGGGCAGGCCGCTCACCGAGAAGCTCACGGTGTCGGAAAAGCCGTTCGCGGGAGTAATCGTGACAGTGTAATTCGCGCCGTTTCCCTGGGCTACGCTTTGCGAAGAAGGCGTAAGAGAAATGCTGAAATCAGGCGCAGGATTTACTGTGACATTGCGCGAAGGCGGATGGGGATCGGTGAGACCGGCATTGTCCGTGACTGTGAACGTCGCTGCGTAAGTGCCGGGAGTGTTGTAGATCACATTGCCTGCTGTAGCCAGCGCGCTTGTGTTCGGGTTGCCGCCCGGCAATGTCCAGGAATACGCGGTGACAGTGCCGTCAGGATCCGTTCCCGTGCCAGAGAAAAACACGGACTGGCCAGCCGTGATGGTCACATCAGTAGCAGGGTTCGTGATGGTGCCAGTGGGAGGCTGATCGGCTGGCGCTGGCGTGAGCTGGACAAATTGCGCCACCGAAGGTACTCCGGATGAATTCAGAATGAAGACCAGGTAGTAGCCCGGCGGGGCGATGTTGCTGTTCGGCGGAGCCGTCACGTTCAAAACACCGCTCCCGGCCGTGAAGTTCATGGCCACTGAGCGCTGCTCCATATCAAACGAGTGCGTCGGAGCGCCCGGCCGCATGAGCACCACGGAAGAAATGCTGGCAGCGTCCGGAGTTTGCACCTGGAACGCACTGCCGTAGCCAATGCCAGACGAGGGAACACCCGTGATCGCAGGCCGCGCGGCGGGAGTGCCGTCCGGATTGAAAAGATACGCTGGAGAGTAAATTTCCATGTGTTGCTCATACGTGCCGCGCGCCGGATTACCGCCGATAAACAATACTGTCGCATCCGGAAGGAGGAGCGAATTGGAATGGTACAAGCGCGCAAAGGCGTTCTGGCCGGCGGAGCTGAAGGTATTCGTAGCTGGATCGTACAAATCGGCGTTAAGGCTCGCGGTTCCTGTGTCTTCGTCATTCAGGGAGCCGCCCAGCGCAATGATCTTGCCATTGGGAAGGATCGTGGCGTTCATCTCGATGCGTGGCTGGGACATGGACGGACCGCTGGACCACTTCGGAGTGGCCGCTGATAAATCGATGAGTTCGGTCGTGGCAGTGGACGGGTTGCCGCCTCCCATAATCATGACCACCGGCTTGTAATTGTTCGCTGGCGTGAGCGGCAGCAAAACTGACGTCCCATACGTGCGCGTCCCGCCGTAGTTGGTGGTCGCCACAACGCTAGACCAGGTCTTAGCTACGGGATCAAAAAGCCGCGATTGCGTTGTCGAGCCCGAATAAAACACTTTGCCGTTCGGAAGAAGAGTCATCCGCGGATAAAGAGGAGGTGTGAAAGGAGAGCCAATCGGAGCGCTCCAACCCGTCCCCACTGTATACATCTCAACAGTGGTGTTCGTGCCCCCAGTTTCGGTGAGCCCCGAGAAGGTCATTAGCGTGCCGTCGGCCAGGTTAGTCACTGTGGGATACCAACGGCCGTGCGCCATGTTCTGCACATCGGTGAATGCGCCGGTCGTCAGGTCATACACGGCGCTGCGCAGTTCACCGTGAAACGGATCGTATTGAAGCGTGCCGCCGTTGATGAAAGCGCGGCCATCCGGAAGCACAACCATGCCGTTGCAAAACATGTCCCAGCCTACCGGCTGCGTGGCGACCGTGCCAGTCTGCGGATCGAACACGGCCGCCTGCAGATTGGTGTTCGTTGGCAGGTTGCCGGACCCCGAGACCACAAGCACATTGCCATTGTGCAGCAATGCGGCATGCACTGGATTGATCGGCATGAGGTTCGGTAGTGTCTGCCATTGCCCTTGCACGTTCGCTTGCGCGCAGGCAAGACCGGGCAAAGTTGCGAAGCAAATTGCCATCGCAAGTACCGGCAAAAAATATCGAGCGACTCTGGAAGAAAGCAGACAGGGTGGGGCCGAGTGAGAAAGGGGCATGCGACAACCTCCTGGGCAAGAGGCCCTCGTAAGAATTGGGGACTATATTGGAGTCACGCGGGGGACAGACCGTGCCCCGTATCATGAACCTCCATGATGGCTATTATCAAGCTCGAAATCGCTAGGCAATCCAGTGAACACCTGAATCAAATAAGGGAGAATCCCCTAAGGTCATGCGACTGTCGTTGGCGATCAGCGATCTTGGAATCTGGAAGTAGTTATGGACGCAAAGCGGACAGAAGTCAGGTTAGGGTCAACAAAACAAATAGATTATGGCGGACGAGCCTGTAAGCCGGAATCTTCGAGCACATCTGTGTTTTCAATAACTTCCGTAGAATCAATAAATGCGATCTGTCAAAAGTCAGTTTTGGCAGCAAAAGCAGGTTTTGTGTCACAGTTATGGCACAGTTTTTTTGCGTGTACTCTCCCGCGCACTTCTCCAGAAAGCGCTTTTTCGGCCAAGTGGATTACTTCTGGATTGCCATTCGTCCCAAATCGGGGCCACGCACCAGGACTCCAATTTCGCACAGCGATAAGCTTGTGGTGCTTACTCAATCTCCCGCACTTGCTTCTGGAACGAAGCTCCGGCGGCAGCCAGCACCATGAGTCCTCCAGCGAGCAGAAACATGAGCTTCAAGCTCCACGCAACCAAGAATCCTGCAACCGCGAGGGAGATGGGGGCTATTCCGAAGGAGGCAAGCATGAGCACGCTCGCAACTCGCCCGCGCACCGCGACATCGATCCGCTGCATGATCCAGGCGCCGATGTGGATGTTAACCATTCCTGCCGCTACGCCCATGATCAACAGCACGCTGGCGATGCTCCACACTTTCCCCAGCAGGCCGATGGATCCCAAGCAGACACCCAACGCCAACGACATCAAAAGAATCATCAAGCCGCGCTGGCGAATCTTCCAGACGCCGGCCAGGAGCGCGCCTAGCAAACTTCCCCCGGCAACCGCCGAGATCACAATGCCGTACACGGCAGGCGAACCGAATGTCGTCTTGGTCAAGTACGCCAGACCAATCGAAACCGGCCCGGCAATGCAGAAGTTCAGGATCGTGACCAACAGCATCAGCGAGCGCAGCGGCACGTCTTTTCCCACGTAGGCGATTCCCTCCGCGATCGAGTGCAACATCGCTTTCCGGACAGTCTGAGACTTAGGTGGATCGGGAAGCTTCCACAGGGCGCCAATGATAAACAAGAAACTGATCGCATCCACGAAGAAGGCCCAGGCCACACCCAGCGTTTTGATCACAAACCCGGCTGGAACTGGACCAACAATGGTGGTCATCTGCGCCGTGCTTTGGCTGACCGACCTTGCCGCGACCAGTTGTTCGCGCTTCAACAGCGAGGGCATGTAGGCCGTTTGTGCAGGAACGGCAAATGCATCGGCCACGCCAAAAGCAACCGCCAGAGCGTATAGCTCCCAGGTCCGCAAGACGCGCAGCCAGACCAGAACAGCGATCACCGTGACACAGATAGTGCGTGCCATCGCCGTGGCAATCATGATCTTGCGCGCGGACATGCGATCGCTGACAGCGCCGCCCATAAGCATGAGCAGAGCGCGCGGAATGGCGCCGGCCATCATAATGGCGCCCATGGCCACGGCGGAGCCTGTCTGCTGCAAGACGAGCCAGGGCAAAGCGACAAAATAGAACTGGTCGCCCAGCAGCGAAATCGTGCCGCCGATCAGCCAGAGGCGATAATTCGGGTTGCGCAGCGGGTGCTCGACGGTTGTTACGGGTACGGTTGCAGCGGAAACGGTTGCTGTGGCCATAAGAATCTCCTCAATGCGTTTACCGGTGGCACAAAGCCCCGAAAAAGACGGAACCGCTGATTCTCAGGATGGTGTATCAGCCGGAGGCCGCAATAAGGCGAGCAGGCTCAGATCCATCGCGCCATGGAAGCTAATCGGAAACAGAAGATTTCCGGTCAGCAGAAACAATAGGCCAAAAAGGATGCCGACGATCGCAACCCTTGCGGCTCCGCTAGCACCCTGATAGATGTGATGAACTCCGAAGATCACTGAGGAAATCAGCAGCGCCAGCGTAAGACTCAGCGTCCAGGGGAAAACGTGTAAGTAGTGGAGCATGAAGCCGCGGAAGAGAATTTCTTCGCAAACTCCCGCTGTGATGCTGACGAACACCCACCAGCGGCGCTCGGTCCAGGTTCCGGGCAAGAAGTAGCTGAGCGATTTTAAGGCGGCAGCAGACGAATACTTCAGTGGC
>WNFS01000812.1_pt1 | contig 22916 bp, 20 predicted proteins | sample 5400141 | NCBI WGS metagenome assembly WNFS01 (sample SAMN13153358, study PRJNA577476) | soil metagenome | isolation source: 60 cm saprolite under Madrone tree | place: USA:California | collected 2016-06-14
CCCGCTCCGCTTTGGGTATTGCCGCAGCCCCGCGGCCGCTTGCGGTGCTGTCCGAACGCGTATAAGCAAGCAAGTTGAAATCTTACGCTGGGACTATAGCGAGGAGTGTTTCAAATTGAACAGCTTTCCGACATTTCTTGGCGCACCCTGTCCGGGTGAGAATGAAAGACTTGGCCCCAGAAGCGTTCCTCGCCGTCCCCTGTCCTAGGTGCGGGGCAGCCCCTGGGAAGCGCTGTGTTCTGCACTCAGGTAGCCAGCGCTCCGAGCCACACGTGGACCGCAAGCTTTCTGCGGCTGAGGCCGTTGAATCGAAAAGAATTCACCGCGTTACTCGATTTTGAGCAATCCCCTTATCACCAGTGACCCGTTCTTTGGCAAGCCGGATAACTCCCTATGAGCAGGTATTCCTGGGGCTGGCCATTGGTTCTCAGACAGACATCCCGGCTGGCGACTGACACAGTGTAGGCCCACTCCCCCGCCGGTAGATCGCCCGCCTAATCCACTGCCTCCACCTCAAGCTACGCTCGAAGCTTCCCTCCTGTTTGCTACACTGGCGGCAGATGCGATTTGACCTAATCACCATTTTCCCGGAGTTCTTTGCCGGGCCGTTCGATCACGGAATACTTCGCCGCGCGCGAGAAATGGGACTCGTCGAGGTGAACGTGCAGGATCTACGGGTGTTCACGAAGGATCGTCATCGTACCGTGGATGACCGGCCGTTCGGCGGTGGCGAGGGCATGGTGCTGAAGCCAGAGCCGCTTTTCGAAGCGGTGGAGTCACTACTAGGTCAGAGTGTTGGGGACGTGAGGCAACAAACCGCGCGCGATCCAAAAACCGCGATCGTCTTGATGTCCGCGGCTGGAAGAGTATTCAATCAGGAGACCGCGCGGCGCTACGCGCAGTGTGAGCGCATCATTTTTATTTGCGGGCGATATGAAGGCGTCGACGAGCGCGTGGCGGAGCATCTGGCGACGGAAGAAATCTCGATCGGCAACTTCGTTTTGAGCGGCGGCGAACTTCCTGCGATGCTGGTGATTGATGCGGTGGCGCGGCTGATTCCGGGTGCGCTTGGGAACGAAGCGTCCTCGCAGAATGAATCGTTCAGCGAGAGTCTGTCTTCCGGGGCAACGTCTCCTCCAGTAGGGGCGCAGCATCCCGACAAGGTCCCCGAGATGCTCTGGGCAGGCGGGACAGGTGCTGCGCCCCTACGAGCGGAGACCGCGGATGCGCTTAGCCGCAAAAAACACGAGTCACCGATTACGAATCACGTTCTGCTTGATTTTCCGCATTACACGCGGCCGGCGGAGTATCGGGGCTGGGGCGTTCCGGAAGTGCTGATTGGCGGCAATCACGCGGAAGTGGCGAAGTGGAGGCGCGCGGCGGCGCTAGAAAAAACCAAGCGCAATCGTCCCGACCTGATCTAGAGCTTTGCTGGGCGGGAGCCGGAAGCCGCGAGTGTCCTGGTGACAGGGGAATAAGAGCGCGCCAGATCCGGTATGCTGAATAAGGAAGCAGAAAACCGTTGATGAAAACCAGGTGACACTGGAATTCGAGGATTCCGCAGGTTAAGAGAACGTGAGCAGAACCAGTGCCCGATTCTGATTGCGACGAGAGCGATTCGAAAGGATACGAGAGGTTTCATGAGCACGGAAACGAATGGGAACGGCTATGGGCTCGAAAAGCCCATCGCCATTTACTACGAGCATCCGGACTGGTTCCGGCCGCTGTTTCAGCAACTGGATGAACGCGGCCTGCCGTGGCTGAAGATTGATGCGCGGCACCACAACTACGATGTCGCTTCACCGGAGCGAGAATATTCGCTGCTTTTCAATCGCATGAGTCCTTCGGCGTGGCAGCGGGGGCTGGGACACGGGATTTTCTATACGCTCAACTATCTTGCGCACCTCGAAGGCAAGGGCGTGCGGGTCGTTAACGGCTACCGGTGCTTCAATCATGAGATTTCGAAAGCGCTACAACTGACGAACCTGGAAAAACTGGGATTGCCGTATCCGAAAGCGCGGGTCATCAATCATCCGTCGCAGGCGCTTGAGGCAGCCGAGGCCATCAGGTATCCCGTGGTGATCAAGCCGAACATCGGCGGCAGTGGCGTAGGGATCGAGCGCTTCAATTCGCAGGACGAGTTGCGCGCGGCCGTGGAAGCGAACCGTCTTTACTTCGGCATTGACTCGACGGCGCTGGTGCAGGAGGCGTTTACGGCACGCGACGGCATCATCACGCGCGTTGAGGTTCTTGGAGGGAAATTTCTCTACGCGATCCAGATTCACATCACCGGCGAGAGTTACAACTTGTGTCCTGCGGACATCTGCCAGAACACCCGAGGCGAAGAGCTGACGCGCAGCGCGTGTCCGGTGGACGCGCCAAAGAGCGGAATGAAAGTGGAAGGTTACGAGCCGCCACAACAGGTGATCGAAGACGTCGAAAGAATCGTGGAGCTTGCCGGCGTCGAGGTTGGCGGCATCGAGTACGTCATCGACGACCGCACCGGGCGGCAACTTTATTACGACGTGAACGCGCTTTCAAATTTCGTTGCCGATCCAGTGCGCGTCATCGGCTTCAATCCCTACGCGCGGCTTGCGGACTTTCTCATCGCGGAGGCGCAGCGGCACCAAGCGAACCGCTCGGAACGCGCGGTGGTGAGCGGAGGTCCGCGATGAGATACGGCTACTGGCTTCCCGTGTTTGGCGGGTGGCTGCGCAACGTGGAAAACGAAAACATGGAAGTAAGTTGGGCGTATGTGAAGAAGCTCGCGCAAAGGAGCGAGCAGATTGGCTTCAATCTGACGCTCATCGCGGAGCTCAATCTCAACGACATCAAGGGCGTCGAAGCCCCTTCGCTGGACGCGTGGTCCACGGCCGCGGCACTGGCCGCGGTGACCGAGCGAATCGAATTGATGGTGGCGGTGCGGCCGACGTTCCATCTTCCGGCGTTGCTCGCGAAGCAGGCGGCCAACATCGATCAGATCAGCAATGGGCGGCTCACGCTGAACGTGGTTTCTTCGTGGTGGGCGGACGAAGCGCGCAAATATGGAGTGGCGTTCGAACAGCATGACGACCGCTACGCGCGCACCAGCGAGTGGCTGGACGTTTTGGATGGGGTATGGAAGCAAGACCATTTTTCGTATTCCGGGAAGTATTATGGTGTGGAAGATAATGTGCTCGAGCCAAAACCTGCTTCGAAGCCGCGGCCAACGCTGTATGCGGGTGGCGAGTCTCCCGCGGCAAAAGAGTTGATCGCCGAAAAGTGCGACGCGTATCTGATGCACGGCGATCCGCCGGAGCGCGTCGGCGAAAAAATCGCGGATCTGCGCGAACGCCGCGCGCGGCATAATTTGCCGCCGCTCAAGTTCGGCGTGGCCGGTTACGCCATCGTTCGAGAAACGGAACGCGAAGCGCAGGACGAGCTGCGGCGCATCACGGATGTTCAACAATCCGCCGCCGGATATGCGAACTACCAGCAGTGGCTCGCCGGAACGCAACTGGAGCAGCGTGTTTCCCTGGAAGATTATTCCGTTTCAAATCGTGGCCTGCGATCTGGGCTCGTCGGCACGGCGGAACAGCTGGCGGAGCGCCTGGCGCAATTCGAAACAGCCGGTGTTGATCTCGTACTGCTGCAATTCAGCCCGCAGCTCGAAGAGATGGAGCGCTTCGCTCAGACGGTTATTCGCCGGAATTCGTCAGTCCCGGCCTCGGCCTAGCCGCGGAAAACAACAATTACCGCTGGTAGCGAAACGTTAGAAAAGTCACTGTTTTGCCGCGAAATCCGCTAGGCAAAATGTGACGATTTGTCTATAATTATGGATTGGCTTTGAAGAGTTGGCCCCGCCAGAGTGGGTCTAAAAGGAAACAGGAACATGAATCCGGTAATTCGCAAACTACATGAAGCGCAACTGCGCAAAAACCTCCCCGAGTTCCGCGCGGGCGACACCGTGCGCGTCAACGTCCGCCTGCAGGAAGGCGAAGGCGAGAAGGTGAAGGAGCGCCTCCAGGCCTTCGAGGGCGTGGTGATCTCCAAGAAGGGCCGGGCGTCCAGCGCGACATTTACCGTGCGCCGGGTCAGTTTTGGTGTGGGCATAGAGCGCATTTTCCCGCTGCACTCGCCAACGATCAGCTCGATTGAAGTTGTTGGCAAGGGTAAAGTTCGCCGGGCACGGCTGTATTACCTGCGCGATCTGAAGGGCAAAGCCGCCCGCATCAAGCGCGCGGACCGCGAGGAAGTGGCTGCTGTGGCGACCGCCGTCAGCGAAGCGAAGGCTTAAGCGGCGCTTCTCGATTGCATAAACATTGAAGAAGAAGCCCCGGGCGACCGGGGCTTCTTCTTTTGGCTCTCCATTTTCTGAGTGGATTCCACGGTCCCTGTTCGGCGTTCTCCCTTCACCTATTTCAGTCCGACCAGGGCGAATTTCCAGGAACCATCGCCGTGCCGTTTCAGAACACGCATGCCTCGGGTCCTCGGAAAATTGACCGGATTGTCCTTTATGGATATGGGTATCTTGTACGTGGCTTCCGTATAACCCACCTCAATCGCCCAGCCATCCGCGAATTGGATATCTTTTATGTCGGTCAGGTATTTCAATACGCTGAAATCCGGGTTTTCGGTCCGGAATTTCGCAAAGGCCTCCTGGATGGCTTTCTTTCCCACCACGGGTGCCGGGAACCCGAGGTTTACAGCATCGTCCGAGAAGAGATTAGCCATCGAGCTCGGGTCTTGCGTCAGCGTGACCTCCATGTCTGCTTTGTGAAGTTTTTCGATGGCCGTCAAGTCCGCCGCGCGCGTTTCAGTTCTGTGTGGCCTGCTTATACCAGCGCTTCGGGCGAAGTAGCCGATGCCGAGGCCCGCGACAAACACGAGAATGGTGACGGGAGAGGTACGTCCCATATAGCCTCCTGAGCACTCACACTTGTCACGACTAAAGAACGTTTGTGCAGCCGCTAGGGCTGGACGTTTGTCACGCCTTCCGCGCCGGGCTTGGGAAAATGCTTTTCGTACCAGGCGATGCAGCGGTCGATGGAATCGATCTGATGCTTGGTTTCGGCGAGGCCGTGGCCTTCGCGCGGATAGCGCACGAAAATTGCCTCCGTGCCCACGTCTTTCAGCGCGATGAAGAATTGCTCGGCTTCGGCGATGGGCACATCGTTGTCATTTTCGCCGTGCATCAACATCGTGGGCGTGTGCGCGGCAGCGACATGCTTTAGCGCGGAGCGTTCCCACGCGACGTCCATCAAGTTCCCCTGATGCAGGAATTGGCCGAATTCCATTTCTTCATACTGGTTGTAATAGGTCATGTAGTTGTAGCTGACGAGGTTGGCGATCCCGGCGATGGGCACGGCGGCCTTGAATTCATTCGTTTGCGTAATGAGCCAGTCCGTGAGTTGGCCGCCGTAGCTCACGCCCTCGATACCCAAGCGCTCACGATCGATCCACAGGTAACGGCGCACCGCCGCATTCACCGCGTACAAAACATCTTGTCCCTCGTTTCCATCCTGGTCGCCGAAGACGGCGTCGGCGAACTTCTGTCCGTAGCCGGTGGAACCGCGATAGTTGACGTTCAGCGTGGCCCATCCGCGCGCCGCGTAGACCTGATTTTTAAAATTGAATGCGGGACCATTTTGCCCGTGCGGCCCGCCGTGAATATTGACGATGAGAGGATGTTTCGATGTGGCGGTCATCCCCTGCGGCTTAGTGAGAAAGGCTTCAACTTCGAACCTGTTGTCGTTGCTGATGAACGTGAACGACTCGACTTCGGCGATCGGTTTTCCCGCGAAGAGTTGCGTATTCAATTCGGTAATCTTTCGCGGCGCGCCGCTGGCCGTTTTGAGATAGAGTTCCGTCGCGTCCTGTGACGACGCGAAACTGTACGCCAGTGCCCCGTCCTTGCCGACGGACCAACTGGCGACGATACCCACGTCTCTCACTACGTATTCCGGCTTGCCGCCCGAGACCGGCAACCGCACCAAGTGGTTACTGCCGCGCTCCTGAAGAGTGAAGTACGCGGCGCTGCTGTCCGGCGCCCAACGCGGCGCACCCTGGCGGTTGTCCAAGACGGATCCGATTTCGCGGCGGTCGCTGCCGTCGGCGTTCATCACCCAAACGTGGGTGTCTTCCATGGTGGTTTCGCGGTCGGTCAGCCCACGCCTGGTGCCGCGATAGACGATGTGCTTGCCGTCCGGGGACCAGAGCGGCTCGTACTCGCTGTATTCCGTGGCGGTGAGGCGGCGAATGCTGTTGTCCGCAGTCTTTAAAGCGAAAATGTCGTAATTGAAAAACTCATCCTGATTCGGCTCGCGATTCGAAGCAAAGAGAATTTCCTTGCCGTCGGGCGACCAGTCAATCGAATGCTCGTCGAAATTGCCTTGCGTGAGCTGGCGCACCTGCTTTGTGGCCACGTCCACAACAAAAATGTGCAGCCGCTGATTGTCGTTGAACCTGGTCATTCCTTCGCCGGCGTCGGGTTTATAGAGGTAGCGCGTGATCACCATCGGATCTCCGGCGGCTTCCGTTGCTTCCGGGCCAGGAGTCGAGGAGATGAACGCGAGCTGCTTGCCGTCGGGCGACCAGGTCACATCGTTGCCCGTGCCCGGAAGCGGGCTGTTGGTGCCATTCATCGATGCGAGAAAGGTGACCTCTGTACCATCCGGCCGCGCAACGAACAATCCGCCCTTTTCACCTTGGTGGCCCCGAAAGGCGAACCATTTGCCATCCGGCGACCACAGTGGACCGCTGCTGGAATCTTTTTCGCCGCCCACCCGGACGGATTTCTGCGTGGCGACATCCACGATCCAGAGTTGGCCGTAGGGGCGGCCGGGCCGGTCGCGCATGGTCACGATATAGGCGATGCGCCGGCTGTCGGGCGACAGTTCGACGCTGCCAACGGAGCGCAAGCGCGAGAGGTCGCCGCTGGCAAGACCTTGCGTGGAGCCTGATGGGGCAAAGACGAATAAGGCTGCCGCGCAACAAAGACAGAAACCGGCTCGAAGCAAAACAGACTGCAAGTATCGACGCATGGCGCTCTCCCTTGTCTCTCAGTAGGTTCACGATTTGCCCGGCCATCCTAGGCCCGGTGCGCTTGGCGGTCAACTTGTCTTCTGAGGAGGACGGTGTCTAGCTCGAGGAGAGACTGCGAAGTTGCCCTGCCTCGGGGACACTTGCAGGTTTAACGGGTTCCGGAAAAGATGTTCCTGTTGACATTCAACAGGAAGGAGCTTATGCTCCTGTTGTTTATCTAAAGGAGAGAACATGGCTCCTCCGCGCGGAGAAGTCTTGCAAGGCACGCTCGATCTGATTGTTCTGCAAACCCTTCACGCCATGGGCCCGCTGCACGGCTACGGCATCGCTCAGCGGGTCAAGCAAGTTTCCGAGGATCTGCTCAAGTTGAACCAGGGCACGCTCTATCCTGCATTGCTGCGGCTCGAGCAGCGTGGCTGGATCTCTTCCAAATGGGGCGCTTCCGAAAATAACCGCAAGGCGAAGTATTACTCACTCACTCGCGCTGGGCGCAAACAGTTGCTTACAGAGACCGAGAGTTGGGAGCGTATGACAGCGCTTATGACAAAGCTTCTCGGCGGTACGGAAGGAGCTTGAGATGGGGCGGCTTCGTATTTTCGGTGCGCGTATGCGCGGCCTATTCCGCAAGCGGCAACTGGACGGGGACCTTGATGCAGAGCTTCGCGCGCACCTGGAGATGCTCACGGAGGAAAACATCCGGCGCGGCATGAGTCCGGTAGAAGCACGGTATGCCGCGCGGCGCGAATTCGGCGGTGTCGAACAATCCAAAGAGCTGCACCGCGAACAGCGCACCATCTCCTTTCTCGATGCGCTCCTTCAAGACCTGCGATTTGCTCTCCGGGGCTTGCGGAATCGCCCCGGTTTCGCGTTGGTTGCGATTCTCACTCTTTCATTGGGGATTGGGTCTACCACGGCAGTCTTCAGCGTGGTCGACCGCATTCTCTTCCGGAGCCTTCCCTATCCTCATGACGAAGAGCTGGTCAGCTTTGGTGATAAAGCGCCCTTCGAGGCGAATGAGTTCGTGCTCGGTCCGGATTACGTGGATTGGAAGAAAGGGCAGACTCCGTTTTTGTCGGTAACATCCTTTGTCCCCGGCGGGGCGGATTGTGACCTCACCGAGAAGAACCCGGTGCGATTGAAGTGCGCGCTTGTCGAATCGACATTTCTGCCGACGTTCGAAATTGAGCCATTCCTCGGCCGGAATTTCACCAGCGAGGAAGACCGGCCGCACGCGCCGCGCGTCGCGCTTGTTTCCTACGGACTGTGGCGTTCGCGCTTCGCGAGCGATGGCAATCTTCCCGGCCGCACAATTTCACTCGACGGAAAACCCACTGTCGTTGTCGGTGTTCTTCCCCCACAATTCGAAATGCCCAACCTCGGCCACGACGACCTTCTTGTTCCGGCGGCACTCGATGGTTCCACCGATCGCGGGCCCAATGCCCGGCAAATGATCTTGCGCGCCTTTGCGCGGCTCAAGTCAGGCATCACCATCAAACAAGCCGCGGCCGCGATGGAGCCGCTCTACCAGCAGTCCCTCAACTACGTTCCGCCCCAGTTCCGGAGAGAGGTTTCCTTCCGGGTGCGCTCTCTCCGCGACCGGCAGATACAAGACGCCCGCGTAGCCTCATGGGTCCTTCTGGGAGCGGTTCTAGCGGTGCTCCTCGTCGCGTGTACCAATGTCGCAAACCTGCTCCTCGCGCGTGCTACCAGCCGCGCGCGCGAGTTAGCGGTCCGCACTGCTCTTGGTGCTACGCGCGGACGCCTGATTCGCCAGGCACTCACCGAAAGTTTGCTCCTCGGAGTCCTGGGAGGCCTCGCGGGCTGCTGGTTCGCGCAATTCTTGCTTCGTCTGTTTGTGTCCATCGCGCCTGAAGGTATTCCACGGCTGGAACAAGCCGCGGTTGACGTTCGCGTGTTGCTCTTTGCGCTGGGCGTATCACTCTTGTCAGGCATTCTCTTCGGGCTAGCTTCGGCGCTGCGCCGTCCAGTGCCTGAATTGCTCACCGGAAAAGAGAATCGTGCGACGTCGCGAGGCATGCTTCGACAACTACTGGTCACGGTGCAGATTGCCGTCTCGCTGATTCTTCTCGCCGGTGCTGGTCTGCTGCTGCGCAGCCTTTGGAAGCTCGAAACCGTTGCACTTGGTATGGACGCGAAAAGTGCCATCACCGCAGGAATCGATCTTGCCGAATATCGCTATCCCGACTCCGCGAAGCAGCTTGCCTTCTTCGATCAGGTCGAAGCCCGGCTGAAACAAATGCCGGGAGTCACCTCGCTGGCTTTGAGCGACACGCTGCCCCCTTCCGGCGGTATGCAAGCTACCTTTCTATCGGCTATCGAAATTCCCGGGCACACGAAGTTTAGTGCGGGCACCGGCGGAATGATTGGCTATCGTTACGTCACCCCCGCCTATTTTCCTGCGCTTGGAGTTCCAATCGTGCGCGGCCGTGGCTTTCGCGAAGAGGACCGCGCGCCCGCGGAAAGGCCTGTCATCCTTAGCGAGGCGCTTGCGAAAAAGCTCTTCCCCAATGGAGAGGATCCATTGGGAAAATCCTTCCGCTTTGGCTTACAGAACGATTGGCGCACCATCGTCGGCGTCGCCGGAGATGTAAAGAACAACGGGCTCGCCGCCCCCGTTGACCCCGAGTTTTACATTCCCTGGAAAAACGAGACCGGAGGATACTTCCGCTCCGGGCATTTGATTGTCCAGAGTGCGATTAATCCGGAAGCCATTGCGAAGTGGATTCGAACGGAAGCCGCTGCGGTCGATCCCACAGTTCCCGTGACGATCGAGGGCATGAAGACGCGAGTCGGAAAGCTGGCGCAGCGGCCTCGATTCACGGCCGTTTTGCTGTCTTTGTTCGCGGCCATGGGCGTGCTACTTGCGGGCATCGGTATCTACGGTGTTGTCGGATTCCTGGTCGCGCAGCAAACCCGGGAAATCGGCATTCGAATCGCGCTCGGCGCAACCCCCGGCAGTGTTCTGAGGATGGTTCTTTCGAACATGGTGCGCTGGACGGCAACCGGGGCGGCGCTCGGTCTTCTGGGAGCCTGGCTCTGCTCACGTCTCCTGGAATCTCTTCTTTTCGAGGTCCGCGCACGCGATCCGTTCCTTCTCGGTGCAGCACTACTCGTTCTACTCGCCGTGGCGTTCCTTGCTGCCTGGATTCCAGCGCGCAGAGCCATGCGCGTCGACCCCATGGTCGCGCTCCGCTATGAGTAAGTCGAAAAAGAAACTTTCGTTCGTTTCCGTTGCTCCCGTCGGTCGCGCAGCGTGCTAAAATCCACCCGAATGAGCCGACTCTGCTCCTCCCGTTTCGAGCGAGCGGCGCGCAAACTGGGCTGGATGCGCATCGCCGGGATTGATGAGGCCGGCCGTGGCGCACTGTTTGGTCCAGTCGTTGCCGCTGCGGTGATTCTCAATCCCAAGCGGCGCATTGTCGGCCTGGACGATTCGAAAAAACTCACTTCCGAACGCCGGGCGGAGCTCGCGCCGCGCATCCGCGAACACGCTCTAGCATGGGCAGTCGCCGAAGTAGACGCGCAGCGCATCGACGCCTGGAATATTTACCAGGCCTCGCGCCAGGCGATGACCGCCGCGCTGCAGCAACTGACGATTCCGCCTGATTACCTGCTCATTGACGCGATGCAGCTCGACGTCTTGATCGAGCAGAAAGCATTGATTAAAGGCGATGGGCGCAGCATCTCCATCGCCGCAGCCTCGATCCTCGCAAAAACGCATCGGGATACGCGAATGGAAGAGTGGGACGCCATATATCCGCAATACGGCCTGGCGCGCCACAAGGGTTACGGCACGCCCGACCATCTCGAAGCCTTGCGCCAACATGGCCCATCGCCGCTCCACCGCTATTCCTTCGCTCCTGTGCGAGAATCCTCCTGTTGGTCTGTCGGCGCGACGCAAACTTCACTGCCAATATTTTGACGGGTCAAGATAAGATCGTCGTCGAACATTCCTTGTCTGAGCTAGGCCGCCACGCCGGTAAGCCCACCGCTGGCCCGGAATCGGAGGAGGGCGATGGAAAAAGAGTTCCTTCGTTTATTCGCCTTGTGTTCGCCGTGAATCTCCTGGAGGAAAGGGGATAACTGCCTGCTCACAAGCAGGTCGGCGTACATTGACTTGCCTTTTTCCCCCCTGCTAGCGTAACCAAGTAGCGTTACGAGCCGTTCCGCTACCGCGGCAATTCGAGGAGAAACTGTGGGGCAGACTCCTAGGGGAGATTTGTCTTTATTCGCGCATGGCCTATAACAAGAGCAAGAATGTTGAAGCCGCACAAAAACTGCTGAACCAAGGCAAAGTCGCCCAGGCCATAGCCGAATACCAGAATATTCTGAAGTACGAACCTCGCGACCAGGTCACGCTAATGACCATCGGCGAGCTGTACATCCGCCAGGGCGAGACGTTTCAGGCCATCGACTACTTTGAGCGCCTTGCGCAGATTTTCGTAGGCGACGGTTTCCTGACAAAGGCAATCGCGGTCTACAAGCGCATCGCCAAGCTCGCTCCCGAAGAGATTCGCCCCCTCGAAAAGCTTGCCGACCTCTACGTTCAACAAGGGGTGATGAGCGAGGCCCGGCCCCTTTTCCTGCAACTGGCGGAGATTCACCTCAAGAACAATCGCCAGCCGGAAGCCGTCAGCCTCTTGAAGAAACTTCTGCAGGCGGAACCGGACAATCTCCGCATCCAAATCCGTCTAGCCGATTTGTACCAGGCCATGGGCCAGACCCGGGAGGCCATTGAAGCATACGTCTCCGCATCGCAACGTGCCTTGGCACGCGGTGACCATGGAGAAAGTGAGAAGCTCGCGGACAAAGCGATCAAGCTCGAGCCCAACAATCTGGCCGCGGTGATCATCAAAGCGCGTTCCTATTCTTTACAGGGCAATCTCGCCAAGTCCGCGCAGCTCCTGGAACAAGTGGCCGATCTCGAGAAAGGTGGCGAGCAGACCGAACTCCTCCTCGATCTCTATCTCAAGAATTCCGATTGGGACCAAGCCACGGCGCTTGCGCATCGCGTATTTGAAGCAGACCAGAAAAATTTTGGTCCGATGCAAAAGGTCGTCGAGTCGCTGCTGCAGTCCGGCAATGGCGAAAAAGCCATGGGAATCCTGGAGAAGTCGCGGCTTTCCATGATCGATGCCGGGGAGCACGAGGTTGTCGGGAAATTACTCAACGAGCTTGCGGCCGGCATGCCTGGCAGTATCGAGCCGCTGGAATGGCTCGTGGAATTGTACGGCCGCACCAGCGATTCCTTCCGTTTGCCCGATGCGCTGGCGCATCTAGGTGACGCTTTGGTAGCCCATCGCCAGTGGGAACGAGCCAAGAAGACCTTCGAAACGCTGGTGGACCGCGAACCTGAAAGCGATTCGGCAAAGCACAAACTCAACGGCGTGCTCCGTAATATGGGGCTCCTGGCGCCGGGAGAAGCGGAGGAGCTTCCCAAGGAGCACTTGCAGGCGGATATTCCGAAACCGTCCGCTCCCAAACTGCGCCCCGACGAGGGAGAATTCGCTCCTGAAGTGCAAGCCAAGCCGGCAGCAGCTTCTGGCGAGCCGGCAGTCGACGAAGAGACGCAAAAATTCATAGCCCAGTCGCTCACCGACGTCGATTTGTTTGCCAGCTACGGCCTCACGCAGAAAGCAATTGGTTTACTGGAAGCTATCCTGCGCCGCGCACCTCGCCACACACCGACGCTCGAAAAACTGCTCGACTTCGTCCTTGGCGCGGGCGATGACCGGCGCACTGCCGAACTTGCCGCTCAGTTGCAACAGATCCACAGTGAAACAGGCGACAAGCGCAGTTCTGAACGATTCGGGGAATTGCGCCGCCGCTTCCAACGTGCTGCCGGTTTGACGGACGAGGAATTGGCGAGTGCCGTTCCTGCGGCACGACCGGTATCGGCAGAAGCTGCTGGATCAGGATCGACGGATGTTTCGATACCCGAGATTGCCGCTGAGCCCGCTCCGGAAGAAGCTGCGCCGGCTACGGCCGCTCCCCTGGAAAGAGCGCGTCCCGAGCCCGTCGAAGTGAACTCCGCTCCCTTGCAGGCGGGCGTGCAGGAAGTCGATTTGTCCGAGGAATGGGATACCCTTTTGGAAGAGTCACGCCACAGCGAGGCGACGGTTGAGGCTCCCATCCCAGTGCAAGGCAAGCCCACGTCTGGAACCACGCATCGCCAGGAGCCGGGGGCGGTAGAAGAGTTTCAGATTTCCGAGGAACCTGCGATCGTCTCGCCGGATGATGTGCCCGCCTCGGCCGGGTTCGATGTCGCCGCTGACGCTCCCGCGATTCCCCTCGAGCCGGAAGCCATGGCCGAAAAGTCGGCGGATACACGCCCGGCGGCCAAGCCTAAGGTACCTGCGGCTAAGGCTCCACAGAAACCTCCCCAGACGAGTGAGCCCGAATTTGAGCTGGAACAGGAGTACGAGCTCGTACTGGATGCCGAGCCCTTAGTCCCCGCGTATGACCAGAAGCCGCCGGAGACACGCGTCGCTCCACCCAAGCCGGAGCCGGTCACCCAAAACGCCTCTCCCACGCCGCCCCCGGGTAGCGGTTTTGCTTCCGATCAATTCCTTGCCGATCTTGCCAACGAAATTGATCAGCTCGGCCTTGACGAACTCGCCCCAGGATTTTCGGGAGCGATGCCCAATGCCCAGCCGGCGTCCGTCGCGAAGCCAGAAGCAGCGCCACCGCAGTCTGGCGAGTCCGGCCCGCTTAAGGAAGTGTTCGACGAGTTCCGCGCCGAACTCGGTGAGATGGGCGCGGAGGACGAGGACCTCGAAACACATTATAACTTGGGGATCGCGTTTCGTGAGATGGGGCTCCTCGAGGAGGCCATCAGCGAGTTCCAAAAAGTTGCCAAAGCCAACGAGCGCGGGCGCGCCTTCCGCTACACCATGCAATGCTGCACGCTTCTCGGTCTGGCCTTCATGGAAAAGGGCCAGCCGGCCATCGCCGCGATCTGGTACGAGCGCGCTCTGCAGGTCCCCGGCAATGATCCGGAAAGTACGCTCGCCTTGCGGTATGATTTGGGCGTGGCTCAGGAATCGGCGGGCGAGCCTGAAGCGGCGCTGAAAAGTTTCTCCCAGGTCTACGCGATGAACATCGACTATCGCGGCGTGGCCGAACGCATTGCCGCGCTTCAGAAGCCCATCCGTCGATCCTGAGTCTTTCCTGACAGGACGGGATTCCGCTCATCCATGAACCGGGTTTATCGGGCACTATTGGTCGTTCTTGCGTTCGAGATGGGCGCGATGCTCCTCTATCTGCCGTGGTCCGGCTATTGGGAGCAAAACTATTTTCTCAGTCACTATCCTTCGCTCATGCGCGTCGTGCTTCATCCGTCGTTTCGCGGCGTGGTGAGCGGCGTCGGGGTTTTGGATATCCTCCTGGCAATCGGCTGGATCGGTTCGCGCCCGGGGCCTGATCGTGTCCCGCCTCCATAACTCATCTTGTGGCTTCCGCCTTTGCTACGTGACGGACCGGAAGGGTTTTTCCGGAGTCGAAGCTCGGGAGGCCCAGGAAACTCTCTTGTTGAGGATGGAAACCGCCGCGGCCGCGGGTGTCGATTGGATTCAGATTCGGGAAAAAGATCTTTCGGGGAGAGACTGCGGCTTGCTCACGCGCGAAGCCTTGCAACGGGCCGCAAAATCGCGCGCGGGCAACGCTACTCCAACACGCATTCTGGTGAATGATCGGCTAGATGTTGCGCTCTCGGAGGGCGCCGGCGGTGTGCATCTCAGCGAGAACAGCCTGCCGCTGCCCGAAGCGAAGCGGCTCGTGAGGGCCCAAGCCCTTAGCCAGGATTTCTTGATTGGCGTTTCCTGTCACTCTCTGGAAGCTGCGAGATCGGCAGCGAGTGGCGGTGCGGATTATCTTTTTTTTGGCCCCATCTTCTCCACGCCATCGAAAGCCGCATTCGGCGCTCCGCAGGGGCTTGAGCGGTTCGCGGAAGTTTGCCGCGCGGTCTCTATCCCCGTGCTGGCCATTGGCGGGATTACCTTGGCGAACGCCTCCGCGTGTCTCGCGGCTGGTGCGTCGGGGATCGCAGCAATTCGCCTTTTTCAGGACGCGCGGGACATGTCCTGTCTTGTCCAGTCCCTGCGAAAGCTGACACGCTAATCAGCGCTCCATCAGCCGGAGAAGCAGCCGTATCTGTCCGGCATGATAAATATCGTGAAACGCAACGCCGTAGAGTTGAGGCAACAGCTTCGCAGCCCGTGCGGTGCGCAATACTTTCGCGACCGTAACATGCAAGGCCCGGTGTTCTCGCTCCAGCAACTTCTTGTCGGCGCTCCAGGCGGCCTCGTTCAACTTGCCTTTTTCGGGCCTCACGAAGAAATTGCTTCCTTTGAGCACGAACGAGCCACGCCTCCCGCCTTCGATCCTTCGCCGCACGGCATACTTCCAGTACGCGGCATGGAGCGTCACTTCCCAGATATTGTGCCGGCCCGGTCTGGGACGCCACGCGGCTTGCTTCGCGGTTATTCCCTTGATGGACTGCTTGAGATTCGGTCCATGCCAGGTTTTTTTCTCGTAGGCTTCATCGAGCAGCGCGAGCACGAGCTTTGCGGAATCCACGGGGCCTCCTCATGGGGCGTCAGTGAGAGAAAGAATCCCGCAAAGGATGGCGCGCCCGCTCTATCGTGTCAACGCCCGGCCCTCTTGCTGTAAGAAATTCGTCCCGCGGTCGGAAGAGTCCGTCTATTCTCCGCTCTCTTGCATTTGTACAGTTGCCGGTCCGCCGCCTCGATCAGTTCAGCAACAGTCCTGCCGTCATACGGGTAGATACCTATGCCGATGCTTACGCTGAGAGCCGGCTTATTCGGATCACTTCGCAATCCGGTCTCGATGCGCTGCGCGACCTGTTCGGCCATCCCCTTGTCTGAGTCGATCAGCACGACGGCAAACTCATCGCCGCCGTACCGCACGGCCAGGTCCGTCGAACGGCAGTGCTCCATCATGACCGCCGCCAGCCGCTTCAACGCGCGGTTTCCCGCCGGATGACCCTGGAGATCGTTGATACGTTTCAGCCCATCGAGGTCCAGCAGGAGAAGTGTGAAGGAGTGATGGCTCCTTTCAGCGCGGTGCACTTCCCGCTCCAGCCTGTCCATGAATTCCCCGTAATTTGCTAATCCCGTCAGCGCGTCGTGCCGGGCCTGATAGAGGGCCCGCTCTTCGTTCTTCCTCCGGTCGGTGATATCCATTGCCATCCCCAGGCATCCGTTGATTTCGCCAGACGCCGCGCGCAGCGGTTCAAGACGGATTTCCAGGGAGCGGCGTTTCCATTTGTATTCGAATTGCGAAGAGACCCCGCGCAGCGCCTTGTGATGCTCTGCAATCGGCATCGTCTGTTGGGCGGCGCATTCCAGCAATTCACAAAGATTGCGGCCCACGAATGCGCCAGGGAGAATATTCACAGAAGTCAGTCCCTTGCCCCAATTCGAGGTGATCCGAAGATTCTGGTCCGTTGTCCAAAGGAGTCCCGGCATCTGCTCGACGATCAACCGGAGAGTCCCTTCGTCTGGCCTATCCCCTCCGTGCGAGTTAAGCGCTCGCCCTCTCTCTAGAATTCCCGTCACCTCACCTTGTTCATCACGGATGAGTACACGGTTTACCCTCAAGAAGATTCTTGATCCATCCTTGTGAAGGCGCTCCGTAGTTTTGAAGCACCTCGAGTCCTTCCCTCCCGCTTCAGAGAAGACCGTCTTCAGCCCCGGCCACTCGCGCAGCGGCACGAGACGACTCAGAGGCTGCCCCTTCATCTCTTGAGCCGTGTAGCCGTAAAAGCGCTCTGCCCCTTGGCTCCAGGTTTCAATAGTGCCATCGAGAGCAGCGCTCAGGATTCCTTCCTCCGTCGATTCGAGAAGAGTTGTCAGCAAATGGTCGCGGACCAGGCGATGCGGCATGGAAATCGGACCGTCTTTCAGAAAGGGGAAGGCACTTGTGTGAAGAAGAGGTTTCTCGTGGGCGAGAGGGCCGAGCCAACGGGCCGTTTAGCGCTGCGAACACAGCCGCAGCTTCAATTCTTCGATTCTACTCCTCGAAACGAAGCGTGCAAGGCCCCATTCGTACTAAGCGGACGAATTCGTTTACGGGAAAGAAGACGTAACTCCCAGATGACAGTACTTTGCAAAAGATATCGGACTAAGTTAGTCTGATTTCATTGTTGCAATTCATTTGCAAGGAGATTCTGTGGCTTCATTTTGCCGGCTCGTTTTGCTTGGCTTTTTCTCCTTTTCCTTATTCTGGGTTTTCTCTCCGCCTCCTGCCCTTGCCCAGGAGAGACCTTACTTTGTCGCCTATGATCACTATCTCGAAGAACCCGGCAACCTCGAGATCGAGTATTTCTCGACGTATGGCACCCAGCGAGGCGCCAACAACTTCCACGCCTTCTGGACCGAGTTTGAATACGGCGCAACCGCCTGGTGGACCACGGAGTTCTACTTGGACGGCCAGACCACTTTCCACGACAGCACGTTGTTCACGGGCTTCCGGTGGGAGAATCGCTTCCGTCTTCTGGAGCGCGAACACTTCATCAATCCCGTCCTTTATGTTGAATATGAAAACAAGAACGGCGCCGACAAGATCCTCAAAGAAGGCGAAGGTCACGATTTGGAATCGGACTTCCTCGTTTCGAATGCGGAAGCTCGCAAGGAGCACATCCATGAAGTGGAGCTAAAGCTCATCCTCTCCACCACATTCAAGGGCTGGAACTTCACGGAAAACACCCTCGCCGCCAAGAATCTTTCGAATTCACCCTGGGAATTCGGCTATGCCCTCGGTGCCAGCCGTCCGCTCGCTCTTAAGGCCTCCGCGAAGCGCTGCACTTTCTGCCCGCAAAACTTCATTGGCGGAGTCGAAATGTACGGCGGCCTCGGCGATCGGCACAATTTTGGCCTTCACGATACTTCACATTACCTTGCGCCCGTTCTCGCCTGGAACTTACCCTCCGGCTGGACGTTGCGGATCTCGCCCGGCTTTGGTCTGAACGACAACAGCCATCGATTCCTCATGCGCTGGGGGGTCTCGCGGGAAATAACCGGCTTCGGTTCGATGGTCAGTCGGCTCTTTGGAGGCCACAATTGAAAGCCGTTGCCGCCGCGCTCGCCGTTTCCACTTCATTTCTTGCGGTGTCTGTTGTCCTCGCGCAGAGCCGGAGTTCCGGCAAACCACCCGGCGGCGCAGCGCCCAAATACGATCCGGCCATCTACGCGGAGCTGCAAAAGGCCCCCGAAAAGGCCCGGAACCGCACGAATCCGCTGCAAAACGATCCGGACGCCGTTGCTGCCGGCGCCATTCTTTTCGAACAACACTGCGCGGAATGCCACGGCAACTCCGCCGAAGGCTCGCGTAAAGCCCCGAGTCTCCAAGTTCCAGAAGTCCAAACCGCTACGCCTGGAAGTCTTTTCTGGCTTTTGACTAACGGAGTGGTTCGAAAGAAGATGCCGGTTTGGTCGAAGCTCCCGGAACCCCAGCGCTGGCAGTTGGTGCGGTACATCAAGTCGCTTAGCGGGCCGGCTACCACGGGGGACTCCCCCGTTCCTAAACCTTGACCGAAGGATCCTAGTTCGCAGCCTTGGCCGCATCGTTCAGAATCATCGCCAGACGCACGCCGGCTTCCGCAAGGGCCGTTTCCGCGGCCTTGGCGGCATTGCTTTGATATGTCTCTCCGACGGCTAGATGCTTGTCGAACATTCGCTTTCCCATGTGATTGTTGTCGGCGCAGCTTTTCAGTTTCATGGGCGGTTCAATACCGATTTTTTCCGGGAAGGCATCGTAGACCGCGGTCTCCGCTCGCTCGTGGCTCTCCCAGGCCCATTTGTCTACGTGGATGCCCGCAGCTTCCCAGGAGGCACTTTCCGCATGGAACTTCTCGTCCAGCTCGTCGGCGTACCGGAGTGGGTTGGAAATCTCCATGTCGCGTTCCACAATCTCCGTGTCCCAGATCTGATGAAGGTTGGGTGAATAATCTTCACGCCCTGGATGGAGAGCGTTGGGGAGCGGTTCGTGGCGAAAATATTTCACCGCCGCACAATTTCCGCCGTTGTCTGCGTTGGTGATGGCATGCAGCGGCTGGTGCATATCGCCGACAAAATGGATGAGGTAGCGAATCGCTTCGGCGCGCTTAAGAGGATCGGCGGACTTGTCTTTCAGGATGCCGCGCTGCTCTTCGATCGCGCGGGTGACGCATCCATCAGTGCCACAGAATTCGTCCAACTCCCCCTTGTGCTTCCCCCGCGGAATATCGATGTAATGCCAGGGTCCGTTCTGGCGCTCGTTGCGTACATCGTCCGGCCATGTCGAGGCATCCACCATCAGGTCCGTCGTGGCATTCCCACACCAGCGTCGCAGCTTCGGATCCATCGGGTTGTCGCCAAGCAGCTTCAAAACCATTTGCCGCACTTCGGGGGTCAAATGCTTCTCCGCAATCAAGGCCACCGTCTGGTGACCTTTGCAACCCCACGCTTGGGCTGACGGCGTCCCGAGCGAGCCCATCAGCATCCACACAGCAAACCAAGGAGCAAGCGTTGCAACCTTGGCAAGTTTCCAGCCGTCACCAGTCACGAGTCACCTTTAACTTTTTCAAGCGCTGAGCCAGCGCCCGATCGGTTTCCACGATTCGGTGTGATCGCAAATCACGCGCAGGGCCGCGGTGATGGGAATGGCCAAAACCAATCCCATGCCTCCCCATACCCAGCCCCAGAAGAGCAGTGCAATGGTGATCGCTACGGCATTCAAGCGTACACGGCGGCCCACCAGTTGTGGCGCCACAAGATTGATAGCCAAAACGTGGATGGTGGTCAGCGTCGCGGCAATCAACATGAACTGCCCGAGCGTTTTCCACTTCGCCAGAGCAATGACAAAGGCCGGCAGCCATGCCATCACTGCCCCGATGTACGGCACCATGTTCAGGAGTCCTGACGCAATTCCCGTAAGGATGGGATATTCCATCCCGATTATCCAGAAAAACAGGCTGCTCGCCGCGATTACCACCAGCGTCACGATGGTCATTCCCGCGAGGTAATCGCGCAGGACATCGCGCAAGTCTTCCAGCGTTTCCTTCACTTGCGTCCGCCGCGAGGCAGGAAAGAGTTGCAACGTCCCGTGCCAAACCTGGCGCTTCTCCGCCAGCATGAAAAAAACCAGGAAGGGCAAGAACGTAATTTCCAGAAACAGCGCGTACAGGGAGCCAGCGCCGCGGAAGATCAGCGTGCGCACGATGCTGGGTTCCGTGCGCACCGTCGCCGCGGATGACGCGCCTTGCTCCGGCGCAATCTGCGAAACCTGCCCCTCGATTCCCCTGATCTTGCCTTCAACGGCGCCGGCCGCCTGCTGCAGAACACTGCTGTATTTCGGCCAGTTCTCAGCGAAATCCGCGGTCCGCGTCCATAGCCCGTAGCCGACCGCGGCAAGCACCGAGATCAAGATCAGCACCATGACCATCGCGCCCAGCGTTCGAGGCAGCCCGAATCTTTCCAGGAATTCCACCGCCGGATCCAGAAAGTAGGCCAGCAAAATCGAAAGCAGCAGCGTGATCACCACGCCCGCGGCGTAATAGAAGAACAGCAGAATGATGGCCGCCGCAATCACGCGCATGCTGAAGTTTGAACTGGTGAAGCGAACGACCGATGGTGGCGTTTGCGTGGCGGACACGAGCGGCTCCGTGGGTCCACGTTAACACACTCTCGCAAACCATTTAGGGCATCGTGTGGAGCTGTTTCGAAGCAGCGTATTTGGAGATTTGTTTGATTGGTTTTTCGATTGGTTCCAGTTATGCAACAGGCATAAGCGGGAGCGGACCGTAAAGTCATCGTTTTTGCGTGTGTTAAGCTTTGCTGAGGTCATCCACATGGAAGTTGGCCTCAGCGACCCGGATCACACTTTGGAGAAACAGGCTTCTTCACATGGCAAAAGAGTTTTTTGGAACCGACGGGATTCGCGGCATCCCGGGCACGCCGCCGCTGGACGACGCCACTCTTTACGCCACCGGACGCGCTCTCGCCGCGTATCTCAATCGCGAACATGGCGCAGCGCACGTCCTCATCGGCATGGACACTCGCGAGTCCGGCCCGCATATCGCTTCATTGCTTGCGGCGGGTCTCGCGCGGGCTGGCGCCAGCGTTGCATTTGCCGGCGTAATCACCACTCCCGGAGTGGCTTGTCTTGTTCGGCAGAATGATTTTCAAGCCGGCGTGGTCATCTCCGCCTCGCACAATCCCTTTCAGGACAATGGCGTGAAGTTGTTTTCGCACGCCGGTATGAAATTCCCTGACGCCGTCGAAGAAGAGCTGGAAGCCGGGATATTGAGGCACCGGGGCGAAGCCGCGCCAAAGAATCTGCCGCTCCTGGCTGCCGATGAATCCCTCGATGCTGAATATCTCGCCTTTCTCCGGAAGCGGTTCATTCCGGGCGCGAAGCTCACCGGTTTCCGGATCGTTCTCGACTGCGCGAATGGCGCAGCCTTCAAGCTCGGGCCGGAGCTGTTCCGGTCGCTCGGCGCTGACGTTGTCGCCGTGGGCGTTTCACCTGACGGCCGCAACATCAACGCCGGGTGCGGTTCGCTGCACCTGGAGGGCTTGCGGAAACGCGTCGTCGCTGAAAAAGCGCGTCTCGGTGTGGCTTTTGACGGTGACGCCGACCGCGCGCTCTTCGCCTGCGAAACGGGAAAAATCGTGAATGGAGACGGCGTTCTTCTTGCCGCCGCGCGTTTCCTCAAATCTCAGAACAAGCTCACCGGTGACCGCGTCGTCGCTACCTCCATGTCCAACCTCGGGCTGGAGCGCGTTCTTGCCCGCGAAAATATCGCGCTGGCCCGCGCCGCTGTTGGCGATCGCTATGTTCTCGAAGAAATGCTTCGCAGCGGCAACGTGCTGGGAGGCGAACAGTCCGGCCACATCATTTTTCTCGACGACAGCCCTGCCGGTGACGGCCTGCTCACGGCCTCAAAAATTGCCTCGCTGGTCTCCCTGCACGGCAAAATCGAATCGCTCGTCGAAGGCCTCAAGGAGTATCCGCAAGTCATCGTCAGCGTGAAGGTGCGCTCAAAACCGCCTCTTGAAACGCTCCCGGAAGTCTCCCGCGCCCTAGCTGAAGCCGAATCCGCACTTGGCGATAATGGTCGCGTCGTTCTTCGCTACTCCGGCACCGAGCAACTCGCCCGCGTCATGGTCGAAGCCGAACACGAAGCCGACGTCCAGCGCTTCAGCCAATCCCTCGCCAACGCCCTCCGCTCCTCCATCGGCGCTTGATCTCCTCCTCTCTGCGAAGCCGCTGCGTTCTCAGCGTCTCTGCGTTATCTTTTTCCGGCCGCCTCCATTTTGTTCACTGAAAGTCCTGCAAGAAATCGCGGCTTCCCCGTTCTAACCGTGACGTAACAGGAGGCATTGTCATGGTTGACCGTCTGCGATCCCTTGTCATTCGAATTCGTGAGGTTTTTCCTGTCCGGCGTCGCTTGGTGTTAGCGGGCTGCGTCGCTGCCGGACTCTTTGTCCTTTTCTTGTCCGTGTCGAAGCAAATCGTAGCGCCCGGACGCCCATCTATTGGGCCCCTCAGTCCTGATCGCGGGAGTCTGAACAGTGAATACTTGCCGGCGGAAGGCATTCGACCGCTGGGTGGTGACATTAAAGAGTTCAGCGCGCCGCTGGCTTCGCGCGTGCCATCCAAGCTCTATTCATCCGCACCGGTAGATTCGGCGAATGCGTACCATGAGCCGCAGATCGCCTATTCCGCGGAGCTTTCTGTCGCGACGAAGGAGTTTGCCCATTCGCGCGCCAGCCTGGAGGAGATTCTCGAGCGCCACCACGGTTATGTGGCCAAGCTGCGCATGGTGGGCCAGCTGACGGGAAGCGTCCTTTCCGCGACTCTCCGCGTCC
>WNFS01002050.1_pt1 | contig 22910 bp, 31 predicted proteins | sample 5400141 | NCBI WGS metagenome assembly WNFS01 (sample SAMN13153358, study PRJNA577476) | soil metagenome | isolation source: 60 cm saprolite under Madrone tree | place: USA:California | collected 2016-06-14
AGACCGCCAATCCGCTGTTCCTGCTCGACGAGGTCGACAAGATGGGCTCGGATTTCCGCGGCGATCCGTCCTCGGCGCTGCTGGAAGTGCTCGATCCGGAGCAGAACCACACCTTCAACGATCACTACCTCGAGGTCGATTACGATCTCTCCAGCGTGATGTTCATCACCACGGCGAATACGCTCAACATCCCGCCGCCCTTGATGGACCGCATGGAGATCATCCGCATCGCCGGTTACACGGAGGATGAGAAGGTTGAGATCGCGCGGCGCCACCTGATCCCCAACGCCGTGAGCAAGCATGGCCTGCGCGACGACGAGTGGTCGATCGACGATGACACGCTGTTGCTGCTGATACGTCGTTACACGCGCGAGGCCGGCGTGCGCAATCTCGAGCGTGAGCTGTCGACACTCGCCCGCAAGGCCGTGAAGGAGTTGATGACCTCGAAGCAGAAGTCGGTGCACGTGACCGCCGAGAACCTCGGCGATTATGTCGGCGTACCCAAGCATCGCCACGGCGAGATCGAGGCGGAGGATATGGTCGGCATGGTAACCGGCCTTGCCTGGACCGACGTGGGCGGCGAGCTCTTGACCGTCGAAGGCGTGATGATGCCCGGCAAGGGCCGCATGACGGTCACCGGCAATCTGCGCGACGTGATGAAGGAATCGATCTCGGCGGCGGCGTCCTATGTGCGCTCCCGCGCGGTCGCATTCGGCATCGAGCCGCCGCTGTTCGACCGGCGCGACATCCACGTGCACGTTCCCGAGGGCGCGACCCCGAAGGACGGCCCGTCGGCAGGCGTCGCCATGGTCACCGCCATCGTCTCGGTGATGACCGGCATTCCGGTGCGGCGCGATTTGGCGATGACCGGCGAGATCACGCTGCGCGGCCGGGTGCTGCCGATCGGCGGCCTCAAGGAGAAACTCCTGGCGGCGCTGCGCGGCGGCATGAAGACCGTGCTGATTCCGGAGGAGAACGCCAAGGACCTCGTGGAAATCCCGGACTCGGTCAAGAGCGGGATGGAGATCATTCCGGTCAACCGCATGGACGAGGTGCTGGCCCGGGCGCTCACCCGCAAGCCGGAGCCGATCGAGTGGGACGAAACGGGCGTCAAGCCGGTGCCGGCTCCGGAGGCCGTCGAGGTCGACGAAGAGGCTTCGGTGCTGACCGCGCATTGACTGGGAGCGCGGGCGTCCCGCCCGCTTCTCGGTTCTCGAAAGTGCGGGCGCGACGCCCGCACTTGCTTTGCCGATCCCGCGAATTTTGCTAAACCCTCCCCCGAAGGGCGGTTAGCTCAGTTGGTAGAGCATCTCGTTTACACCGAGAGGGTCGGCGGTTCGAGTCCGTCACCGCCCACGCCCCCTATCCTGTTGATTTCTTTGAGTGACGTTCGCGGTCGTTCGCTATGCCGTTCGCGACGCGTTCGCGGCGCTCCGCTCTGGCCCTGGCGATCTCCGTACGGATCTGCATGCTCTCGCGCTGATAGCCGGCTGTCGTCTCCTCTCTGGAGTGGCCCAGCATTCGCTTGACCTTCTCCCGCGGTGCGTCCGTGCGGTCCGCTTCCGTGGCGGCGCCGGCCCTACTGTCGCGGTTCTGCACGTTGTCCGGAATGCCGGCTTTGCGGGCGATCTCACGCCAGCGGTCGCGGAATCGGCTGGCCGACCAGGGCAGGCCAGTGCTCTCACTAACGATGATAGGGCCCGACGCCGGGAAGTTGCTGCGGTGTAGCGGCGCGATGCGCCGAAGCTCACTCTGCACGAGGGGAAATTCTAGAAGCTCATACAGTTCCGTCTTGCCCTCCTCAGGGTCCATAATCCCTTCGCGGGTGACTGATTTGCTTAGCCGGTGCGTCCAAATAAAATTCTCATCGACCTCTTCCCACCGCGCGCCCATCAGCCACTTGGATCCGCCGTTGCACACGGGGGTCACGCCCGGTTCTGACGTCGGTACCCATTCGCCGATCACGTCCTTCGGGCGCATCCCGCACTCGAACATGATGGCCTGCGCCAGCGCCATCGAGTCAAAGCCTTCGCGGTGCGCGACCTCGCAGTGCTGCAATGCTTGTGGATGGGTCAGATATTCTTTGCGTTGGCGTCGGCCGCTAGCGAGAGCCCGCTGCTCGGCCAGATCCCGCAGATTCTCGACCACCTTGGCGCAGCCACTGGTTTCGGGCAGTGCCAGCTTGCCGAAGAGCGCGACCTGCTTGAGGATCTTCAACATGAGGCGTGCGGTCGCTTTTTTTGGACGGCCGCCGTCGTGGGGCGCCGCAAATTCGTCATACCATCGCAACAAATCTAGCCAGGTGGTCAGAGCTACCAGGACCTCGCCTATCGTCTCCTCCATGACGCGCAGCCGACGCGCATAGTCGACCTGTACTTGGTAGCGCAGTTTTTTGAATTTCGACTTGTCGTGCGTCTGATAGAGCCGGATGACTGATTTCCATGTGCCGTCGAAGATGAACTTAGGATCAATCCTTTCGATCGGAATGCGGGTCGAGCGCAGCATCTCGACCTGATAGCGCTCGCAGCGGGCTGAGATTTCTTCCCACTCTTCGCGCGTTGGCTCAGACGGAGTTGGGTTCGCACCCGACGGTGGCCACAGGCGGCGCGTCGTCTTTGGATAAAGCCCGCGCGCCACGAGGTCTGAGCGCGGTGACCACAGCGCCATCCATCCGTCCTTCCGCGGGCGCCAGCCCATGCCCGGGGTTTCCAGGCCTTTTGGCTTTACCGGCTTTGCGGCGCCGCTCGTGCAAGCCATCGAAGTTCTCCCTTCCCTCTGCCGCGGGGATAATTGTGGTCGCGCCAACGCCGTGGTGTTGGTGCAGCCATTCCTCGACCAGCGGCCAAAAGCGCCGGCCTCCGGTCCCTGGCTGGGGCTTCGGAAATGTCGGGTTGAGCTTCCACATCGCGAGCTTCTCGCGGCCGACTTTCTTCGGCAGGTGCAGCGCCTCGATGATCTCGTCCTCGGTGAGATAGGCGGCGGTCACGACGGTCGCCCCTTATCACGCGGCGCGTTTCCGCCTCGGCGGCCGGCTTCCGGGCCGCAGCCGAGACCGTATCCATTCGAGGGCAGTCTCGGGGGTGTAGCGCGGACGATGACCCCACCAGTAATCGGGACGAGGCCCTTCGCCGCGCGCGCACAGCTTGGTCAACAATGACCAGCTGATTGCAAAGCCGTGCTGTTCGAACAGCGCCGGGAGCTGACTTCGGGTGAGAAGTTCTTTGGGCGAGGGCATGGCGGCGGCACCTATCGAACTCGGCCGTTGCCGAATCCGTGAAGGAGAAATTTCGCCGAAGGCCTCTACCGGCTAGAGTGGTCGATACCTTCCCGACTCTCGAACGAGAATGCAAGTGACATAAAGTGGCTGTGGATGAATCATGCGGGGCTAATCCTGTTGATAACCGGGACAACATTGGCGATTCTCCGATTTCGTCCCCAACAACAGGCGTGCTGAGGCGTCGGCGACTATTGACAGGTGCCCGCCGGCAACAACGCAGGAGGCACACCCTCCCCCGCGAGGGGGGAGGGTAGGGAGGGCGGATCGGGTTAGGGTGGGGATCATGCGGCCCGCGCGTGGCAATCAACGTAGAGCGCGGCGCCGACCCTTGTGAGGGCGTAAATCAGCGCCGGGATGGCGATGCCCAGTGTCACCGCTGCCGCCATCATCCAAGGATTGATTGTCTGCGCCGCGAAGGCGAAGGCGTTCATCGCGGCGGAGCCGGCGAGGGTCAACAAGATCGCCGGACGTGCGAACCGGCGGACTTGTCGGCGGACACGCTCGCCGATCGCGAGCTGGCTCAATTCCAGGGCAATGAAACCGCAGTCTATCCCTGTGGCCATCGCCCACGACTCCCATGCGGAGGAGCCGGTGACGATCTCGACGCCATGCGCGAGGTGCGACAGCGACAATGCGGTCAGAGTGACGGCGACGGCGCCGACACCGATTGCGGTTCCGGCCTGGCGGCGGATCGACCGCGTGACGCGCTGCGATCGGCGCACCTGGTGGGAGGTCTTGGTGGTGGACTTGAGTTGGATTACGTTCTGGGAAGCCATGGTGAACACCTTCTCTGTTCGCTGTGGTCAGGGCCGTCAGGGTGTTGATCGCACCCGGGCGGCCCGCTCGCGTCGTGTGACGCATGCCCAATATACGACGCGCCTATACTGCGCGCAAACCAGCAAAGCCGAGTATTGCCGGTTTGTTCTAAAATGAAACAAATGGTTACTCTCGGATTATCCAAGTAGTTTCAAGCAAACACGCCAAAACTGTTTTCGCTGCGACAACAACGCGCGCAACGAATACGCAACGGTTTTCACACTGTTCATGTATGTGACAGTCCGCCGCCACAATCCGTGTGAGCACAACTGCGCGAAGATCACACAACCGGCAACGCGAATCCGGCGTTGGTGGCCGGGTCGGAAGCGGTGTCTTTGAGGAGGCCACTCCCACCACGTCCCGACCCGGCCGACCCTGCGGGCTCGACGTTGCGGCGTACGCAACCCGCAGGGCATCTCAGTGCGCGACCATGCTGCTGCGCATGGAAATGTCGCGGGGTTGGTCAACCAAGGCGGCGAGGCCTTGGCGGATCAGCGCGATGATGGCATCCGCCTGGCCAATATCCATATCGACATGTCCGCTTACGCGTTGCTCGTCGTCGCCATCATGGCGGATGTCGGCGTGTACGAAGGTGATTCGAACGATCGACGGCGACATCATGAACATCCGCCTCACGCCGGTCGCGAGGAACTGGTAGTCATTGCCGTAGTCGCAGGCCTCTTTGATGAACTCGATATTCCTGGGCATGGTCGCCTCCGTGGTTCGCAGGTTTTCGTCATCAGCTTCGCGCGACCTGGTCGGCCACCCGTGTTCGCACTGCGCTCCGCCTGGCGCGGCGCGGTGGTGCGCCCTGCAGCGCCTGCAAGTCGGCGCGGATGGAGACCAGGCAGGCCGCGATGTCGAGGTCGGCGCATTCCGTCCACTGATCGAGCGGCTCTCCCGTGCCGTTCCACCAACCGCCCACTTTGATCTTGAGCAGCATTTCCGGGATTGGATTTGCGGAGTTCGCCGGCGTCGCGATGATCCGTACGGAGAGGTCGCAGCATCGATCGAGCGCGGCGTCGTATTTCTTCTTGCCGGTGTTGGTGCGCCAGTACGGTTCGGCGTCGAGGGCGGCGAGCGCTCGCTCGAATTCGGCGTAGAGCTTGGTGACGGTTTTCTTCGACATAGTTCCCTCCTCAATGTAGCTGTGTGCCGGCCGGAACGTCGGGCCGCGTGCCAAGCCGCGCGATGGCGTCGCGCACGACGGTGCGCTCATGCGTGCTGAGCTTGTCCCAATCGCGGATGATGCCGAGCGCGATGGCGAGCGGGCAATCGAGCAGGTACAGGTCGAATAGGTCGGGCTTGTCGTGCATGGTCGCCTCCCTCGTGTGTGATCGCACGCCGACGGGCACCGCGCGGATGCCCGGCAGCTTGCGGTCAGTGCTTCGCTGCTTTTGCAGCTTTCCTCGCAGCAGCTTGCTTGGCTCGCTTCTCCCAAGCGGCCCGCTCCCTTTTGGCCCGCGCTTCATCAATTTGCTGTTTGAATTTTCGCGCGCGTTCTTCTGCCTCGCCCATCATCAGGTGCGGTTTGAACTGATCCAGCAGCAAGAGTGCCGCGTGAAGCTCATCTGCAGACACGCCGTTGATGCGATCGGGGTGAAGACATTTCACGATCTGCATGTACTGCGCTTTGGTCCAGATGGGCTTGGGCTTGGGCTTGGGCTTGGCGTTACTAACGCCATCGACATCCCGCTCGACCTGCTGGAAGAGCACACCCTTCAGCTTCACGACCTCGGCCTCGGCCGCTTCTGCGCGCTGCTTGAGCCGCGCGACCTCGGCCTGCAACTCGGCGATCTTCTTCTCGGCGCCAGCGTTACTAACGGCCTTGAGTCGAGCGATGTAGCGCCGCTGGCGTTCCGCATTGGTGTTGTCAGCCATCGTGGATTCGCTCCCGTTAGTAACGGCACGCCAGGCGCCACCGCGTACGATGGCGCCGAGCTTGCGGTCAGCCTAAGCGGCGAGCTGCTGCTGTTCCTGTTGCCGCGCCTCCTCCCAGGCGAGCCCGCGGAGTGCGAGCTGCTGGAGCGCTGTGGAGCGGGGGACATCGTGCGCGGCCGCCCACTCCTCGATCACCGCGAGGAGCTGGCGGGGCAGGCGAAGGCGAACGGTCGTGCTAACGCTGCTGTTATCCTGTGACATTTGACCAATCCTCAATGTTGCGGGTGAGGCCCGCCTCGCCGTGAGCCGGCGAGGTGGGCCGTTGTTTGCGATCAGGCGGCGTGCTTGCGGGCGGGCCCGGCGATCGCCTGGCGCTCGCGCTGATCAGCGCGGGCGAGGCAGAACGCTCGGTCCGTCGCGGAGCCGGCGCTGTCGGCGATCAGCTCGCAAACCGCCTCCATTTCGCGCGTGTAGGTGAAGCCGTCCGAATAGGTGGCGAGCGTGCACAGCTCCCACAGCGTCCGGGCCTGCGCGCCGGTGAGCGTGAGCGGCATCGGCAGGACGGCCGCGGTTTTGCAATCGGAATGATTCGGTGTACGGGACTGATAGGTCTGAGACATGGGGTAGACTCCTGTGTCTTGGGCTAGGCCCTGCAAGTTGCTCACCGCATCTTGCGGGGCCGCTTTCCGTCTCGGGATGAGGCGGCCGGGGCGTCGCCGTGGCGGCGCCCGAGTCGCATCACCTTAGTGCTGCGCCTGGCTCGGGATGAACTTCTCGGCCCGCATGCTCCAGGCCGTCTTGATGCGCTGGCCGGTCGGCAGGCTGCCGATCCGCTCGGCTTGCTTGCGCTGTTCCGGGGTGAGGTCCTGGCGGAGCTTGCGGGGTTCGGTCTTCATCTGGGTTTCTCCTCTTGCCTTCCCTCTTGCCTTCCGTCTGATTGTTTTGTACACGAAAGATTATGAAGCAGTCAAGAACTATTGTGCACGAAAGTAAGAAAAAGAAGATGGGCCGGCCTCGCAGCGTCAGTGGCGACACCGACGACGACCTGGCCCCGGCTATAGCTGTGCGGCTGCGGCGCAGTATCCTGGCAAAGGTGGAATCTTGGGCTGCCAACTCTGGCGTAAGTCGCAGCGACGTGATCCGCGACATGGTCGAGCGCGGACTCGCCGCGCCGGCGCCGCGGAAGGCGAAAGGAAAATCCACATGACGTATGTGACGCGAGAGGAATTCGGCGGGCGAATGAGCGTGCTCGAGGGCGAGGTCGAGGGCGAGAAGGCGGTGACCCGCCATATCCTCGAACAGGTCCATCGCAACGGCGACGAAATCAGTGCCGTGAGGTCGGACGTCGCCACTCTCAAGTCGCGGCTCGACCACGTCGCGGGCGACGTCGCCCTGGTCAAGGCCGCCCTTACCAGTCAGACGGCATTGCTCAAGGTGCTGGTGCAGGACGTGGGCCAGTTTCGTCAAGAGATGGGCGCGATGCGCGAGGATATCGCCACAATCCGTGCGGCGGTCGCGCCACGCGACCCGCCATGACCCGCCGCCGTCCCCCCACCATCTTGGATTTCTTCCCGCGCGACGAGGTCGACGATCGGACCTGGTCGATCCGCGAACACTCGCAGCTGCGCCGGCAATGGCGCTTCATCCGGAAGCTGCCCTATATCGTGCAATTCTTGCTGTTTGTGGGGTGGCTTTCGTTCGTGACGATCGGCGCCTTCATCATGTGGTTGGTGCTCGGCGCGCTGACGATGCCGGCCCACGCGGACTCGATCGAACGGCAGCGCAATGCCGAAATCGCCTTCTGCATGGACGAAACCAACCAGCGCACCAGCCGCGCCATCAAGCCCGCATTAGATCGAATGCATGAATGCCTGCAGGTCAACGGCTGGCTGCCGGGATCAGGCAACCCGAAGGTACTCCCGCGCGACTTCGTCGACCGCGTCAACCGCGCCTTTGAGCAACGACGCTAATCGAGCTGCCCCATAATACCGGCGCGGTCGCGCTTGCCAGCGGGGAAGGCACGGAACAAAACGAAGTGTCCTGCGGGACGCCACGCCGCCACCTTCCGCGGCAAGGTGGGGATAGGGTCGGGCGGGATGTTCCAGGTCGCCACCGCAGCCATTGCCACGGAGAAGCGCGGCGGGTTGTCGACGCGGACGGCGAGGAACGCCGGCGGCAGCTTGCGGGCGAGCGTGGGGAGAGGGTCGGGCGGCGCCCAGGCTGCGACGACGCTCGCATATAGTGGGGATTGGCTTTGGGGTAGCGGCATCATTCCCCCGCCGTATATGTCTTGGCGCGCCGCGCAACCACAGTCCTGGCGCTCTCCCACGTGCGGCGAACGCTATCCGCGGTGTTGCCGCTCACCATCTCGTATTCGACACCGCCAAGCCCTTGCCGCGTCTTGCCGGTCGCCATGCCGACGTGGCCGCCGGTCTGGCCTGGCCGCAACCCGCGCGCCTTGACCAAGACGTCGCCTTTCTCAACCCCGCCGGTCGCCGGCTGCCCCCAGGTCATGAAGCTTGTGGCGACCTGGCTGCCCGATCCTTTGATGCCTTCCTGCGCCAGCGATGAGTTGACGAACGCGGCGCACCACGCCGTCGTCGCCGGGTCCATGCCGACGCCGCCGGTGCGCAGATATTGCTTGATGGTCTCGCGGTCGCGCCGCTCGTGTTTTCCTTCCATCCGCAGCGCATCATCGACTGCGTGCGCTGGCGCACCCGACAGGGCGAGGCCGGCTGCGCTGGTGTGCGGCGGCTCGGGCGCTCCCGGCTTGCCGCCGGCGCCGACACCGGCCTCGCGTTGCGCCTGCTCCACCGCGGCGCGATGACCGGGGAAGCGGCCGTGCGTGGCGCTGGGCGCAGTGGGCGCGGGATAGGGATAATGCCGACGCGGTTCCTGCACGCCCTGCCGCGGCATAGCCCACGGCCTCGGCCCGGACGGCGCGATCAGGTCATCGCCGCCGACCAGCATGCCGTCCATGTACACGGCCCACCGCATCGCTCATCCATATGAAAGCGACATGTCGCTCGTATAGCTAGGCCGAGTCCCGTCGAGGTACGCCGACCCTTCGATCGCGCGCGACGCGCCGCGGGCGACATGGCCGAGCACGATGTCGCCGACTTTCTGGCCGTCCATCTGGATTGTGCCGACGAGGTCGCCCTCTGCGCCGCCACTGGGCGGGGGCACGGCGTTGTAGCTCTGCTTCTTGAAGTGGCCGAACGGCGTGGGCGCGTGCGGAGCTTCTGAAGGGGCCGAAGGGACCGAAGGGACCGAAGGGAAGAATGGCGCCGGGGTGTCAAACGGTGCCCACCGCTCGTTGAAATTCCCCGGCAGATTGCCTTGATAGCCGGGAGCACCCGGCGGCACGCCGCGGCCCTTGAACCAGGAGCCGGGAATGATGTTTTCCCACCATGATGGCGACGCCGGCGTGCGTTCGCCGACAGCGTTGGGCGGCAACCCGCGGCCGGACAAGCTATTGATCAACGCCACCAGTTTCTCTATGGGCTCTTGAATGCTCTTCCAGTTCAACGCCGCGAGGGACAAGAGAGCTGATGCGGCTAAACTGATGCCGCCGCCCGCCAGGCCGAGCCGGAAGATCGCGCCGACCAATGCGATAACGCCGCCGCCCACCAACATGCCGCCGAGCACGGCCAACGCTTGCAGCATCAATGTCACGCCTTCGGGGTGAGCGCCGGCGAACCGGGCCATGGAGTTGAGCATCACGGTGAGCGATGAAATCGCTTTGAGCGCCATCCCGCCAGGCGCCCAGATCGGCGCCCCCAATGTCTCGCCCAGATTTTTCATCTGCGCATGAAATGCTGCGATGACGGTTGTCGGGTCGCGGGTGATGAGGTCGTCGTAGGCATTGACGCCCATCGCCAGCTGCGTGAGGCGGCGGTCCTTCTCGAACGGGCTTTGATCGCCGAGCATGTACCTGCCCTGCAGGCCCATTTCGGTGCCGGCAGCTCCGAATGTCCGCACCGGGAACAATATGCCGAGCTCTTTGATGAGCGTGTTCTGGTCGCGGCCGAACCGGCGGACCAGGGCCGGCATGATGTATTTTTGGATGGCCTCATAGGGATCGCGGATGAACTGGTCCTGCAAGCCGGGGTCGACGCGCGTGAACGACTTCGTCGTGCCGTGGGCGTGAGTGACATTCGCCAACCCAAGTGCACCGAACAGTTCCGCTGCCGGCTTCGACATGATGCCGGAGACGATCTGGCGGAATCCCGTCATCAAGGCGTTGCCGGGTCCGCCGGACCCGCCACCGCCGCCACCTCCCGACGTCGCCATCGACTGGATCAACCGCGGCAGGATCTCCCCGATGAATGACTCGTCCCAGCCGAGCATGGCGGTGCGGCCGTACTTGAACGCGCTCTGGAACATCGCCGGCGTCACCTTGCCGCCGGTCGCCACCACCGCCTTGGTCATCGCGTCGGCGTAACTCAGGAACTCCTCTGGCGTCGTCGTCAGGCCTTTCTGCTCCAGCGACTTGACCAGTTCCCATACTTGGTCAACGCCGCCGGCGCCGCCCTTGACGGCATTGAGGACCGCATTGGCCTTCGATACCGCCTCAAGATATTGCATCGCATCCGCGGTACCGCCAAAGGCGTAGCGAAGCTCGCTGATGTGTTTCAGGTTCCCGGAGTAAGTCGTCGTCAGCACGGTGCTCGTGACCTCGAGCGCCCTGGCATTGGCCTCCTGGATTTCGCCGAACTCCATGCCCTTGATCTTCATCAGCTCGAGCTGGTGGGCGACCTCCTTGCCGTGCTCGGCGAGCTTGACGATGCCGCCGATGATCGCCGAGCCGCCCATGACCGCAGCGACGCCGCCGAGCGCGAGAGCCCAGCGATTGAACTGATTGGTGATCTGACCGGCAGTCGTATGAATGCCAAGGAATTGCCTGCCCAGCATTGCGAGCTGTTGCTGGATCGGGCCCGTCATCGCTATGGACACGCCAATTCTGTACACGTCCGCCATCGTCTCAATCCTTTGGTTTCGTGGTCGCGTGCCAGTCGCGCAGGACCTCGAACATCTTGCGCGCCATCAGGTGATAAAGACCGGCAACGACGTCCGGCATCTGCTTGCGGCGGACGCGGTCCGGCGGGCAATACGGCACGTCGCGCATCCGCCTGAGAAATTCACCGGCAACCCAATCGGTCGCGTCCTGGCTCATGCCGAGCGCGGCCGCGTGCACGCGCAAGCCGTCGGTCATGCCGCGCCAGAACCGTTCGACGTCCGGGTGCAGGTCGGCCGCCGGCGGCCGCTGCTTTGCGAGGTCGAGGCTCATGCGTGCTGCACACTCTCCTTGTTTGGTTGGTCGCCGCCGCCGGCATGAACGTCAAATGCGAGGCACCGGCGGCGGCTTCCTGTTGATCAGCGCGAGCGCTTCATTCCTTCGCTGGCGAGTTGCACGCCAACAGTGGGTGCGCCGATCGTCAATTTCGCGGCGTCGTCCTTGCGACGGCCCTTCTTGCCATGGCGACGCGCCTTCCGGTCGAGCGCCGCCGCGCGGACCTTGAGGTGGACGAAATCGGCGCCGCGGCGGATTCGCATGGTGGTGGCTCGTTACACTCGGCCGCCGCTCATAAAGTTCGACGCCGTCGGCGCAGACACGCGCTCCCGCACATTGGCGCCACCTGGTCGGGTCATGCCACGTTCGGCCGCGAGCGCATCGGCATGGCGGCGATCGGCGTACGCGCGGCTATAAACTTGCGTCGCGGTGAGCGTCGGGTGAGCCGCTCTGATCTCGGCGACGAGCTCTTCGTAAATCGCCATCGCGTCTTTCGCCTCATTGACATTGTCGAATGCCGCGTTGCCGCCGACCTGGCGGGGCTGAGCCGTCAAGCGGGGCGACGAGGTCAACTGCGGATCGCGCCAGCCCTCGCGCTTGCAGAAGTCGATGTGTTGCATCGCCAGCGGATCATCGGCAATGAGCTTGGCGAACGCCTGCGACTCGCTCTCGCCCTTCTTGCGGTAGCGCGGATCTTGCAGCGCGTATTCCGTCCACAACCGGCTCGCCTCGATTTCCGAGAACGCAGACTTGCCGAGGTCGAGCTCTTGGCGGGCGACGGCCCGCATGCCGTGGGTCTTCGTGATCTCGTCCATCAATTCGGCTTTCTCGATGTCCTCGAGCGCGCGCTCCAGGCGGGGTACGTCGAGTTTGCGCAATTGGTCGGTGGTCAACATTTCAGTTTCCTTTTCTTTTGCGCGGCGCGCGCGCTGCTCTTGGCGCGCTCGCAGCTCTTCGGGCGTGCGGCGGCGCGTTGCCGACCACGGCCAGTTCACCTTCTCTGCGGTCGCGTCTTCGAACGGCACGCCGAGGTATTCGAGATACTGCGCAGTCGTCTCGTCGAGCATAGCGGCCCTTTCGGTTTTGCTCAGCGTCGCGTCGCCAACGATGCTCGCGATGCTCGCCTTCAACGCGTCCGCTGCGTCGGGTGCATTGCCGTCAAGGACGAAGATCGGATGCGGATGCGATTTGCTGAAACGCTCGCCTTCGGCCATGTTCCTCATCTCCTATGTTCCCGGCCACTCCGGACTCACGTTCGGCCAGGGGCCACCTCCCTCGCTCGCAGGAACCTGCCCGCGATCGCGGCAGAGGCCTGTGCTCACCAGCACCATCGCGAGCGGCCGCGGAATTACGATGACGCGGTCGGGGCCGAAGGTGATTTGATAAGTCCTGCCCTCGACGATTGCCGAGAGCGGCGAGGTATTGTCGGGCATGACTTCGAGCTTCAGGCTTGCCATTGGCTTCACTCCTATTGTCGTCGCACTCCGAGAGGCGACGTCACGACATCCGCCGTGGGGTCCCAGGACCGCGTCGCGTGATCGGCAAGCTGGCGCTCTCTCTCTTGCGCTACCAGCTCATCGACGGTCGCCGGCGGCCGCGCGATCTCTTTCACGTAGGGCTCATAAGGGTCGAGTGGTTTGCCGTGCGCGTCGCCAACTCGCTCCCAGCGCGGCTTCGGGTCGGGCTCCGTGCCGCGCCTGACGAGATCCTGCGCCACCATGTAGGCGCCGAGATCGCGCGGCACGAACGCGCCGCCGCCGTCGAGGGCGACCTCGTACACCTTGCCCTTGAACTCCACGGTGAAGACTTCGCGCCGCGGTTTCAGGACGACGTGCATCGCGCGTTCTCCTTACTCTGCTGCCTCGCCGATCGCTTCGCCCAACTCGACCATGGCTGATCGCTCGATCATGTCGGCCCAGCCATCGCACAGCGCAGTCCACGTCCGGCGCTCGTGCGGCGCCAGGTGGCGGAATTCCTTGCGCCATGGCGTCGCCATCAGCAGCGTCTGCAGCGCCGCCAACCCGAGGACATTCAACTGCTGATGCGTCGGGCCAGGATTGATCCGATCGTGCGAGAACCGTGTCTCATGGATTGCCTCGATGACAGCCCACAGCGCTTCCGCCTTCGCCGCCGTGAAGCCCATATCCATCGATTGCCCGGCCTGGCGCAGGCCTGCCGCCAGCTCGAGGCGGCGCTCGGCGAGCGCACGATCCGCGGCGCGGCGTTCGTCATCGATCGCTCGCGCATGGCGCCGTTCGGCTTCTACAAGTGCCGACTTGAGATCGACGACCTGGTGCTCGAGCTTGCTGGCCTCGTCGCCTAAATCCGCAAGACGTTTGGAGCTTTTTGCGTCGCCCTGCGCATGTGCGGCGAAACTCTGCGCCCGGCGCAGCTCCGCATTGGTGGCGATCTTTTCCTCGGTTGCGGCGAGCTTGGCCTTGAGCGCCTCGACGACTTGCCCGGCTTGCTCGACTGGAGAAAGTTGCGGTTGATCTGCAATGGTGTCGGTCATGTTCTCATCTCCTACACTCCCAGCTGACGCCGCCCCATCCAAAGCCATTCGCGATGATGCCGTCAGGCCCGACGAAAGGCCGCCATGGCTCGTCACGGGCGGGACCGAGCGGCCGCGGCGCCCGGTTGGCGGCTATGCGGGCGGCCTCGCGATCACCGGGTCGTCCGCCGACCCCGTGATGCGCGGGGGCAGGCCTCGGCGCGGGCGCTGCAGGGGCGACCCTTGTGGTTGCCGGCGACGCCGTCGGCGAGGCCGGGCTTGTCCCGGCCATGCCGCGAAGCCGTTGAAACGCCTCGCGCGCCTCCGCAACTGCCCTATCAATTTGATGGGTCATGCGGTGACCTCCATCGCGAGGCGCTGCTCGAGCAGCCCGTTGAGCTTGAGCAAGGCGTCGAGCTGCGCCTGAAGGTTCGCCGCTGTGGCTTCCGCGGCCTTCGCCCGCACAACGAAGGGATTTTCGCTCAGCTCGGCGAGTTTGTCGCGCCGGTCGACGATGTCTTGAATCCTCTTGATCACTCGCGCCCCTGGGTTGCTCATGTCGTTCGGATCGAACGGCTCGGGCGTGAGCATCGCTACCTGTGCTTCGAGCGCTTCATTGAGCTCGGCGAGCGCGGTGTTCTCGACGCGCAACCTGGCCACTTCGACCCGCATCAGATTCGGGTCCTTCGAGACGGCCAGTTCTTCCGGCGACATGCACCGGCCACATTGACACCCGAGCAGCTTCGCTTCCGGCGAGCCGTGGTCATCCTTGAAGCGATCGGCGCGGCTGCGGATTTCTTCGATCATCGCAATCATCCGCTCGCGGGCGGCCGCCGGCGAGTCCGGGTCCGGCGCGGTCAGCTCGGCGATCGATGCGGCAATGGCGGCAGCAATGCGCTTGGCGTCGGCTGGGGTGGCGCCGTGAAATTCGACGATGGATCTGGCGACCGCGCCGATCAGGTCAAGCTTGTCGGGCGAGTGCTCGGCCAGCGCGTCGAACAGGATCTCCGCGTTTGTGGTCATGGATGCCTCCGACGATAGCTCGCGATCAACTCTTCCGTGCTCGGCAAGTCGAAATCGAGTTGCGCCTTCTTGGGCATCAGACCCGCGACGATGGTGAGAAATGTCGTGGTATCCCGCGCCGCAACCTTCTGGAGGATCGGCAAGCCGACGCTCTGCCATAGGCCGCACAGGTCATCGAAGAATTTCTCGGTGAGTTGGGCGCGCGAGCCGCGCGGCCGGCCGGCCGGATTGCCGGACTGGCCCGGCTTGAACTGCGTCCCCGGATTTCCCGATTGGCCCGGCTGGAAGCGGGTGTCGCGCCCTCCGGTTTCCTTCTGTTTTTGCCGCTTATCAGGAGGGCTTTTGCGCCCATGCGGCCGCGGCGCGCCGGTCGTGGCACGCTTGGCCTTGGCCCCCCGCGCCCCGGAGTGCCTGGTAGCCATGGAGCCGAGGCTAACGGAATTGCGCAAGCCGGGCCGGCCCACGGTCGGGATTATGCGCCGAAACGGCCGGAAAGTCCGGTAACGCTGCCGTGTTCACTAAGCGAAAACAGAAGCTTAGATATGCTCAATTCGCCTATAAGGGGGACGAAACGAATCACGAACCCGGATTCGAATGGCGCGCTTTTCGCGTCATTGGCGACCTGGTGCTGACGCCCCCCTGATTGGCGACCTGGTGCTGACGCCCCCCTGATTGGCGACCTGGTGCTGACGCCCCCCTGCCCGGCGCCGGGTCGTCACCAATGTGACGGCCGATCGGAACGGTGTCTTTTGGAGGCCACCACACCGCCCCGACCGGCCGAACCCCACGGACTGCCGCGGGGTTTTGGCGTCACGCCATTACCCGGCGGGCGCCTGGCGCTTTTTGTACTTGGCCTTGGCTGCGGCGACGATTTTATTGAACCTGCTTTCAGACCACTTGCCGACTATGACCGACGCAATGTCATCGGCCGTGTCCTTATCCATGTCGAACCGGCCTCCGTCTCTGCGGATGACTCTCAGCATCTAAATGCAGCCGCGATCATCGGTGCCCGGCAGAGCCGGAAAACATATCTCGCCATGCTTGAACCGCACTGGTGGCTCCGGAAATTGGACCGAAAGCGCATGTCGAGAACCTGCGTCGTTCGCGCCAGCCCCAGCTTCAGCTATCGGGTTCTCGTCATCGCCAACCATCTGAGCGACGCCGCAAAGCGCAAGCCGTTCGATGAGGTACCGCTGTGACTGAGGCGCAGAAGAACAGCGCAATAAAGCTAATCGATGAGCTCGCGGAAGAGTGGGCCGGAGCTTTTTGCGGAACGCCTGAATATCAAATGGAAGTTCTTGAGGCTTTGCACACAGTGAAGGAGTGCGTGGCTAAGTACGAAATCGATGGCGAGGAGGGGGTGACGCGATGAAAGAGATGGTGAAAGACGTCGAGCTTTCGAAGCTCCATCCGCATCCGAAAAATCCGCGCTTCGCGCCGCGGGAAGATGTGGTCGATCAGATCGCCACGCAGATCATTGCCGCTGGAGCATTCGACCAAGCACATGCCCTGATCGTGCGGCCGAACGCGAAAGGCTACGAGATCATCTCGGGACACCATCGCGCGCTCGCGGCGAAGAAGGCGAAGCTCAAGGCGGTGCCGTGTTGGGTGCGAAAGATGACGGATGAGGAAGCCTACATGGCGCTCGTCCTTCACAACGCACAGAGCGAGCTGGAACCACTTGAGGAGGGAATGCACGCGCTCGATAGCGGGATGGACCAAAAGGCTTATGCAGCGAAAGTAGGAAAAGCTCGGGCAACGCTCCAAGATCGATGGCATGCCGCCGAAGTCTTTAGGACCGTGCGGGACATCCCGCACGGTAGTATCAGCTTACTCCCATACTGGTCTAGCCTTTCCGAAAGCGGCGAGCCGGCGAAGGCGAAGAGGTCGGCCGCGGCGCTCATCCGGATGCTCCCTTGCTTCCGCGTCCAAGAAACCAATCCAACTTCGATTGCACCTTCGCATTGTCGTCGGGCGACGTGGGCGGCGCCGCGCTTTTGCGCGCGCGGATAGTTTCGTCGGCGAGGCGCGTGATCCGCTCGACGGGAGGCTCGCGTTGTTTGGCTCGGCCGCCGTCCTTCACGCCGAACTGTCGAGCGCGCGGTCGCAAGTCGAGTCGCAGTTGCGGATTGCGCTGGAGAGCTCGACATCGCCTGCGAAAAGCAGCGTTGTGGTCATGACAGCGAAAATCGGTCTTGAGACAGTAATCGATGTGATCGGCGAGGTCGGCTTCGTAGTGATCGCCAATCATCTCTTTGCACTCTCGCTCGGTGTCGCGGTCGGGTCTCCAATTTCTTGAGATCGGCACGCCTTCTTTTTTTTCTTCTTCTTTAAGAGGGCGGTTTTCGTGACAGTCACGAAAATCATTTTCGTGACATCCTTTGTCTGTCACCCAGCGCTGACGGCGCTTGCGCTCGATAGCGGTTGCTGGTCGGTGCGGATCGTAAGTGCGTGGGCGGCCACGGCGACTCTTCGCCGGCTCAATTGTCGCCGGGACCGGAACCGACGTGAAGATGGCAACGAACGTCCGCCAGAGCTTGGCGATCATGTCGCCCTCCTCATGACGGCACCGCGACAGCGCCGGTTAACCGCTCGGGAAATTTTCGGTGGACACGCGATTCAGGTTCTGCGAATCTAGTCACCACTCGCTGCATGGGGTGATCTCCATGTGTGGGTATGAAAGGGCCATCATCGCTTGCAACGATGTGGGCTCGGTGTCTTCGACAGCCGGTAAAACCATCGACATGGACCGGTCAGCGCTCAGAACGCTGGCCGGTCTTTGTCGTGTGGGGGGGATTGGTGGACCGCGTGCGCATGCCAACAAACCGCGCTGCGAACGTTCTATAATGATTTCAATGATGTGCGGGTTTGAGTCCGTCACCGCCCACCATCCTGCTTCGCGCCACGCGCTTCGCAGGATAGCGTACACATCTGTCGCGAAACAGGAAGGTGCCCTCCGGAGCGTTGGCGAAGGAGGGGTCACCGCACCTGCTTCGGCTCCCATTCTCGCGCCATCTTCTGCGCTTCGGCGATCTGTGCCGGCGTCATGCGGACCGTGAGACGATCTCTGCTCCTGGCGGCGCTGGCGCCGATGTCGCCCTCCCATGTCGCGTAGTGCGAGGCTGCCAGATTGTACCACTTGTGGGCCAGCACGTAGTCCTGCAGCACGCCTCGCCCGGTATCGTACATGATCGCAAGGTTGTACTGGGCGACCGCATCGCCCTGTTCGGCGGAGCCGACGATGGCGGCGTAGCCTGGCGCGACGAGCTGATCGGACGTGTTTAAAGGCGCGATGCTGTTCGATCGTACGCTTCGGGATTCTGGGACGCTGGGGACGAAGGCCGCGCGGGACGGTCGCACGACGGCGCGATCGGCGACGCGCGCCGCAACGGTTCCCTGACTCGTTGTCGCGACCGCGGCATCGCGTCGGTAATATGGGCTCGCAACGCACCTTCCCCCGCGACCGCCTGCCGTCGTCGCGATGCACTGCTCCAGCGTTGCATAATAGCAGCTGTACCCACCGCCGTTGGTACCGCACCACGGATATGAATATGCAGTTTGCGCCGGCGCGCCCTGCGTTGCGCAAGACAGCGCCGCAGAGACGACAAGAAGTGACGGGACTCGCGCGTGCATCATCTTTCTCCTCCCTTATCATATTTTCTTTGGAGCTGTGATCTTAGTCGACAGCCGGCAGTTGCGGAACTTGTTTCAGTGCGACCGGCTGGTATGAGAGTGTGTGGCGAAGCGATCGACGAGCCGCGCAATTGAAGGAGCAACCATGGCCGAGGAAATCCGCGATTGCCTGCCGCCTGATCGAAATCCGCGCAAGCCGATAGTGGCTCTGCCCAGGGGGGCCGTGGACACGCACGTCCATGTCTTCGCGCCTCCCTACAAGCTGTCGCCGCACCGGGGCTACAATCCGCCGGATTCGACGCTCGCCGATCTCAAGCACCTGCACACAACGCTTGGGATCGACCGGGTGGTGTTCACCCAGCCGTCGGTCTACGGCGTCGACAATTCAGCGATCCTCGACGGCATGGCGGCGCTCAATGCCGAGAGCCCCGACCGCGCCCGCGCGGTGGCGGCGATTACATTGGACAGCCGCGATGACGAGCTTGCGGCGCTTGACGCCCGCGGCGTTCGCGGCGTGCGGCTCAACACCGATAACAAGGGCGGCATGCCGATCGCGACGGCTGCGATCCCGGATCTCGCCGCCCGCATCGCGCCGCTGCGCTGGCACATCGAGTTCCTGTTCCCCGGCAAAGACATCATCGCGCTGATGCCGACATTGGCTGCCGTGAGGGTGCCGATCTCGATTGCCCATTTCGCCTACCAGCCCGCGACGGCCGGCGTGAGCGCGCCAGGCTTCAAGGCGCTGATCGAACTCATGCGCCGCGGCAACACCTGGATGAAGATCTCAGGCGCGAACCGGGTCAGCGCCACCGATCTGCTGCCTTATGACGACGTCAAGCCGATGGCGGAGGCGCTGATCGAAGCGGCGCCCGACCGGATCATGTGGGGCACCGATTGGCCGCATCCCAACAAGTATCTCGTCAACCCCAATGACGGCGACCTCGTTGGCGCCTTCGGCGACTGGGTGACGGACGACGCGATGCGCCGCCGGATCATGGTGGACAATCCGGCGGAGTTCTATCGGTTTTGAGGATTGGATCACGCGGCGTCATCGACCGCGCGCACTTCAAGATGCACGCCAGTTTTTTCCTGCAGCGCGACGATCACTCCGAATAGGTTGACGGCAGTCGGGTTGCCGTTGCGGCCGAACATCCGCATCAGGCTTTTCGGCGACATCTTGGTCGCTTCGGCCAACGCCGGAAATCCGATGGTAGCGTTGATGTAGTCCCGCAATACCGCTTTCGCGGTCTCGACATCGCCCTCAATCAACATCTGAACGGCTTCTTGAAACAGGGCCTGACGGAATTTTGGATCCCGCTCGATGCGCGATTTGACAAATTCCTTGAAGCTGCGGGTCAAGGGCATGATGTTCTCGTTCTCAGCATTCACTCATCTCGGCGTCGCGCTCCTGCGCAACTTGTAGCTTGCCCATCGGGCTTTCGCGACGGCAATGTCCCGGCTTTGCCGTTTCTTCATGCCGCCGCACAAAAGGATGATGATGGTCCTCCCGTCCTGCCCGAAATACACCCGGTATCCCGGTCCCCAATTGAGCTTCAATTCGGATACGCCCTCGCCGACGGCCTCCACATTCGACGTGTTACCGCGTTCAAGCCGGGACAACGCAATCGTTACTTTTGCCTGCGCCTGCCCATTGAGTTCGAGAACCCAGGTCTCGAACGGCACCCGGCCGTGTTCATCCACATAGGTCCGAAGCTCGAATTCTGCCATGAGGTACCATATACGTTACCAAATTGCAAGCCAGGTTCTTCCACCGTATACCACCGTCGATTTTGATTGCTCTGCGTACGTCTGCTAGGGGCGTTTTTTCGTGCCAACCTGTTGATTTCCGACAACCGAAAGATATTGCTGAGCGAACAGGCCAATGACACCGGGGGGCGGGCCATTTTCCATCTCGAAGACCACTTGCGCACCCAGATCGACGCCGCGCTCGCCGCGGCGGGCTGGATCGTGCAGCCGCGCGACCAGATGGAGCTTGGCGCCGGTCTCGGCGTCGCGGTGCAGGAATTCTCGACCGCCTCCGGGCCGGTCGACTATGCGCTCTTCGTCGCAAGCGATTTGTGCGGCGTGATCGCGGCGAAGCCGGCCGGCGCCCCGTTGTCCAGCTTCGCCGATGAGGCCGCGCGTGACATCGCCGATGTGCCCGGCCACGCGGTTCGGCCCGAAGGGCAGGCGAGATTCGAATACGTCGCCTCCAGCAACGAACTCCTGTTTCGCGACCACGCCGACCCGGCGCCGCGCGCGCGGCGCGTCTTCTTCTTCCACCGTCCCGAGACCTTGCAGCGCTGGCTTGCCGACGACGCCACCATCCGCCGCCGGCTACAGGCGATGCCGCCGCTCGTCACCGAAGGCCTGCGCGATTGTCAGGCCGGTGCGGTGCGGGCGCTCGAAGCATCGCTCGCTGCCGGCAAGCCCCGTGCGCTCATCGGGATGGCAGCGGGGGCCGGCAAGACCTTCGCGGCCTCAACGTTCAGCCACCGGCTCTTGGAGCACGGCAAATTCAGGCGAATTCTTTTCCTTGCCGATCGCGCCAGCCTGGTGCGGCAGGCGCACGACGAATTCCTGGCCTACCGTCCGCCTGCCATAGGCGGCGCGTTCGCGGCGCCTCGCGAAATTCAGAAGCTCGGCCCGGAAGGGATAGATTACAGCGCAGCGGTCGTCATTTCGACCATCGGGCGCGTCCATGCAGTGCTGAGCGGCACTGCCTTGTCGGAGGCGGACGAGGAGCGCTCCGGCTTCGAAGGCGGCACCGAGGAAGCCGGGCGCGTCGTCCCCTACAATCCGGACGTGCCGATCGAGACGTTCGACCTCGTCATCGCCGACGAGTGTCATCACTCGGTCTATGGCGCCTGGCGTGCGGTGCTCGACTATTTCGATGCCTTCATGGTCGGGCTGACGGCGACGCCGTCCCGGCATGCGCTCGGCTTCTTCGACAACAACCTCATTGCGCAATACCCTTACGAGCGTGCGGTCGCCGACGGCGTCAGCGTGGGGTATGAGGTCTATCGCATTCGTACCGAGATCGGCGAGCAGGCTGGTCGGGTGTCGAAGGGCTACGCGTTGCCGGTGCGCGACCACCGCACCCGCACCCAGCGCTACCAGGAACTCCGCGAGGACTTTGCCGATGCGGACCCCGACCGCACCGTCGCGGCGCCGAGCCACGTCAGGACCGTGCTCGAAGCCTTCCGCGACAGCCTGTTCACCGAACTTTTCCCCGGCCGCACCGAGGTGCCCAAAACCCTGATCTTCGCCAAAGACGACGACCATGCCGAGACGATCGCCGACATCGCCTGCGAGGTGTTCGACGCCGGCCGCGACTTCGCCCGGAACATCGCCTATCGGGCCGATGGCACCGATCCCGATGCGTTTATCCGCAGGTTTCGCAGCGACTACAATCCGCGCATCGCCGTCACGGTCGACATGATCGCGACCGGCACCGACGTGAGGCCGCTGGAAGCCCTGATCTTCCTGCGCGATGTAAAATCCGGGTTTCACTTCGAGCAGATGAAGGGCAGGGGCGCATGCACCATCACTCCCGCCGCCTTGCAGCAAGTAACTCCCGATGCGCAGGAAAAGACCCGCTTCGTTGTGATCGACGCCGTCGGCGTCACGGAGACCTTGAAACAGGTCACCGCGCCGCTGGAGCGCGAGGGCGCCGAGGACGTGAGGCGGCTAACGGAGGCCCGCATCGACACGGTCTCGACCGATGTCGTGTCCTGGGGCGGCCATGACGAGAAGACTGCCCGCAATGCGGTCGACAAGTTCGAGGCGTTTCTCGACATCAACCGCGACCGCCTGGTCGCGCTGCAAATTCTCCATGGCCGGTCCCGCCCGGGTCAAAAGCTCGATCGCGCCGCGATCGAAGCGGTGCGCGAGGTGCTGCGGCGACCGCCTTGGCTGCTGGAGCCGGTGGATATCTGGCGCGCCTATGTGCGGCTCGACGCGGACCGGGTGAAAGGCAACCCGGCCGGTACGCTATCCGACATCGTCATGCTGGTGCGATACGGCATCGGCGCCTCGTCGACGCTCAAGCCCTTGTCTGCCATCGCGGTGAGCCGGTTCAACTTCTGGCTTTTGCACGAGGAGAGGGCAGGGCGCCTCTACACCGAGGCGCAGAAGGCGTGGCTGCGCGCCATGCGCGATTACATCGCCGACAACGTCGCGATCGCGCCGCAGGACCTGATGAAAGCACGCGAGTTCGCCAGTTTCGCCGGACAGGGCGGACTCGCCAGGGCGCGGGCGCTGTTCGGACCCCGGCTGGAGCCGCTGCTGGAGGAATTGCCGCAGTTTCTGGTGGCGTGAGTGGATGCCGATGTAAGGACGACGTAGGGGCGACCCTCATTGGCGCTAACTTATCGGTCTTGACCCCTAGAATCGACTATGATTCTAGGGTCGGATGAATCGCGAATCACTATCGAACACCGACTGGCTGCGCACCGTCCATCGATTGGGCGGTGCCGAACTGCTTGAGGAGGAGG
>WNFS01000813.1_pt1 | contig 22908 bp, 15 predicted proteins | sample 5400141 | NCBI WGS metagenome assembly WNFS01 (sample SAMN13153358, study PRJNA577476) | soil metagenome | isolation source: 60 cm saprolite under Madrone tree | place: USA:California | collected 2016-06-14
GAAAAGCAAAATTTGCCGCGTTGCTATCTGGCCTGCTTGCTGTATCGCTGCTGTGTGCCGCCGCCGGCGCGGCGCAGGACAGTCCCGGCACTCCAGGGGACCCATATTTTTCCAACAATGCGGTCTGGCGGGCGCCTTCTGCGAACCTCTACGTAAGCGTGCGCGAGTCAACCGGCCTGCCGGTGACCACCAACGCAACTGTAAAGCTAACTTGCCCCCTTGCAGGTATAGACGTGAGTGGGCCCGTACAGGGCCAGGGTGCACAGGTCCAGTTCCGCAATGTTGCTGCGGGGGATTGCAACATAGAGGTGAGCGCCCCAGGCTATCGGACCTCCAAAGATCGCACCGAGGTCACGCAATCGATGACCTCTCACAATCAATACGTCTTCATCTACATGCATCCGGAATCGGAGAGCGCGGAAGCTGCCGCGCGACCCCCGGCTGTTCCGCTCGGTCTCATCAAAGAGATGGACAAAGCGATGCAAGCCATGCGGGAGAAGCACGACGGGGATGCGCGGAAACACTTGGACAAAGCAGCGAAGATAGCTCCGACGAACCCGGACGTTGCCTACCTACAAGGCATGATGGAATTGGACCACCATAACTTACCCGTCGCGGAGCAGTTTTTCCAAAAGGCAGTGAATTCCTCCCGCGCGCAAGAACGCGCGCTGCTTGGCTTGGGGTATGTTCAGGTGCAAATGAATCAGGCTGGGGCGGCGGCGCAAACGCTCGAGAAGGCATTGCATCTGAACTCGGCCTCGGAGCGCGGGCATCTACTGCTCGCGAATGCCTACGCGCAACTGCGGGAGTATCCCAAGGCGCAAGAACATGCGCAGCGGGCGGCGGCCTTCAATTCGGAGGACACCGCTCCTGCGAGAACATTACTTGCACAGATTTTGGCAGCGCAGGGTAATCGCGATGGCGCCAGGTTGGAATTCGAAGGAGTGCTGCGTGAATATCCCAAGTCGCTCTCCGCCGCCGTGGCCAGAGACTCGCTCGCCAGCCTGGCAAAGACGGCGACACCCGGGAGTTCGGCAGAGCTGGCGGTGCCGCTGTCAACCGTGAACACCTCTCTTCTTCCTTCCGCCTCTGCCGCTTCGGTAACGCCGTGGGCTCCGCCTAGCGTAGACACCTCGGTGCCTGGGGTGGCACCGGACGTGACGTGTTCTGCAGAGGACATTGTCGAGCACACCAGCACAAGCACGAATCGGCAACTTGAAAACCTCGAAAAGTTCCTAGCCACCGAGCACATTCAGCACGAAGAGGTCAACGGGCGCGGCGAAGTCTCGCAAGTCCGCGACAAGAATTTTTCCTATATGGTTTTCATCGAGCACGACAAAGACGGCCTTGTATTCCTTGATGAGAAACGTGACGGAGGCACGGGCACCGACTCGTTTCCCACTTCGCTCGCCACGGTCGGACTCGTCAGCCTAGGCGTCGACGTTTTTCATCCCGGCTTCGCCAAAGCACTTAACTTCAAATGCGAAGGTCTCGGCCAGTGGCGCGGGAAAGCAGCGTGGATACTACATTTCGAGCAGAAACCCAATGTGAAGTCTTTCCTGCGCCTTTGGGAGACGAAAACCAAGACCGTCGAAATTCCGCTCAAAGGCCGTGTCTGGGTCGCGGCGAGCAGCTACAACGTTTTGCACGTGGAATCCGACTTGCGCGAGCCAATGAAAGAATTGGAATTGATGCGCGACCATTTGGCGATCGATTACGGGCCGGTAAATTTCCAGAACGGAAAAACCGAACTTTGGCTGCCTTGGTACGCCGACATGTATCTTGAGCTGCACGGCAGGCGCTATCATCACAACCATACCCTCAGCAATTTCAGTCTTTTCGCTGTCGACACGAGCGACAAGATTAATCTCCCGAAGGATCCCCCTCCTCCACAAGAAAACCCGAAGCAACATCCACTGCAGGAGAAATAATTAGGTTCGGTGGGAGTGAACACTCGAACCGGCGACAACATGACGGTAGGTTTGCTTTCAGGCCTTGGTGAGCACAGCACGCGCGCGGGCAGCAGCCCGCGAAGGCATTGCCCCTACAGGTTTTTCAGATGGGCCAGGCGGAACGGGGAGCCGAGGTGTTCCCGCAGATCCAGCCAGTGCTGATCCGGGGGTCACAAACGGGTCAATCGGGCTCCCCGAGCAGCGTTTAGTCACTTCCCTGATCCTGGTTGGGCTCCATCACATGGAGCATCAGGCTTTGACCCTCGCGCGGAGTTTTTCAACGCTCTGAACCATGGCGGTTCCTTCCTTACCTCAAAGTGGCTGATGGGGGCTCGAAAACACCCGGTGACGGAGGATTCGGGGATTTCGTCTCGTTGCTGGTCAGCGTCAAAGTAAAATCTACGTAAAATATTCCTTGTAATTGGAGGAACACTACCAGTCAGAAAAGGGAGGCCGAATTTGTTGGCCTCCCTTTTCTTTGAAAAGCGAGTCTACTCGAAAAGCCGCACCCCCCAACAGAGGCTACCGCAATCGCCCGGGAGGATCAGCCGGGGAGGGCATCCCGGCGGACTTGTGGCTGCCGGGAGCATTTGCGGAGACTCTTGCGGGTGCAGGAAGGGGAATCCCCACGCCAGTGTTTAGTTCGACGTGATCTTTGCCGCAAGCGGGGCAGTAGCCTTTGCCCGTATCTTCATCGCGCAGGCTGGCGAGTTCGTAGCACCCGCAGATGCAATCGCAGTAGCCGGTTTCAGAAGCCGTCTTGATGGGAATTAGCGCCATGGCTATCAAATGGTACGTTCTCGCTCGATTCGTTGCAAGCAAAGCAGTAGAGAATTATGCCGCTGGATAAGCTCGAGCCACGCCAGACTAGCCCCATACCCGCCTTGGCAAGGAACAATGAAGAATTGCGTCATAAACCCGCCCCTACAGGTTCTTCAGATGGGCCAGGCGGAACGGAGAGCCGAGGTGTTCCCGCAGGTCCAGCCAGTGCTGTTCCGGAATGGTCATAAACACGTCCACGACCGCGGGGTCGAACTGGCTCCCGGAGCAGCGTTTAATCTCTTCCCGGGCATGGGACATCGGTAAGGCTCTGCGGTAGGGACGGTCGCTGATCATGGCGTCGAGCGAATCCGCAATGGTAAAGATGCGCGCTCCGAGAGGAATCTGTTCGCCCTTCAGTCCCCGGGGGTAACCCGAGCCATCAAAAAACTCCTGGTGCGCGAGGACGATTTCCGCGGCATCACGTAGAAAGGGAATGCGAATCAGCATGTTGTAGCCAATTTCGCAGTGCTTACGCATAATCTGCTTTTCGTCGTCGTTGAGGGGCCCCGGTTTGCGCAGAATACCATCGGGAATGGCCATCTTGCCGATATCGTGAAGGAAAGCAGCGCGTGCCAGGATGGGCAGATACTGGTCCGGGACGGGCACAGACCTGGCGATTGATATGCAAAACGCCGTGACCCGCTGGCAATGTCCTTCCGTTTCGGCATCCTTCAAATCCAGGGCGCTTCCCAGGGCCTCCAGCGTGTCGTCGTAGGACTGCTCGAGTTCTACGTGCTTGGCGGTGAGCTGTGCGGTGCGCTCCTCGACGAGCTGTTCTAGGTTGCGCTGGTAGTTACGGTTTTCGATGATCAGCCGGCGGTGCTGCAGCGCTCGTCCCACGCCCAAGAAGAGTTGGTCCTTTTCGAACGGTTTGAGGATGTAGTCATAGGCTCCGCGGCGAATGGCTTCAAGCGCGGTGGAAATGTCGTGGATGGCGGTGACCATGATGACCGGCACCTCCGGGTCGTATTGCCGCATCCATTCCAGCAAGCGAATCCCGTCCATCTCCGGCATGATCATGTCGCTCAAGACAAGATCGGGCGTCGCCTTCTTAACCTGGTCCTGCGCGACGCGGCCGTTCTGCACGGCCGTGCAGCGATAGCCCTTGGACTCGAGCATGGTCGAGACGACCTCTCGAATCGCCTCCTCATCGTCCACGACCAGAATGTTTTCCATCTCCACGTTAGGTTGGCCCCCCTAGGCATTATATGTGACGGCACACACAAATGGGGACGACCTTGCCCAGTAAGAAAATAGCGTGTTAGCGTCATTGATAGGGTTATCACGCACAGCTTCTCGCCGTCCACGTCCAGCTTCGCGGCAGCACGAGTACCGCAACGACGGCACTACCAGCCGGGAGGCGGGGCATGGTGTTGGCGAACCAAGGGCTACTAGGGATCGCTTTCTTCGAAGCGACGGCCTCTATCATTCTGCTGGTGCTCTTTCTTCTCTTCCGACGCGATCACCATGCCGGCTATTTCCGTTTTTGGCTTGCCGGATGGTGCTGCTTTACTTTCTCCTCGTTGTGCGAAGTGGCACTGCTGATTCGTCAGCTCCCGGGATTGAATCCGGCAAGCGTCTTGGCGCAGGCCGCCGCCTTGCTTCTCTTCCTGGTAGCCGTGGTGCACTGCTCGGTAGGCTCGGAGCGGCGACTGTGGTCTCCGGTTCCGCTGATGGGCTTGATCCTGGTAGCCATCTACTATACCGAGCGCGGAGGCCCACAACAGGTAGCTTCTCTTCATTGGGAAACTGCGATTTTCGAGACCGTTGTTTGCCTGCTTGCTGGCTGGATGATGTGGAGGTCTGATCTGGCGCGCCGCAGTCATGGGGCGCAGCTTCTTGCCGGGATTTTCCTACTGAGTGGCCTGCATGGGTTGAACCGTCCGCTCTGGAGGGATAGTCCGCTTTTCCTCTTGCACGTGGCGTTCGACCATATTCTGGGAGTGGCCTTGGGAATCGCCATGGTGGTGGTTGTCCTCGAAGGTGCGCGCGCTCGAAGTGAAGAATTGAATGACAAGATGCGTCGCCTGACGCTGTTGACAGCCGCAAGCATGCAGACGCTTTCCGTCCAGGAAGTGATTGATCAGGTTCTGTCGCATCTCGTGGAGAGTCTCGGCGCCACGCACGGCATCGTCCGGCTGAAGGAAGGCGAAGGAAGTTCGGCGCAACTCGTGGTGCGGGCATCGGTAGGGTTCGACCAGTTGTACTTGACTCGCTATGCCAAGCTCTCCGCGATGCAGCCCTGGGCGCAGCGCGTCATGAAAGGAGAGTGCGAATTTCTGCAATCCGAAGATGAGTGGGAACCCACCGCTCGGAAGCAGGTCGACGAAGCCGGATTGAAAGCGCTAGTTACTCTTCGTCTTCCCGGCAAGCAAGGGCCATTGGGCGTCATTGCCGTCGGTTCGACGCGCCACGGACCGTTTCACCCGGACGAGCTGTCCTATCTGGTCAACATCGCGAACTTACTCGGTTTGACGCTACAGAACGTGACCTTGCTTGAACAAGTTACCGCCGCGCAGCACCAGTGGGAATACACGTTCGATTCCATTGGCGATCCTATCCTGGTCCACGATCGCGCAGGGCGCATTCTGCGCGGCAATCAGCGGCTCAGCCAGCTCCTGGGGCGTGGGGGCGGAGCTCTTGTCGGCCGCAGCGTCACGGAACTCCTCCCCGTACAAAACGCTGCCTACAAGAGTTGCCCTTACTGCGAGGGTGTCAGTGGGGAAGGCGACGAGCCGGATCCCTGGCTACCAGGGTATTTTCTGGCCTCCAACTCCACGTTTACAGATCCAACTGGACTACAGCTCGGAACCGTCCACGTTTTGAAGGACATCACCGATCGAAAACGCGCCGAGGAAAAATACCGTACGCTGGTGTCCAGCGTTCAGGAAGGCGTGTTCATCTCCACGCCCCAGGGGCGTTTCCTGGATTTCAACGACGCACTTCTTCGAATGACCGGCTATGAAAACCGTGAGGAGCTGCTGGGGATCGACATTCCCGCTGCGTTCTACGCCAATACCTCCGATCGCGAAAGGCTCACGAAGCTTTTGCAGCAGCACGGTACGGTCGCCGATTTCGAATTCGAAATGCTGCGCAAGGATGGCGAAATACGCACCATGCTGGAATCTTCCATCGCGGTCCGCGATGCCGCCGGCAACGTGACAGCGTATCAGGGTTTCTTGCTCGACATTACCGAACGGAAGCAGGCCGAATGCGAAATCCGGCGCCGCAATCGGGAGCTCATGGTATTAAATTCGATCGCCCAGACGCTGACGGAATCGATGGACCTGAGCGATTCGCTGCATCGCACGCTGCGTCAGCTCGCCGAGCTTTTCAATTTGGATGCCACCTCGCTGTATCTGTTCGATCAGGAGGGCACGCAGTTGCGGCGCATCGCTGCCGTCGGCCATCGTTCAGAATTCGCAACGCACTTTCCGCCCGTCTCCGTGAACCCGGAGCTGATGCAGCATATCAAGTCTGTGCGCGCGACGTTTCTCTCCGCCCAGGGTTTGTCACTGCCGCCGATTTTCCGCGACGCCCAGCTAAGAGAGGAGATTGTTGCCGCATACGTGGTCGTCTTGTGGTCCAAAGACCACGTTATCGGAGGTCTGGTCGTCGGCAGCCGCACGCCCAGGGAGTTCTCCGCGGCCGACGTGAACCTGCTCATCGCCGTCGGCAGCCAGATTTCCAGCGCTATCGAGCGCTCGATTCTCTATGAGCAGACGCGCCAGGCCTACGAAAACCTGCGCCGCACTCAGGAGCAGTTGCTCCACAGCGAGAAGCTGGCGGCGGTCGGGCAGTTGATCTCCGGGGTCGCGCACGAACTGAACAACCCGCTTACCGCCATCCTCGGTTACAGCCAATTGTTGACCTCCAGCGGACAAATGGGACCCCAGGGCATGGAATACGCCGACAAACTTTACAAGCAGGCACAACGCACGCACCGCATCGTGCAGAATCTACTTAGCTTCGGCCGCCAGCATAAGCCTGAGCGTGTTCCCGTGCAGATCAACCAAGCCCTCGAGGAGACGCTGGCGCTGCGTGACTACGACTTGCGTATGCACAACATCCGCATCCATCTGGACCTTGCGGAGAATTTACCCGTCATCTCCGCCGATCCCCACCAGCTGCAGCAGGTTTTTTTAAATATGGTGAACAACGCGGTTGACGCTATCCTGGAACATTCGACTGAAGGCGACCTATGGGTGCGCACGGGGCTCGATGGTGACCGGTTCTCGATTGAGTTCACCGACAGCGGACCCGGGGTGAAAGACGCCTCTCGGGTTTTCGATCCCTTCTACACTACGAAACCTGTTGGCAAAGGAACGGGTCTCGGTCTGAGCATTTGCTATGGAATCATCACGGAACATGGGGGAAGCATTCGGGTAAGGAATATCCCGGCGCGTGGCGCGTCTTTTACCATCGAGTTGCCCCGTCAACCAGAGGCTTCTCCAGCGCCCCCTACACCGTGGCAAGGCACCGTCTTAGGAAGGGATGGACGAATCCTCCTAGTGGATCACGATGATTCCGTGTTGGAAGCCGTCGGAGCCATTCTGCGAGCCGGCGATCATCGTGTACGGACGGCAAGAAATACTCGTGAAGCCTGTGCCTTGCTGGAAGAAGAAGACTTCGATCTGATCGTCGCGGATCTGCAGATTTCCGATGGCGCGAACGGAAACGGCCTGGGCGAATGGCTGGCCCAGCATAAGCCCGCGCTCAGCCGCAGTTTGATCTGGATGTGCGCCGTCGCGCCGTTTGCAGACAGAGGCGCACCTTTTGCCGGAGATGGCCGTCAGATTCTTCAGAAACCACTCAACGCCACCGATCTCCTGGCGGCTGTGAAAGACTTGCTGCTAAGTAACGTCCAGACTGCGCCGATTCACCGATGAAGCCAACTCTGCCGCAGCCGCGGCGCGCTCCCCGAGCTCGTTCATGGCCTTTTCCATTCGAACGCTTAGTCCGCTGACCAGATTACTCAAACCGTCCAATTGCGGCACCGGAGCGAAGCCCGCCAACAGCTTCCATCGAATCATCTCGTATTGCCATCGAAACTTTGCGGTCAGACGAAGCCTTTCGAACTCGTGTACCGCAGCCACCTGTGGAGACATCGCGGCAATCATTCTGGCCATCCGCAACAGACTCTGGAAATCACTACGCAATGCAGCCAGATAGCCGAGCGCGACACTCCGGCGCTCCCGACGGACCCGCCGCACCATTTCTTTCGAGGCTCTCTTGGAGAGGAATTCGTAATCCGTCGCGGCGAGTGCTTGCCGGATCTGCGACAAGTACGTCATGTGTCTGCGTCCGTCGTCGTCCGGGACTCCCGCGCGCGTGGAGGGTGGCACGCGCCCTCTGGTGCTTCGAACCGACCAAACAAAGAGGATGAGCAGCAGCGCGATCAGTCCCGAGAAGAGATAGAAAAGCAGGCTCACGGTCTCTTGGCCTCCGGGCCCAGAATTTGATTCAGGTGTTCGTTCAGGAGCCTCAGGCGGAGGTTGATCTCCGGCGCCAGGTTCTGATAAACACCATGGGAAAGCAGGACAGGTCCAAGAGTGATTTCGGGTTGCCTTTCACGAACGGCCCAATTCCACAGTAGCAGGCTCGCCAAGTACGCCAACATGCCGGCCAGATTCCAGTGTGTTGCATAGCGATGCTTCCAACTCTCCAGAATCGTATCGTTGAGCACCGCAAAGCATGAATAAAGGAAGAACCCGATCGCCAGGAAGCGCACTGCGGGCTCTATGGTTACCTCGTAGTAACGCGCAAACAGAAAGAGCGTCACCAGCACGACAGTGATCGTCAGTTCGAGGCCCCGGTCAGCGTTCAACACGAGCAACTGCCATTCAAAGCTGGCAACGGCCAAGGAATACAACAACACGAGGACGGCGCTTCCGACAAGCATGCGCCAGGCCAGCGCCCAGATGCCTCGATAGCTTTCCAGCACCCGCCGGCAAATTTCCGCAACGGCCAGCGCCCGCCCAAGAATCACCAGTCCTTGCGTCCCCCATGCAATCCTCACCGCATTCGACGAGGAGAACCCCCAGATCCTGTAGCTCACCATGGTGACAACGTTTTGCAGGAAGGCAATCAGCAGGTACCCGAAGAAGAATGGGAATATGCGATGGTTCTTGCGGTCGAGGAGCAGCACCATGAGTCCGGCTTGGAGGCAAACGTTGAGTCCCCAAAGCACCTTCTCGAAACCATCGATCCCATTCATTCCCGGCGCATACTAACATTTGTGTAACGGTGCGGTAAATAGTCAGTATGCGCCCGGGAATAGCCGCCAGTACTGGAACGGCTGACGCAGCTCCGGCCGAAAGGAGCATTAAAAATTCTTTAGACTAGAAACGTGCTCTGCGAAGGTGTTGGCGGGATCGGTGGAGGCAGCGGCCCCCCGTCTGCCACCAGCGTCCCCCCGTTTACTGACGGTAGTTTTGGTGCAAGCCGCGGCGGCAAGGGTGCGCCGTCGGCATACAGCGTCCGAGCGATCTTGACGAGGTCGCTGGCTGAAACGTTGACGAACCGTACAACAGGCAGTACCATCAAAACGGCCAACACAGAAACTGCCACAGCAAGCATTATTTTCTTCAAGGGTGGAGCCCTCCTCGGGCCAGCATGAGGAGGGACAGTTTTGGCGGGATGCTGTGCTTGGAAATGTTCCGTATGCGGAACACGGGGCGGCATGAGAACGCTTACCCAGCTTCAGCAATACTCCAAAGTCATTCAGGATTTCACCCTGACGACTCTTGCGAGCATTCCCGGGCTATTTGCGCGGTTGACCTATTTGGCTTCCTTGCGGGACCTCTCCAGCGGCCGATATGAACATGCTGGCCTGGCTGCCCTTTATCCGGACGCTGCCATCCAGCAGGCTTTGCAGCTTTGTCATGAACAGATTTTCGAGCGCATCCTGGAAGCGCCGCTCTCTAGCCAGCAGGAAGACTTGCGGGCCTGCCTCGCGGGTATGGAAGGTGGATTGCCTAGCGCGGTTTCACACTGGCGCCGCATCGAAGCCTACCGGGTCTTTCTGCCGGAGGCGGCGCCAGACTATCTCAAGGAACTTTTCTGCTCCAATCTCAGGGCCCTTCTGGAGATCCTCGAGGAGGAACATTCCCCGGCTCATTCAACCGCGTAACCACACCGGTCACGCGCCCCACGATTTCTGCCTCTTCGGGCACCCGCCACGTCTCCGGAAAACAATGCGATAGCGGATGCGGCTGCATCACCAGCCGCGAGCCTTCCTGATGGAACCACCCGCAACGATATCCGTCGCGCACCTCCACGAAGTACATCGGCCGGTCATGCTCTGTGGTCCAATCGCCATCGTCGATCTTGTGTAGGGACGCATCCACCAGCACAATGCTCCCAGGACGCAGCAGGGGCATCATTCGCCTGTCGCACATGCCGATATACCCGTAAATGTGATGACCATTGCTATTGGTGAGCACACCCTCAAAGTGGCTCCACTTTTCCACCATCCGCGATAGGAATTCAGTTCGCCGCGGATCGAACGCCGGGTCAAATTTCATCGGTATCCGCAGCGATGTCGGCGCCGCCATCAGATGTGTCTGCGGCACCGCGAACGACGTTCCATCATGAAAACACTCCTCGATGGGCACATCGTACCAGCGAAAGAGCTCTAGGGGATTCAATCGGTAAACGGTCGCTAGCGTATACAATTTGTGCAGACCCGGCACCACCCCGCGGTTTTCAATATCGGCCAGTCGGCTGATGTGGAGAATGAAGTCGGGACGTCCTCGGCGCGCGGCCAATTCGTGGCTGGCTCGCTCTACATCGCGATAGGTTAGTCCAAGTCGTTCGCGGACCTGCCGCAGACGAAGACCGGGAAGCATCAGTACCCTCGGGGGCTGGGCGGATCCCCACGCGCACAGGGCAATCGAATTACCATACTGTTAAGTTTCCAGAACAAGGATTCGATGTCAACTGCCGGCCTGTTCAAAACAGAAGCGCCTCGCGAACTGAGTTTCACCGGACCCACGCCAGACCGTCAGGTTGCTTCCCCGTGGACACGTAGCCGGTGACTTCCAAGCTCTTCAAATCCAGGACGGCGACCTTGTCCTTCCCGCTGACGGCCACATAAGCTCGGGAGCGATCAGGGACCATCACAATACCCGCTGCACCGCCTCCGAGATTGATCTGCTTAACCTCTTTCCGGGTGGCCGCATCCAGCACCACGAGATTTCTGCCCGTCGAAGCCGCGCCCCCTCCACCGGCGATCACGACCCGTTTACCATCCGGGGTGAACTTCAACCGGTTGGCCCCCGGCAGCGAAATGGGCAGAGTTTCGATCACGCGCTTGCTCGCGGCATCGATGATCGTCACCGTGGCGTCCTGCGCGTTTGCCGCCCAGATCTCCTTGCTGTCGGGCGACAGGTCAAAGCCTTCCGCACCGTGGCCGGCTTGGATGTTGGTTACCCGCCATGTTTTCCGAGGGCCGCCGGCGGGGGGCGTGGAACCCGGCGGAACATTGCTGCCCGGCGGGGGACCGAAACCGCTGGCCGGCGGAGAAACCTGCTCGATGATGCTGATCGTGCCCGAATTGACATTGGAAGTGACGATCCGGTCGAGACTGTCCGAGACCACAACCATGTGCGTTCTGTCCTGCCCAGTCCCGAGAACCCAATCAATGCTTTGCGTGGCAGGATCGTAGCGGCCAATGGCCTTGTTTGTCTCCACGGTGAAGTACAGCTTGCCGCCAGCGAACGCCAAGCCATGCGCGGAGCGCAGCGCGCCGAGATAGATCGGCGGCAACGCTTTCTGCGCGGCCAGATCGATTACCGAGATCGTGTTCAAAGCGCTGTCCAAGCCGCCGTAGTTCGAAATGTAAGCCAGTTTTCCATCCGGCGATGCCACGATTTCATGCGGATCCGGCCCAGCGGGCACGCGCGCCACTATCTGCAAGTTCTCTGGATCGACAATGGCCAGCGAATGGTCGCTTTTCTCCAGCACCAGCAGCGCCGGCGAAGGCGTTTGTGCCGCAGTGAAGTTCGCACCCAGCAAGAAAACGCCGTAGGCGGCCGCGCGCCAAATCGAACTTCGCCCCGGGTTCATCCATCGCCTGGTCATATTTCCTCCCACTGGTTCACAAGCCTCCTGCAAATACTACACTCTTGCTCGCCCTGAGCGAATGCAAAGGGAACTTGCCGATCGAAGATTCCGACTCCGGTCGGAAATGGGGCAGGGTCTTTCCTCCCGTAGAAGCGGACTTCGGTCCGCCGTTTCCTTCTCTGACCTCTATTTGAGCATTTCTGTGGGCAGGCCGTGGCGGTGCCGCAGGTTAACCCGCCGGAGGTTTCTGCGCAGCATCGTGTCTGCACACGCCTGCTTCCATTCCCGCAGTTCCGGCGTCAAAGCGATCATATCGCGGCTCCATCGCTGTGTGTGGTCCTGCCGCGCCGTTCCCCTACCGGAGGCATCCGTGACACGACGCAAATACTCCGTGCTTCTGTTGCTGGCGGCATCGATCGCTGCGCCGCTGTGGGCCGGCACGCATTCCGCCGCCGCCTTTAAGAAGCTGCAATCGCTTTCCGGCGACTGGGAAGGCAAGGACGGCCACGGCATGGCCGTGAAAACCAGCTTCCAGGTCCTAGCCTCCGGCACCGCCGTCATGGAGACGCTCTCCCCTTCAGGCATGGAGGAGATGGTCACCCTTTACAGCATCGACGGCGACGGCATCGCCCTCGTCCATTACTGCCCCACAAACAACCAGCCGCGCATGCGCGTGGTGCCCGATTCCGACGATGTCAAAGAGCTCAGCTTCGACTTCCAGGGTGCCGGCAACCTCAAATCGCCTTCCACGGGACACCAGCATCACCTGGTCCTCAGCTTCAACGACGCCGATCACATCATCGAAACCTGGACTTGGCGCCAGGATGACAAGGACATCCCCATGCTCTTCCACCTCACCCGCAAGAAAAACTGAACCAACGCTGGATTCCGTTTTTGCGTTTGCAGGCTCGCTGCAAACGCGAAAGGATCTTGGCAGGCTGCGCCCAGAGAAAAGAGAACGGCACTATTCACGGCTTCCGATGTTGCTTTTGTAGGGGCACGATACATCGTGCCCGCAGTTGTCCGACGGCGCAATTTGGAATCTGCTATTCTGCAAAGCATATGTCCTCGCACGTGAAACTCGCCTGTCTCGGGCTGTGCGCTCTCTATTTAAGCCTGGTCCTTTTCCTCGGTGGTGTCGCCGTACAGGCACAGGAAGCGGCTGTCGCTCCGCCTTCCGCGGTTTCCAAACCGGTCACCGACGCCGACTTCATCGCTGCTGCCGATGAAGTTCTCGGCCAGATGAGCCAAATCACTGGCCTGAAATTGGTCACGCCATTGAAAAAATCCCTACGTTCGCGCGAGGAAATCCGCGCCTACGTCATCAAGCAGATGAACGAAGACAAGAATGCCGCCGAACGCTACGCCGACGAGCGCAGCGCCGAAGCCTTTGGCCTCCTTCCCAAGGGATTCGACCTCGATTCGTTCATGGTCAACGTGCTCACGGAACAGGTCGAAGGGCTTTATGATCCGAAGACCCGCGAGTTTTACATCGCGGACTGGAGCCCGCTTGCCGACCAGCGCATGGTCATGGCGCATGAACTGACGCATGCGCTGGAGGACCAGCATTTCCAGATCGAAGCGTGGGCCAAAGCAGCCCGGCCCAATGAGGATGCCGAACTGGCGCGCGACTCCGTGCTGGAGGGCAGCGCCATGGTTGCCATGATTGATTACCTGATGCTTGGGACGGGCCGCTCCCTGAAGGACGTGCCGGACTTCGACCCGGGCGTCTTGATCGGCGATTTGGGGAGCACTCCGACGCTGCAAAAAGCTCCACCGTTCCTCAAGGACGCGCTGATGTTTCCCTATCTCGGCGGACTTACCTTCTCGGCTGCAGTCATGCAGAATACCGGCTGGTCCGCTCTGCCGGGCTTGTTCGAGAAGCCGCCGGTATCCACACAGCAGATCCTCCACCCAACGCTCTATCGGTCCGGCAAGACTCCTAGGAGTGTTACTCTTCCGCCGCTGGAGAAGATGCTCGGCGAGAACTGGTCAAAGCTCGACGAAAACATCATGGGTGAATTTGGCTGGAAGGAAGTATTGAAACAATTCCTCGACAACGATCGGGCCAAGTCCCTGGCAGCAGCGTGGGATGGCGACCGCTATATGGTCTTCGAGCAGAAAAGAACCAAAAAGCTCCTCCTGGTGACCCGCCTCTACCTGGACAGCGAAGAACTCGCGGCGCGTTTCTTCGGGCAATATTCGGAAGCGCTCGAGAAGAAGTACTCGGAGCGCACGAATCTGCTCCGCCGCCCGAACTTTTTCTCGTTTGATACTCCCGATGGCGGCGTGTTCCTGGATTGTCTGGGAGACGAGTGCGTGACCCTGGAAGGCGCGACCCGCAACATCTTCGACGGTTTCACCAAAGCCCTGAACTGGCCTTTGGCTCCGCCACCACGCGAGCGTCCCGGGGCCGCGCCTGCGAAGACAGCCGCGATTTCCGCCCCAGCCGCGCCACTCGTTGCAGGAATTTTTTCTCCAGCCGCGCAAACCGGGCAGTGAAAAGCAGGTCGCGCGAATTGGCGCGCTGGCGCCGCAGCGTGGCAACCGCCAATTTGGCAAATTGAGCCGCCTTGGCCAGGTCTTTGGCGTGACGCTCGTAGTAAATGGCGAGTTGCTCGCAGGCGTGAATGCCCTCGTGTAGATCGGCAACCATGTCCAGCCATATCTCGGCGGCGCGCTCGTGTTCGCCGCGGCGCTTGGCCATCAGCGCAAGATCGCGGCGCGCCTTCGGACGGAATTCCGCCGGCAGGCCAATCGTTAGGGCCTGCGCGCACGCGGAATGCGCGCGATCGGCGTCACCGCGCCGCTGCAAGAATCTTGAAAGCCCGAAGAGATCCAGGCTTTCGATTTCGTTTGCGGAATCGGCTGGCTCGGAAAGTAGCGTGTTGATCTTCCCGAACAGAGCGGCCAGCCCGCGTAAATCCATCTGATTATGGCGCACGACGCCCGCGAGCGGCTCGGCGGGCCCGCCGCGTAGGTAATCGAAATAAAATTGCGGGATCAGCGCCGACGCCACATCGTTTTCGCGATGCCAGCCGAGCCGGGGCGCGTCGAGGACGTGGCGTTCGAGTTCCGTGAGCCGCACGGAACCGAGACGGAGCTTCCACAACGCGCGGGCGGGATGCAGCAAATCAAGGTGAGCGGCGAGTTTCGGCGCAGCGATGGAGCGCGTCATCGTGAAACGATTTTCGAGCAACGGCCAATCGAACGACTTGCCATTGAAGGTAACCAGCACCGGTCGTTCGACAACACGCGTAGATAACTCATGAAGTATTGAATATTCTTCGGTGAAATCACGCATGAAGAATTGTTCGACTTGCAAACCGCCCGCATCCCACCACCCCAGGCCAATCAGAAAGGCATAAGTGCCGGTGCCGCCAGCGAGTCCGGTGGTTTCCGTATCGAGGAAAAGCCACTTCGTCGGGTCTTCGAGTGCGGTGCGGGTTTTGCGGGAGAGCGATTCATTACGCGTGCGCGAAAGTAATTCCAGCGCTATGCACGATGGCTCAGTAAATTCCGGCGTGGAGAACCAGTTTCGAATGGCCAGGTGCTCGCCGAAATGAGTATTGGCGACGCCCGCGCCGAGGAGCCGGCCGACCGAGTCTGCTTCGCCGGGTGTTCGCAGGGCGGCGGGCCGCGCCGGGATTGGTCGCGTGGGCTTCAGCGCGGCGAGCCTGGAAAATCTGTCGGTGGTTGCAGGCATTTTAGGCACACAACCTGTCGAGAATGGCGAGGGCGGCTTCTTTCGCGCGCGGGGCGAGATCGCCGGCGGGGCCGACGCAGGAGGGGCAGCCTTGCTTGCAGGGGCACGCGGCGATGAGTTCGCGGGTTTTTTGTATGAGAAGAGCGTGCGTTCGAAAGAGGGGTTCGGAGAAGCCGATTCCGCCGGGGTAGGCGTCGAAGAGATAAAGATTTGGTTCGAAGAATTCCTTGGCATTGCTGGAGACGGCGTCCTCGAACCGAGCTGGAGAGCAGTCTGATTCGAACGGGGACGTGATCGGAAGTGACGCGTGATCCTTCGCTTCGCTCAGGATGACAGCGTGCGGATCTGAGGAATCGGATGAGGGCCCTTCGGCCACTTTCAGTGGCCGAAGGATAAACGGGCGTTCGCCGATGGCCGTGCCTAGGTCGCGGCAATCGCACATGAGGAGAAGGGTGGCGACGGATTCGAGGGCCTCGAGAAGACCGAACATGCCGCTCTGGCGCTCGCTCACGGTGAAAGGAAGTGAGTCGAGGAGCTGGCGTTCGAGAGTGATCCAGTAGGAGGTGGTGTGCATTTCGTTTTCGGGGAGTTCGAGTTTGCCGTCGCCGATGGTTTCGTTGGTGAAGAATTTGATTTTTTTGAAGCCCACGACTTGGGAGCGGACGAGCACGTCGCCGTGGGAGCGGCAGTGCGCGGATCGCCGGGAAACGGCGTCGGTGTGTTGTGAGGTGGCGGCGACATCTAAGATGCGGACTTGCGTGTAGCGGACGGCGTCGGTGTAGTAGTCGACGTCGACGCGCTTGACGAACGCTTTGCGTTCCTTGAAGTCGAGATGTTCGACGTGGTGTTGCTGGCCGCCGTGGAGGTAGATGGCTTTTTCGTGGACGTACGCCAGCGCGCCGGGGAAATCAATTTCGCCGATGACATTTGGCGCAGCGGTGACGTCGACGATCACGAAATTGTCGCTCGTGACGGAACGCAGGCTTATGGTATCGGCGGGATAGGCCTCCTGCGTCCAATGGAAATTGTCTCCCGCTAAATGGAGAAAACCGGCTTCGGCGAGCCGCACGCAAAGATCTGGGAGGTCGACATCGCCGAATTTGTCGCGCGGCGTGATGGGCAATTCGAACGCCGCGCATTTCAGATGATTGATGAGGATTTCGAGATTGTCGGGCTGGATGAAAGCGTGCTCGGGAGTGTTGCCGAAGAAATAGTCGGGATGGCGAACAATGAATTGATCGAGAGGCGCAGAGGAAGCCACTAGCACGGCGCAGGAGCTTCCTCTGCGCCGGCCGGCGCGGCCGGCGCGCTGCCAGGTGGCGGCGATGGTGCCGGGGTATCCGGCCATGACAACAGTATCGAGGGAGCCCACATCAATGCCCAACTCGAGCGCGCTGGTCGAAACAACTCCGCGGATTTTTCCCTCGCGGAGGCCGCGTTCGATTTCGCGGCGCTCGTTTGGCAGGTACCCGCCGCGATAGCCGCGAATGTTTTCCGGTTTTCCCGGCGGCTGGGGATTTGCGTCCTGCAAATAGGTGAGGAGAATTTCCGTGTGCAGGCGCGAATTGGCGAACACCATGGTTTGCAGATCGCGTTTCAGGAATTCCTGCGCGACGCGAGAGGCTTCGTTGATGTAGCCGCGGCGGATGCCGAGGGCGCGATTTACTACCGGAGGATTGTAGAAAACGAAAGTCTTCTCCGCGGCCGGCGCGCCATTGGCATTCAAGACTTCGACTTCGGATTCGAGAAGACGTGAAGCTAGGTCGCCGGGGTTGGCGATGGTTGCAGAGCAACAGATGAATTGGGGATCGCGGCCGTAGAAGCGAGCGATGCGGCGGAGGCGGCGCAGGACATTGCACAAGTGGCTGCCAAAGACGCCGCGGTAGGTGTGGAGTTCGTCGATGACGATGTAGCGGAGGTTTTCGAACAGGCGCGTCCAGCGCGTGTGGTGAGGCAGGATTCCGGTGTGCAGCATGTCTGGATTGGTCAGGACGACGTGGCTTTTTTCGCGGATGGCTTTGCGGGCGTCGGCGGGGGTGTCTCCATCGTAGGTGAAAACGCCGAAGCAGTTTTGCAGACGCTGGTTGAGGTCGTGAAGTTCGGCGAGCTGGTCTTGCGCGAGCGCTTTGGTGGGGAAGAGGTAGAGCGCGCGGGTGTCGGAATTCTCGAGGACCTCGTTCAACACCGGCAAGTTGTAGCACAGCGTTTTTCCGGAAGCTGTGGGCGTGACGATGACTACGTTTTTTCCGGCGTGGACGGTTTCCGCTGCGGCGGCTTGATGAATGTACAGGCGGCGAATGCCCTTGGCGGCGTAGCAGGAGGCGAGGTCAGCATGCACCCAAGCAGGGAAGTCCGCCCATTGGGCCTCGCGTGCAGGAAAATGGCGCACGGCGGTGAGGATTTCGCCGTTGCGGTCGCGGGCGGCAAAGGCGTCGAGGACTTCGTGAACGCGTGTGATGGTTGCCGACATGAGGGACCTGCGAACTGCCAGCGATTCGGGCATGAAGAGCGCCTTTTCTTGCTTCGCCTTTTGTTCGCTTAAGGTAGCACGGGGCGTTTTGCGACGCAAGACGGAAATTGGTTGCATCAACGAGCACATCGAGAAGCAGCAAAGATAGAGCGGCTAAAGCCCGACTTTGTCTTGACGCCCCTTCCCGGCTGCTCCGTGGTGCCGCCAGTTGGAATATAAGACCATGTGGCAGGGCGGCTTGCTCGTTGCGGTGCCGTCGAAGAACACCAGATGGCGGTGGACCGGGACGCGACGGATGATTTCTAGGATAAGTCCAAAGCAGGCGAGCACGAAGCCGAAGCCCATGAGTGCGACGCCCGACGGCGAGAAAGTCGCGCGGAGTGGCTCTGGGATCGGTAGGGCATGGCGAAGGCACAAACGCTTAGCGAAGCCGCAAAATGAATATAGCACCGATGATGAAAAGGAGCGCGGAGGCGGCGAAGGCGGTCTGGACGTTGAAGGCCGACCACAGGAAGCCGACGAGGAGACTGGAGACGAAGTCGCCGACGGCGTTGACGGCGGCGAGGGTGCCGAAGGCCATGCCGTGTTGCTCTTTGGGAACCAGTTCGGCGGAGAGAGAATCTTCGAGCGCCTCTTCGGTGCCGATGTAGAGACCAGCCAGAACAAAAATCACCGCGAGCAGCCTTAGGGAATTTGTTCCGCTGCAGAGAAGGAGCGCGGTGACCGCGGCAAGCGCGTATCCTCCTGCGAGGACCGCTTTGCGACTGGGCACATGGTCGCTCAGCCAGCCGCTGAGATACGCCGAGCCGGCATAGAAAACGTTGTGGAGCGTATAGAGGCCGACGGCGAGGGTTGCTGCGCCGGCCATGCCGTGGCCCGGGGCCAGCGTTCGCGTGGCGTAAAGAATCAGCATGGTGTGCGAGAAATCGCCCGCGCCGAAGACTCCCACGCCCACGAGTAATTGGCGGAAAGGAAGCGGCAGCGCTTGCAGACCGAGAAGGAAGGATTGTGGGGGCTGGGCTCGGATGGGCCGCTCGCGGACGAGCAGCCAGAAAATCGCGACGGCCATGAGGCCGGGCAGAAGCGTCCAGAGAAAAACTTTGCGATAAGAATGCGCAGTTGCTTCGAGCAGCCCGAGCCCAGTGAGCGGGCCGGCGATGGCGCCTAGCGTGTCCATCAAGCGCTCGAAACCGAAGGCGCGGCCGTAGGCGCTCGGCGGGACATCGGCGGCGAGCAGGGCCTTCTTGGCAGGCGAGCGCACACCGCGACCCATCCAGGCGGCGACGCGGCCGAAGAGGACATGATAGGCGTGGGTGGCGAAGGCGAACGACGCCGTCGCAAGCGCGGTGAAGGCGTAGCCCAAGACAGCAAGAGGCTTGCGATGCTTCAGGCGATCGGTGTAGTGGCCGGCAGCGAGTTTTGCGAAGCTGGAGAGACCGTCGGCGATACCTTCGATGGCGCCAAGCCACATCGGGCCTGCGCCGATGGCGGCCAGAAATGCGGGCAGCACAGCGGTAGCGGTTTCGTGGCTCCAGTCGCTGAAGAGGCTGGTTAGGCCGACGCCGAGTACGGTGCGATTCAGCCAGGATTGCTCTTGGGGGGCGTTCGGCATGGGAAGGCAGTTTATAGTTGAAAGTTCAAAGTTAAAAGTTCGGAGCTCTAGGGATAGTGATTTACCTGAAATTCCAAATCGAGATGGGCGGGGCGCGCCAGAGCGGCAGCTCTGCCGCCACACTCCAAATTTATTTCTTGGCGGCGCGGTAGAGGATGACGCGGACTTTTTCGAGAGTGATTAGGCCGCCTTCCACCATCTCGTCCAGGTGGGGGAGAATTCTCTCGATGCGCCGAAAAAACCGACGGCGATGGGCACGCGCCAGTCCGGGGAAATCACCATGCGATTGAGCGTGAATTGGCCGATCAAGCCGAGCAGGAAGCAGCCAGTTAAGTTGACGACCAGGGTGCCGACAGGGAAGGTGCTTGCCGCGCGGACTTGTACGACGCCCTGGAGGCCGTAACGCGCCAGCGTGCCAACGGCGCCAAAAACCGCGATCAGCGCAAGACGCAGTGTCGCTCCCAATCCGTCACTTGCCACGGCGGGCGCGCAAATGGCCCGCGGTTCATCAAACAACAAACTCCTGGCGCCACTGGGCGGCCAGGAGTCATCAGCTCCGGGGAACATCACCGGGACGGTTATGGCAAACTCCATCGCCACTCGAAAGTCACTTCAGCTTAGCATTTTCCCGCATTGCTGGAAGGCCAGTTCAATGGCTTGATCCATGGCTGCAAGCGGAGATTCAATCGTCTCGCCGTGTCCGACGGCCAGACGCGCGGGCTTCACATTTCGAAGTTTCTTTGCGCTTTCGGCCGAGCACTCCCGGTTCCAGGAGAATAACGCAGGAAAAGGAAAGTAGAACTTGAATACGCCGGCCGCGATCACCCCCATTTGCGTGGTGAAAGCGTCTCCGGCGATCAATGAACCATCGCGGACATCCAGGTACGCCATGTGGCCCGGCGTATGACCCGGAGAAAAAACGGCCTGAAGAGAACCTACGCGGTCACCATCGTTGAGGAGGAGCGCAGGGCGGGACTTCACGCCTGGAAAACCGAGCAGCTTTTTCCCTCTTTCACCTGCATCCAATGAAAAATCGCGAGTGAGAAGGCGGGACTCACGCTGGCCAACAAAGAAATCGATACCAGCAAGTTCACAGACAAGATCGTCTGTGGATCCCACATGATCAATGTGGGCGTGTGTGAGAACGATGCGGCGAATCGGCGCGCCCAGGGTTCGCGCCGCTTTGCGTATGCCGGGTGCTGATCCGGGGAGGCTGGTATCGATGAGAGTGAGCCCATCGTCTTCCCTCACCAGAAAGCAATTGATCATGCCGAAGCGAGTCAGACGGAAAAGGTTTTTGGCTTCTTGCCTTGGTTCCACGCCACTACCCAAGAGAGGCATCGGCCTTCGATGTTGCTGGCGTTGGATTCGGTTTGGCTTTTTCGAGGAGGACGATTTTTTCGAGCCGCGCTTTGCTGCTGGAGACAACCAAATCGGCGGAGATCTTGTCGCCAGGTCCCAGCGATTCGGCCTCTTTGGGAATGGCGATGGTGTAGCTCATGGTCATCGCCGGCATCAATCCTGGAATGTCTCCATGTTTTACGATAATAAGTTTCTTCGGCAATTCAACCGCGATAACTTCGGCCTGGATAGGATAATGCCTCTGTTCGGGCTTGCTTTCACACCCTGCCAAGGCGGAAATTAATATTCCCGTGGCCAGTATCACGAATGTCTGCAAGTGTCGCATGGGCTTCTGACTCCCTCCGACGATTCTCATGAAGAGGGCCGTGGCGGCAAGAACTTGGGGGCGCCCCCCGAGCGGCCGACACGACTCTGCGGCCGCCGTTACAAATGAAAACGGTAGCGAACCTGGACGTAGAGTTCGCGCGGATTCAAGTAGTGAGTTCCGCCGAAAGTAAAACTATTGTCGAGGAGAACGCGGCGATTGGCGACGTTCAAGGCTTGAACGTTTACGGAGAACCTCTCACCGAAACTCTTTCCCAGCGAGAGGTCAAATGTGGTGTGCGGTTGGAGGTGATCGCCGGGGACCAGGGGGTTGCCGTTGGTGAAGCCGGAGGCGTAGTAGACGTCGGTCGAAGCGTAGGAATGGAATGGGAGATCGTAGCGCGCGCCGAGGTGCAGGGTGTGGCGCTGGTCGTGATCGAGGAGCTGGAAGCCGTCACCAAAGGAAAAGTCGGTGAGTCCGCCGTTGATGTTGCCAAAGGCGAGGGCCAGCTGATTCGAATAGGTTAAGTAAACCTGGGCGCAGTGGCGGATGCGGGGAGAGCGGAGCGTGAGCTCCCAGCCGTTGATGCGCGCACCCTGAATAGTTACGGGGAAAAACAAATCGGAGTTGTTGAAGTTGTTGTGGTCGAAGAAATTCTCGGCACGAGTGAGAAAATTGCTGGCGTCGAGCGCCCAGCCGCGGAAGGGAATGGTGACGCCAAACTGGTGTTCTTCATCTCGTTCTCCGTGCAGCGGAACAAAGCTCAGATTCTGATTGTTGGCGGCTTCGAGGAGCGGACCGGAAACCGTCAACAAAGGCGGCGCCTGGTAGAAATCGCCGTAGAAGGCGCGGAAAACCCAGTGGAGCTTGGGAATCCGCAGGGAAACGCCAACACGCGGGCTGGTGGCATTCTCGACCACTCCGCCGGAGAAGTGCGTTTGTCGGAGGCCGGCACTCAAGTTGAGCCAGGATGCTGCTTTGAACTGTTCTTCGGCGTAGGCGGCCGCGAGCCCTCCAATTGGGCTATGTCTCTCTTGTGGGTCCACGTTCTGGCATTGCGCGGGGTCCTGGCAGATCAAACCAAAGAGTTGATCGTCCCGTTGAGAGAAGCCATAAAGACCGACGCGAAGGTTGCTGCGGTTCTTGATCCATGAAAGCGTGGCTTGGCCACCTTGGTACTTCGAGCGGCGGTCTTCGGTTGCCGAACTGGGGAAGTCCTCGAGGGTACTTTGATAATTTGCGCTGTTGTAGTGGTAGAAGGGCGAAATCGTAAGCATGAGCCCCGTACTGAACGTGCGGACCCAAGAAAAAGCAACAAAGGAGTCGTCCTCGCGGTTGGCGTCGCCGAGGAACTGACCCTGCGCGCCGGGGTCGTTTGGGTCGAAGGGGAGTTGATAGAAGTCACGCCGCAACTGCGCGAGCAGGCGCAACTGGTTTTGTGAATCCGCGTTGTAAATCAACGAAGTGAAGCCGCCGAAGCCGTTGGCTCCATCGTGGATGACCGCGGAGGTTGGAGTCTGCAAGCCGAGATTGGTGCGGTTTCCGTTCACGCTGGCGTAATAGGCGAAGCGATTGGTGTGGCCACCGAAGTTGAGCTGGTCGTCGGTTTGATAG
>WNFS01001008.1_pt1 | contig 22904 bp, 16 predicted proteins | sample 5400141 | NCBI WGS metagenome assembly WNFS01 (sample SAMN13153358, study PRJNA577476) | soil metagenome | isolation source: 60 cm saprolite under Madrone tree | place: USA:California | collected 2016-06-14
CAAGTTGGCTCTCGCGCCGGGTCCGGTGATGACGTACCTGGCCTTGGGGTCTACCGGGGTGTAGCCGATCGCCGGGAAGAACGTATTGCCCTTCGTGTCACTCGGATCGAAGCACCCGCCGCCTGCGGCAACTCCGGTTGGCGTGTTGAACGCTCCCGGTCCCCCGTTGGAGAACCCTGTCGCACCTCCAGGAAGCTCACAAACCGCAAAGACATCCGAGCCGGTCATGCCTGTCCCAAAGGGATTGAGGGACGCACGGTCGCCGGCGGAATCGCCGTTGCCGTTCGAGTCGACACCTCCAGACTGTATGGTCACGGGCTGCCCGGTCTGCGCTAGGTAGATGGAGCCAATCTGGAACCCGTTGATAAGCGTCTTGACGAAGCGATTGTCAGACTTGACGTCCGGTACCTGATAGGTGAGAGAAAGGGCGAACTTGTGGCGCACGTCCAGGTCCGAGTTCCCGCGGTCTTCGTTAATGCGGTTGGTGTCTTGAGCCCGCCGTGGGTTCAGCAGGCTGGTGAAGAACTCATTGGTCGAATTGTCGATTGTATGGGCATAGGTATAATTCGCATTGAAGGTTAGCCCGTGACGCGCACGTTGCGTAAAGTTGACCGAGCCCGCATGGTAGATGCTGCTGCCGAACGGTGGATCAGAGGTTACGTTGCCGCTGAATCCAAACGGAGCATAAATATTGGAGTCAAAGTTGTTGAATGGCGTGTCGGTTGGTGTGCTCGCGGTCCACGTCGTCGGGGCCGTCTTCGGATCAAAGAAAGTCGGCAGCGGGGCGATTCCAGCGTCGAACGCGCTGATGTGATTTCGGCGAAACTGCACCGGTAACTCCAGTCCGCGCGTCCCCAGGTACCGCACTTCGACCGTAGTGTTTCTGGCAACTTCGTGTTGCACGCCCAAAGACCAAGTCAGGATCTTCGGCATGACCGTGTCGTCGATGAAGCTGCTAGTCAGTGCTCGCGCTCCGGCTTGGGTCGTCGGAGGCAGGAAGGCTTGGGGCAAACCACCCCCAGCAAGAAAACCGGCGTTATTCGGAGTGGTGCACCAGGATGGCTTAGGGGTAAGTGTGCACGCGGAAGTCGGGTTCAGCTCGGTTTGAAGCTGGGGGGGCAGCGTGATGGAAGCAAAGTTCTGGAATTTAACGTCATAGGCGACGCCAAAGCCACCACGAATCGATGTCTTGCCTCTTCCGGTCGGATCATAGGCGAAACCGACGCGCGGAGCGATATTGTTCTTATCGGTTTTGGGATTGCCAAAAGTGATTACACCCGGAACGTTGGAAATTGCGTTCAGGGTCTGCGTGCTCGATCCCACTGGATTTGTCCAGTATTCATATCGGACGCCCAAGTTTAGCGTCAAACGTGGCGTGAATTTGAAATCGTCCTGGACAAACACATAAAAGGCGCTCTGCGTACCCAGAAAGCTCCCAGTTCCAGCGCCGCGCAGTGTTCTTCCTGGATTGTCCGGCTTCACGTCGTTGATGAAGGCGTTTGCCGTCTTGTACTGATTGTCACTATTGCTCCGCGGCAGGAAGAACTGCGGATAGATGAAGTGCGTGTAGCCGCCACCGTACTTAAAGGTATGCTTGCCGTGAGACCAGGAGAACGTATCTCCGATCTGGTAGGTGTTCTGTTTTTGAAAGGTATTGTCGCCCGGCCCGATGGTGACGCCCCCGAGCAGATCGTTGATGGTGATGTCCTGCGGGCACGTTGCGCAAGGATTGACGGTCGCCAGCGAGAAGAACGAATACTGCAGGCGCAGGTCGTTCACCAGCGTGCTGTTAATCGTCCAAACGTCGTTCAAGGCAATCTTGCGGTTGTGGATGGGCTCAGCCTGGTTGAAGAGGGCCTGAGTGGAATTCACCGGCAGGATGAAGTTCTCCTGGTTGAACAGGAACCGCGCTCCAAATTGGTGGCGGCCCATCGTATAGTCGGCGTTCGCTTGTACATCATGCTCACGCTGGAAAACCGGGCTGAAAATCGTGATGTTGCCGATCGGAACCGCTATTCCATTTACAAGAGGGTACTTGGTTGTATCCGCTAGGGCGACTGGCGCTATGGGGAAGTTTTTCAACAGATTGGTGACCGCGGAGTCGGCTGCTTGCGCCTGGAGGATCGTCATACCGGCAGTTGTGGGCGTTGTGAAAGCAGTCGCCGCGCCTTGACCATGGAGGGTCGTATACTCGTAAGCGCCAAATACGAACAATTTGTTTTTGATGATCGGTCCGCCGATTGTGCCGCCAAAACGGTTGTTGTCGAATGCCGGCTGGCCCTGAAGCGTTCCGTTTAGGATGGCGCCTTTTGTCAGGTTATCCAGCGAGTTGTAGTTGCGGTTCTGGTTGTACCATTCGCCGGACCCATGCCAATTGTTGGTGCCGAGTGCCCATATTCGGCGCTGAACTGGTTGGTCGTAAGGTTGAACTCCGCAACTGCATCGGGGATGACCGTCGAGTTGTTTCCTGTCACACCCAGATTGTTGTCATCGACACCGTCCACCGTAAAATTATTGTCACGAGGACGCGTTCCGCCAACCGATCCGCCGATTCCCTGGGTGCCGCCCGGCTGTGCAACAACATTGGGGGCCAGCACCGCGAGATTCAGTGGACTGCCGTTCAGTGTTCCCGCGGCATTGGGGAGTTCCACATCGCGCGCATCATAGGTGTTGTTTATCGACGAGGATGTAGTTTGAATTTCGGCTGCGCCCCCCGTGACTTCCACGATCTCCGTAGCGACGCCCAGGTCCAGACGCGCGTCTGCTACGTTGTCTTGATTGGCAAGGACATTGATTTCCGTCTTCACGAGATTCTTAAAGCCCTTCGCTTCTACTTCTATTTTGTATAGGCCCGGAATCAAGCTCGGGAACGAATACGTTCCTGCCGAGGTGGTCGCAATCTTTACCGACACCGCCGTCTCTTGATTCGTGGCCGTCACCTTAGCATCCGGAACTGCCGCCCCGGATGGATCCAGAATCTGTCCCCGCAGCGTTCCCGTGATTCTCTGCGCCGCAACCGGCATCGAGAAAATCAGTGCTAATCCCAGGACCAACGTCGAATAAGACAAGCCTCTCGCGCTGTTGAGCCCGAGTCCACACAATCCTTTTCCTACCCGTAAATCAAATTTCATTTCTTCCCCCTCAATTTCGAACTGCTTCGGATTTGTCCCATACTTTCTGAGGCTGCAATTCCGCGTGACCGTCCACGCAAAGTGGGAATAGTCAGCTTCAGTGGTGCAGTTCGAATTGCAGGTTGTTCGCCAATGCGAGTGCGGCGTAACGTGCAGTTCTTTCTATGACTTACGAGCTAAAATGGGCCCCTGAAAAGCTAAGTTTCGATACTTCTGGATGGTTTATCTAATTTAGATTCAGGTATGCGTAGTGAAAGGCGGGCGTGAAGATTAATGAATCAACTGTTTTTAGCAACGAAAATAACAAACCAAGTGAGATGTTTTCTGAACTAGCTATGAGGCCAATCATTCGCGCGTAAGAAGCAAATCAAACCTCCCAAACGTTTACTTTGCCAGGTCGGCGCAAATCTGGCGGCTTGAAAATGCGCGAACTACTCTATCCTCACGGCGAGGATTTTCTTACCCTCCACTTTTATTTCGATGCCGAGGGGCGGACGCAAATCGGATCCTTGCGCGATGCTTCCCCGTACCCAAACGCTTCCTGGAAGATTGGTCAATTTCAGCGGGTCAAACACAGTGCGGCTGCAGGGGTTTCCGACCATGGGATGTCTCGCGGCGCGAAAACCATAATCGGTTTTCAGCTTGTCCAAATCCGTGACGTATTCGAGCTGGCAATTTCCGAAAGGAGCTTTTTGCGAGAAGGCCCAATAGCCATTCGATTGCGAGGGAGACCCCGCCGGTAAACGAATCAGCAAGGCGGGAATATTTTCTCCGGAGAGACGATTGCGAAAATAAAATTCTTTTGAGGACCACGGCTTGGCCATTTCCTCCATGCTGGCGATGCCGGGGTCCGTCGCAGTCGCATGCGGGAGCAGCGTACTCGGATCGGGCGCAGGAGAGGGGACTTCGATTTGCGGCTGCTGTTCGACGGACTGCGGCGGGGCGTGCTTCGGGCGAAGAGCCCAGCGCGCTCCCAGGAAGACGACGAGAAGCACGGCGAGAAGTCCGATGACAAGTTTGACGGCGGGATTCGACGCTGTGGCTGAGCGCGGGGCGGGACCGGAAACGCCGGGAATCTGCGGCATTTCGGTTTTGAAGCGATCCGATGGTGGCTGGTCGGTCATGCGCATCGATTCTATACTCAAAGAGGAGAAAGTTGACAGCCCCGGCAAGATCGCCGTCTGCGATCGCGACGTTGTGGGGAGCCTTGTCCACCGCCGAAGCTTGAAAGTTGAAAGTCCAAACAAAGAATTGGAATTAACGCCCCGCAGTAGGCACAAGAACTAGGACCTCGGCGAGATCGCCCCCATAGCTTTGGCGTGCAAACGCCATTCGCTTCATTGAATAAATCCGCGCTGCTTATCAGAGGGACAAAGGGCGAAGCAAGAGGCTTCGCCCCGAGTCGAGAAGTCCCGTGCGAAACGGGCGCGGGACTTAGGAATTGCTTTCCTTTATGTCGTCCGACGCTTGCTTATTGGCTTTCTTGGTCTCGGACTTGGCATTGGCGTTGGGCGCGAGCGATTCGATGGCTTTGCCGAGGCTCATCGAATCGGTGCCGGTCATTCTTGCTTTGAGAGCGTCGAAGCCGCCAGGAATGCTCAAGTTCTTTGCCACATGCGCCGCTGCAACGCATTGGCCGAGGTTCTTGAAGCCGTTGCAGGCGGTCTGCGCGTCCTGGCCCGTCAGCGTTTTGATCTTCCCCGCGATAGCGGTGTTGTGGCTCAGGACATCGCTCGGAGAAGCGTGCGACATATTGGCATGCGTGGCGGGGGCGCCAGCTTCATGGGTGCTGCTCATGCCGGAGCCGCTACCGGGTCCGTGTCCCGCAGGCGGTCCACCGCCTGCATGCGAGCGTTGAGCGAAGGCTGGAGCGCTGAAGACGAGTGCCATGGCCGCGACGACAATCAGAGTCGAACGTTTCATGTGGTTCCTCCTATGATTGGGCTGGAGGGACAAGACAGATTCTACGCTGTGTTGACCGAAGGATTGGCATCTAGTTTCTAGGATGCGTCGAGCCTCGGTGGGGATGCAAGGCCGAGGACGTTCCATTTGATGTGGCCGAGCGGGGAACTGCTGAGCAGGAGTTGGAGCAACAATGTTCCCAAAATGACACGAGAATCTGTTATTGAGATGGGTACAGGAGGCTGCGGGAGGCTTGTCTCAGGACCAGTGTGAATTTACTGTAAGAGAAGGGTCAGGAGGGGCCGGGTCCAGCGCCGACAGCTATGATTCAGGAACAAAGAGGCGGGGCGCGGGCGTTTGTCCGCAGCCTGAACATTCTGCTGAAATTCGCGCGCCTGTACGAGTTTGGGCACGCGAAGACGATGCAGCAGTTTGAAACGGCGTGGAAAGAATTGCGCGGCGCGCTGGACGATAGCGGCGGCGGTGGCGTGCTCCTTGGAGCGTCGGGCACGCAGATCCTGCTGGATGGCGTGCCGCTGGGATCGGCTGCCGGCGAACGAAGTTTTGCGCACCTTTTGACTTCCTCGGGAATCGCGAGCATCCATTTTTCCCCCACGCTTACGCAGCCGCAATTCGCGCGATTTGTGCGCGCCTTCCCCAGCGGAAACGCCAAGCCGTCTTCTCTTGCCGAACAATTGAAAACCGCGCTGGCGGGAGACACGAGCATCAAGGTGAATGAGATTCGTTATGTGGCGGAAGATTCCTCCGTGGCGGGGATCAAGGTGGCGGCCCAGCTCACGCAGAAGGTCCTCGGAGCGGCGGGCGACAAATTTAAGGACTTCTTCGAAGACCCGAACAAGATGCTGCAAATGATCCTAGCCGCGGAGAGCATGCGTTCCGGCGGCGGGGGCGGCGGAATGGGTGGACCAGGCCACGGACCCGGAGGCGCGGGACCTGGTTTCGGGCTCGGCACTGGAGGAGGCTCGGGCGGCGGGGGAACTGGTGGTGGCGGAACCGGGGGGAGCGGGGGTGCTGGTGCGTCTGGAGCTGGCTCCAGCTTGTGGGACCCCGGCGCGCCCGGCGGCAGCGGTGGCACTGGGACGGGTGGCGGAGGCGGAACGGGTGGTGGCGGGGGCGGTACCGGTGGTGGAACGGGGACAGGTCCTGGTGGTCCCGGAGGTGGGAGCGGCGCCGGCGGCGGAGGCTGGCCCGGCGGCACTGGCAGCGGTGCAGGTGGGGGTGGGTATGGGCCTGGCGGGGGGACTGGAACCGGCGGCAGTGGTGGTGCGGGAACGGGCCCTGGTGGTGGTGGCACCGGAAGCGGCGGCGCAGGTGGCGGTGGGTACGGAGGTGGTGGAGGAACAGGACCGGGGGGCGGAGGCGGAGGGACTGGAACCGGCGGGGGAGTTGGAGGTCCAGGCGGGGAAGGCACAACGCCGGGAAAATGGCTGACGGCATCGGCCCTACTGAGAGGCGGCGCGGCCCCAGGAGTCGCTGGGCTTCCGGGAGCAGGGACGGGAACGGGCGGGGGCGGGTTCAGTGTCGAAGAAGAAGATGTTCGTTCGATGCTGGGATTGTTCGCGCAACTGGGCAAGTCGCGAAAAGACTCTGAGCACCGCATGGACGTACCGACATTTCAATCGCGTTTGAGCGCCATGCCGGTGCGGGCGCAATACACGTTGCAGCAAGCCCTGGCCGGGCTTGCGGCGCAGGCGCCCGATGCCAAGCCCGATAAGCCAATGCTGCTGAAACTGGCGGAGCACGTGGCGATCCGCTTCGCGCTGGACAGCTACGAAAAGGGAGAATTGCGCGTCAACGCGGTGAAACAACTGCTCGACCGCATGAACACGGAAATTGAAGCGCTACGCAAGATACTATCGACGCAAGAAGAGATGATGTCGCAGGCCGGACTCTCGGTGCAGTCGTACACGGAGTTGCTGGACCAGGAATTTTGGGAGCAGGTGCCGGAAGAAAACAAGAAAGAGGTGCTGACTTCGGATGAAGCTTGGTGCGTGCCGCCGCGCAACGTGCGCGCTTTCCTGGAGGACATGCTGCGGCGCGGGGAATTGAAGACCGTCAACGAGATTCTGATGAAGTACGCCGCATGCGTTGGATTGGAAGCGCCGGAAGCGCGGCGAACGACGGCGATCGGGTTGTCGGATTTGGGCGAACTGTATGGCAGCGGTGACGGCAGCGCGTTGATGGAGGCGATCCGGCGTCTGGGCAACCAACTCGCGATCGAACGCGAACCGGAATTGCAGACGCTGGTGAGCGCGGCGTTCGTGCGATTGAGCCAGGAGGCGGCCTCCAAGCGCTGCTACCCGGCGATGCAGCAAGCACTCTCTTCATTGGAGAGCGTGGAGGCGCAGCGGCCGGGATCAACGCAGAGCCTGCGGCCACGCATCGGTGCGGAAGAGCGACTCCCGGAATTCATCGAAGAAGCGATGCGCAGCGGCCAGATCGCGGATGGCATGATGGATATCCTCAGCCTGATGCCCAAGGCTACGATCCACTACATCACTAATCGATTCGGACATTGCGGATTCCGCGAGGATTGCGATCTGCTCACCACGATCATCCGTAACCTGGGTGAGGACGCCACCCAACGTCTTCTGGAGACGTTGCAGACGGCTTCCGCCACCGAGTCAGTAGAAGCCATCGGACTGGTGAGCCAGCTTTCCCCGGAAAATGTGGAGAAGATTCTGCCGGCGCGGCTCTCGCAATGGCCGCGCTCCTCGCATGACCGCGCTGTCCGGCAATTCTCCGCAGCACGGCCGGAGGAGCGGGCCCGGTTGCTTATTGCCGTCTATGATTCGCTGGATGTGCTGATTCGCCCGCTGGCCATCGACGAGATGGGAATGAGCGGGCAGCCCAGCTGCATTCCGAAATTGATCGAACTGGTCCAGAACGACGAAACGCCCGGGTTCACAAGAGTGAAGGCGATTGAGGCCCTCGGCCGATTGCGGGCTTCGGGGTCCAGCGGGCTGTTCCAGCACATTCTGGACACTCGGCAAGTTTGGCGCTGGGTGTATCCCAACGAACTGAGAATCGCGGCGGCGCAAGCGCTGCTGCGTGTCGATCCGTCGGTGGGCATGGAAAAGGTTGCCGCCAGCGGAATCGACCGCAAGGAATTGACCCTCGAACCCGCGGATCCCGAGGCCAGTGCTTCCGTGATCCGGCAGCGTCGTTACGCGCGTGTGAAGCTTTCGCGGAACCTCGTTGCGGTGACGACGAATTTGCGGGAGAACTTCAGGCTTTCCATTCCGGAGTTAAACCTGGGTGGTGGAATTGGTTCCGGAGAGCGGCATCTTGCTCCGGGCTCGTTATTGTCGTTGAAGTTTTCGCACGGCGTGCGCCACATCAAGGCGCAGGCCATTGTCCGCGGAGCGCGGCCCCAGGCAATGGCTTTCGAATTCGTGGACATGGAGCTCGATGAACGCTACCGATTGCGGAAACTGTTGCTGGAGCTGGGTGGAATGCCGATGATTGCGCAGGTCACCAATCGCACCCGGCGCCGCGGGCGCGTGGCAATCTCCAAGAACTAGATGCGGCGAGATTTTTTCCACGACGGGGACATTCCCTTCCCCACCTGTCCTCTTTCTCCGTGCGCCCGTCCGATTGATCAGGGGCCCCACCCGTCCTATTGGAGGCTTGACCTCCGGGACACATGGGCCGGTTGTACCATTGCGGCGAACAGCGCCTAACCCTAGGGTACTAGTGAATAAGTCCCATTGAGGGACGAAGACGGCAAGGGATGAAAGCTGACCCCAAAACAACCTCCGGACGCGCTTTCGTAAGAAGCCTGAACATCCTGTTGAAGTTTGCCCGCCTGTACGGCTACGAGCACGCCCGCACCATCGAACAGCTCCAGATCGCCTGGCAGGAGCTGCGCGCCGCCTTCCCGATGGGGACGGAGGCGGGGTTGTTGCTTGGGGCGACGAATTCGCAGCTCTTGCTGGACGGCGTGCCCTTGGAAGGGTCGCCCGCTGAAAAGCAATTCGCGCAGCTGCTCTCGGCAGCGGGCCTGGCCAGCATTCAGTTTTTTGCTTCCATTACAGAAGAAGAGATTGGCCGGTTCGCGCGCGCGTTTCCAACCGGCAAAGCCAAACCAGCAGAACTTGCGCTGCAGCTGAAAGCCGCTCTGGCCGGCTCGCAAGGAATCCGCATCAATGAAATTTGCTTTGTGGCCACCGATTCGCGGCTGAAAGAAGCGAGCATGGCGGCGCAGATTGCCGCCGCATCGCTTGGCGGCGAGCAAGATGAATTCAGGAAGTGGCTCAACGACCCCCAGAAGTTGCTGGAATTGATTGCGGCGGCGCAGGGATCAAAGAGTGGGGGAGTTGCCGGGGCCGGCCCGGGTGGGCCAGTGCCCGCAGGAGAGCCTGGCGAAGTAGGAAGCGCTGGAATTGGGTCAGGCGCCGGCGGCGGATCGGGTTCCGGTGTCGGACTTGGCTACGGTGGCGGCACGAGGGGCGTGGATGGAGGAGTGGGTGTCGGCGGAGGTGGAACCGGCCGCACGGCGGTTCCGGTTGGGAGCTTCTGGGCCAGCGGTGGCAGTGGAAGCGTGCAGGTGTCCGATGTCGTGGCGGGCTTGGCTGGAGCCGACGGCGTCGCGGGGGCACTTGGCGGCGGGAGGGGCGCCGGAAGGTGTGGGAGCGGAAGCGGTGAGCCAAGCGAGGAAGAGATTTACGCGATTCTGAGCGCGCTGACGAGTTTCGGTAGCGTCGGCGCAGGTCAAGGCGGCATGGCTGCGGCGGGAGCGTTCCAGCAGCAAATGGCGGAGCTGCCCGGGCGCGCACAAGACTTGTTGAAGCAGGCACTCGCGAGCCTGGCCGCGCAAGCGCCAAATACGAAACCGGATGAGTCCGTAATCGTGCAGCTTGCCGAGCACCTCGCGATTCGTTTCGCGCTGGAACGATTCGAGCGCGGCGAAGTGAAAGTCAATGCCGTGCGGCAGATGCTGGACCACATGAACCAGGAGATTGAGAATCTGCGGAAAATTCTGGGGGCTCATGAAGACAAGATGAGCGAAGCAGGTCTCCTAGCGGAATCGCACCGCGAGATTCTCGACCGGCAATTCTGGGCGGCAGTGCCGGAAAGTGGCAAGCGCGCCGTGCTGCTTTCCGAAGAGGCGTGGTGCATTCCGCCGCGCAACGTGCAGTCCTATGTCGGTCAGCTGATCGAACAGGGGAACGTGGCCGAAGCCGTCAGTATCCTGCAGAATTATGCGTCTTGCGCGGAGAGCGACGAGGCCGACGCGCGGAAGAAAACGGCGGTAGGTCTGTCGGAAATGGCAGAACTGTATGCCAAGGCCGATCCAAAGCTGCTCAGCGAAGCGTTGCGACACCTCGGTTTGCGGCTGAGCGTCGAGCAGGATGCAGACTTGCAAGGGCTGGTGAGCGCGGCGTTCGTGCGCATGAGCCAAGAGGCGGCAACCACCCACTGCTTCCCGGCGATGCAGCAGGCACTTGATTTGGTCGCGGGGGTGGAGTCCCAGAGGCCGGGGATCGCGCGCAACCTGCGCGGGAAAATGGGAATCGAAGAGCGCGTGCCGGAGTTTGTCGAGGAAGCGCTGAAGGCGCGCCATGTGGCTGCCGGACTCACCGATGTCTTGAAGTTGCTCCCGCAAACGACCATGGAGCAGCTTGCAGTGCGTTTCAATCGATGCAGTCTGAGGGACGATTCCGAACATGTGGCAAATTTGGCGGCGGACCTAGGCGAAGAGGCCGTTCAGTATCTGCGGAGCACGGTGCGCGGCGGACCAATCGCCGAAGCCGTCGAGATGGCCGGGCTCCTGAGCAGGCTCGATCCCGAATCGGTCATGGTATTTCTGCCGGGCCGGATTACGGATTTTCCGCGAGCCTCGCAAGACCGCATGGTGCGCCAGATTTCCGCCAGTGGAGCACCCAGACGGTGCCACATCCTGCTCGAATTGCTCGATCACGTTGACCCGCTGGTTACGCCTCTGGTGATCGACGAGATTGGCGTCACCGCGGACCGCGAGGCGCTGGGCAAACTGCTGACGATAGCTGACGGGGACTTGCCAACTGGTGGCGGGCCGTATCTGCGAGTCAAGGCCATCGAAGCGCTGGGACGGATTAATGCGCCGGAGTCTGTCAGCACGCTGAGGCGCATAGCGGAGTCGAAGAAAGTTTTCGGATGGGCTCACCCGCAAGAGTTGCGGATCGCCGCACTTCAGGCGCTTGAGAAACTGGACCCGGCATGGGTGCGCGACTTCTTGCCGAAGAGCGGGATTGAAAGGGAAGAGTACACCCTCGCGCCACTGGATCTTCCAGCTTCGTCGAGATTTGTGCGGCAGCGGCGGCATGCGCGTGTTCGTTTGCGGAGACCTGTCCGCGCAGTCAGCACGAACCTGAAGGAAAATTTTTCGTTGGAAATCAAGACCGCGAGCCTGAACGGCGGCATCGCCACCATCAGCCGCCACCTGGCGCCGGGCACGCAAGTGCAGTTGAAGTTGTCGGTCGGTATGAGGAACCTGCAAGCGACTGCGCTGATGCGGGACTACCGCGCCCAGGATATGGCCTTCGAATTCGTGGACATGAACCTCGAAGAGCGCGGCAAATACCGGCGCATGCTGGCTGGTAATCTCTCTCCCCATTCCAATTTGCAGGATCCTGTCGACGCCGAACTCATCGCTCCTGCCCGCGTCGCCAACTCCCGCTAGCTTCTCACTCGCCACTCGCCACTGCTCTTCAAACCCTCTGCCTCGTAGAGGCCCCCCTCGTATTTCGTAGCGCCGGCGTCTCGCCGGCCTCTTCGTCTGCCCTCTCAGTTTGCTCACGCCACCTCTTGCCTTTCCCTAAAACCGCCGCCAAGATGGCGGCGCTACGAAATGACTTCCTCCACCCGATCGCGCGGCTATCTGCCTCATCTGGAGACCCAGGAAGCGATTTACTTCGTCACCTTTCGCCTCGCCGATTCGCTTCCCAGAGAACTCGTCATCCAGCTTCGCAAGGAGCGGGATACCATCGAGAACGCAAGCCTCGCAGGGAATACAAGGCCGGGCGATTTTTCTCGTTTGCGCGAACTACGCGCCTTACTGAAAAAGGTCGAACGATGTCTCGATCGCGGGATTGGCTGTTGTCACCTGCGCGACTCACGCGTCGCCGGCGTTGCCGCCGAGGCTCTCCGCCACTTTCATGGCCGGCGCTACGCCTGTTGGCGTGGTGCGTGATGCCCAATCACGTCCATGTGCTATTTTCCCCGCTGCGAGAGCATACTCTCGATGCCATTCTGCATTCCTGGAAGTCCTATTCCGCTCGCAAGGCAAACGCGCTTCTTGGTCGGACGGGTCCTTTTTGGCAGCGCGAGTATTTCGATCACTTGGTTCGAGATCAATCTTCTCTTCGAAGAATCACGCAGTACATTCAGGACAATCCCAAAAGAGCCGGGCTGCTCGACTGGCCTTGGGTCGAAGTCCTTTCCTAGCGCATTTCGTACCGCCGGCCTCTGGCCGGCGTCTTTCTCTTTCTTTCATGTCGCAGCGTCATTTCGTACCGCCGGCTTCCAGCCGGCTCCTTTTCTTGCCACTCGCCGCTGGGTGGGCTTCGGCGTTATGTTGCGAGCCTCGCAGGTCGGCCGTGATATCCTGGTCGGCCTACTACGAGTTGGGCGGATCAGGAACCGGCATGACCAAGACTGCCGTCAGCGAGCAAATCACTCACCGCTGGTACACGCGTCCCGTGCTTTTCGTTGCTGACGTGAACCGTGCACTTCGGTTCTACGTCGACATGCTCGGCTTCGAGAAAAGTTGGCATGAGGGCGACGGCGCGGGCAAAGTTTGCCAAGTCAATCGCGCGGGATGCGAGATCATCCTTTGCGAGGATGCCACGCGAGGAGACAAAGCGCGCTTGTTCGTGGCACTGAACGTCGATGGACTCACCGCGTTTCGCCGTGAAATCGTCGAGCGCGCGGTCCCGAGCGAGAAGTCCTGGTGGGGTTACGACGTGATCAAGATCGTCGATCCCGACGGAAATGAGTTGTTGTTTCCTGCGGCCGAGTAGCCCATTTCGTAGCGCCGGCTTCCAGCCGGCTCTTTGTCTTTGGCGCCGGGGGGACGGGTGCCAGGGGACAGACGGGAAGTTTCCCCTGTCCCCGATTCCCCTTCTAACTTCAACTGCTTCTGATCACACACGCGTTGACTCTAAGATGCCACCGCATCGCCGGCAAGGGCTCGAACCGCCTTGGGCTGAGGACGCAGCAGCAAATAGAATGCGACGACGTGCGTGATCATCAGCACCGGCACGTAGATGATCGGGATCGCGTACGTGGCGCCCAACTGCCCTGCCAGCGCAGGAAGGCCAACCTGGATGGCGTGGTAATAGTCGAGGATGAGATCGACTATCCCCACGAGATTGAAGGCCACGACGAACAGCCAAAACAGCGTACGTATCCTTACCGTGAGAAGCGCCAGGATGGCGAGCACCCCGGTTGCCAGGTCCCAGTAGGCGGCGAACGTGGCGAAGCCAGCGGCGGGCAAATTCGGGCCGACGACCCCTGGAAGGATAAAGACGAGCCCGAAGAAGCGGAAGCTGTGCAGCGTAGCGATGGCGCGTAGCGCCGCGACCAGGTCCATCGACTTGAGCCTGGGCATGACGTAAACGCCGAAGCAAAGCAGCCACGCGACATAACCTAGAATGAGATGCAGATTGAAGATAGCTTCTGGTGACATTTGGCCTCCTATCGGATTGACGAGTTCACTTATTGGCCGGGCCATCTCGCAACAGTATGCCGAGCGGCAAGAGTGGCCCGACCGGAATGAACTGCTCGTCCATGAGGTTTTCCTTCGAGAGAGGCAGGCTTTCGATGAGGGCCCGCGCCTCCTCCACGTCCTTGCAGTTCAGTAGGAAGATGACGCCCCGGCCGTCGCCGCGCGTGAACCACTGCTGAATCTTGCCGTCGAGATACAGGGGAACGGTCGCACGAATTTCGGCGGGCATGATTTTCATGACTTGCTCGACAGTAACCCCCGGTTTTGGCGTAAGGATCGTCAACACGCCGGTGATCTTGGGCTGCGGCGGTGTGGACTGGCCTTGCGCCATGGGCGCTAGGACCGTCGCGAACCCCAGCAGCAGGTACAACATTTCAATCTTCATTGTTCAACTCCTTTTGATTCCTCACGGAATTTGGATCTTGCGTGGTACCATCGGGTACCACGCTGCTAGTTTAGACGCTCGCCAAGAGAAAAGGTTACGCCCGAGAATAAAGATAGTGGTACTATACGGTACCAGGGTCGGTAAGGAGAGGTTGATGGCTAAGGTATCGATGTCAAAACGCCGCCAGAAAGGCGGCGACGAAACCGCGGTGCGCGAACGCATCCTTGAGGCGGCCTTTGCGGCGTTCATGAAGAGCGGCTACGCAACGGCCAGCACGCTTGAGATTGCGACGCGCGCGCGCGTTTCGAAGCGAGAGCTTTACGCGCTGGTTGGCAACAAACAAGAAATGCTGATCGCCTGCATAAGCGAGCGCGCCAAGCGATTTGACGTGCCCGCTGACCTGCCCGTGCTGCGCGATCGCGAGACCCTGGAGCAGGTGCTGGCTTCTTTCGGGACGAAGCTCGTCCGCGAGGTAAGCGATCCCACGGTCATTGCGGTATTCCGACTGGCGATCGGCGAGGCGGTCCAGGCCCCCGAAGTGGCGCGTGCGCTCAACTCTATAGGACGCGAGGCAAGCCGCGCCGCCTTGCGTAAAATCATGGCCGAGGCCCAGGCGTCCGGGCTGCTCACGGGCCGTCCTACCGAACTTGCCGAGCAGTTCGCCGGGCTGCTCTGGCGCGATTTGATGGTCAGCCTGCTGCTCGGCGTCGTCGAGCGACCGAACCCCCGCGAAATCGCGGGACGTGCCCGCGACGCCGCAGCCGCCTTCCTACAACTTCATCCGCTACCGAATGACGCGCCAGCCTGAAGTTGCGTTTTAACGCGGACCCCAAACGCTGTCCCGAAGTCTGCTTGTGAGAAGTTGCCGTATGCCCAATCCTTTCACCTGGATGTGTAGGCCGATAATCAGAAACTGACCCGCTAGCGGCGCGAGCGTGTTTCTTGGCGCTTACGCACCCAACCAGTTAGAATAAGATGTTTGCACTCTCGGCGTTGAACTGCTTAGTGCAGGAGAGCACTTAGAGAACCGTCAGGAGACGGCGAAACCATCCATGGAAGCAGCCCAAATACTAGATCGCGTTGTTGCCCGGTTTATCGGCACCAAGCACGAGCGCGACATCAAGAAATTGCAGCCGGTGATTGCAGCCATCAACGCGCGCGAAGCCGAAGTGCAATCGCTCAGCGATGAAGGCCTCAAGACGCGCTTTGCGGAACTCCGCGCCCAGGTGCACGAGCAGTTGAAGGACGCCGACCCCGCCGAATCCGCTTACAAAGAGCAGTTGCAGCAGGCGCTTGAACCCGCGATCGTGCCGGCGTTTGCGTTCGTCCGCGAAGCGGGCCGCCGCTTCCTGAACATGCGGCATTTCGATGTTCAGCTCATCGGCGGAATCGTCCTGCACGAAGGCAAGATTTCGGAAATGAAGACGGGCGAAGGCAAGACGCTCGTGGCCACGCTTCCCGCGGTGCTGAATGCGCTGGCAGGCCGCGGAGTTCATATCGTTACGGTGAACGATTACCTGGCGCGCCGCGACGCGGAGTGGATGAGCCCTCTGTACCGCGCGCTGGGATTGAGCGTCGGCGTGATTGTGCACGATCTCGACGATGACCAGCGCCGCGCGGCGTATGGCGCGGACATCACCTACGGCACCAACAACGAATTCGGATTCGACTATCTCCGCGACAACATGAAATACGACCTGGCGCAATGCGTCCAGCGCGGGCATCAATTCGCCATCGTCGACGAAGTGGACTCCATCCTCATCGACGAAGCGCGCACTCCGCTAATCATTTCCGGGCCGTCGGAAGAGTCCACCGACAAATACGCTAAGATCGACAAAATCATCCCCAAGCTGATCCAGGACATTGATTACACGCTGGACGAAAAACACCGCACCGCAACGCTCACGGAAGAAGGATTCGCCAAGTGCGAACGCCTTCTTTCGCTGACCAATATGTCCGATCCGGCCAACATCGATATCATGCACCACGTCTACCAGGCCCTCCGTGCTCACACGCTTTATAAGCACGACGTGGATTACGTCGTGAAAGACGGCGAAGTCATCATCGTCGATGAATTCACGGGCCGCCAGATGCCCGGGCGCCGATGGTCCGACGGATTGCACCAGGCCGTGGAAGCCAAGGAAGGCGTGAAGATCGAGCGCGAAAACCAGACGCTCGCGACCATCACTTTCCAGAATTACTTCCGCATGTACAAAAAACTTTCGGGCATGACCGGCACCGCGGAAACGGAAGCGGCGGAATTCGGCAAGATTTATAATTTGGATGTTACGGTCATTCCCACGAACCGCCAGTTGATCCGCATCGAATCGCCGGACGTTGTTTACCGCACGGAAAAAGAAAAATTCGTGGCCGTCGTCAACGGCATCATGCAGGAAGACAATTCGTTCGACAATGGCATCCGCCAATATCACCAACGCGGACAGCCGGTGCTCGTCGGTACCATCTCCATCGAAAAATCCGAAGCCATCGCCGAATTGCTGAAGAAGTCCGGCATTCCGCACCAGGTGCTGAACGCCAAGCAGCACGAGCGCGAATCGCGCGTGGTCGCGCAGGCGGGGCGCAAAGGCGCGGTCACCGTGGCGACCAACATGGCCGGCCGAGGCACGGACATTTTGCTCGGCGGCAATCCGGAGCAAATGACGCGCGACCATTTTCTGAAAGACAAGCTGGCCATGCCCTATGCGGCGGCGCCCGCGGTGATCCCTGCGGATCCCACAAGTGGCAACGGCAATCAGCCAACGGCCCCGATGGTGCTCTTCCAGCATGAAGGAAAGATTTTTCAGGTGCCGGCGGATCAGTGGAGGCCGGTGTACGACCAGTTCGCGGAGCAGTGCAAAGCGGAGCACGACGAAGTCGTCGCTCTTGGCGGGCTGCACATTCTTGGCACGGAACGACACGAAGCGCGGCGCATCGATAACCAGTTGCGTGGCCGCGCGGGACGCCAGGGCGATCCGGGCTCCTCCAGATTTTTCCTTTCGCTTGAAGATGATTTGATGCGCATCTTCGGCGGCGAACGCGTGAAGGCGCTGATGTTTCGCCTGGGCATGACCGAGGGCGTGCCGATCGAATCAGGATTAATTTCGCGGCGGATCGAGAACGCCCAGAAATCCGTGGAAGCGCAAAATTTCGACGCGCGCAAACATTTGCTCGAATACGACGACGTGATGAACAAGCAGCGCGAGACAATTTACGCGATTCGCCGCTCCGCGCTCGAAGGCAAGGATCAGCGCGATTACGTCCTCGGCATCGCCGAAGACGTTGTGCGCGAACTTGTCGAAACGTTTTGTCCCCGCGAGCAGCATCCCGATCAATGGAACACCACGCAGTTCCTGGCGGAGAGCAACGCGCAGTTTGGTATCGACATGAAGGCGGGGGGCGCCGATCCCGGCACGCTAAGCCATGACCAACTTGCCGATGCCGCGGCTGCAGCCGTCACCAAGCGTTACGAGGAAAAGGAAAAACAGTTCGGCGCGGACCTGATGCGCTGGCTCGAGCGCCGCATTATTCTCGATGTGGTCGATTCGCAGTGGAAAGACCACTTGCTCTCGCTGGATCATTTGAAAGAAGGCATCGGGCTGCGCGGCTACGCGCAAAAAGATCCCATCGTCGAGTTCAAGAAAGAGGCTTTCACGCTATTCGAAGACATGATGGCGCGCATCGATAACGAAACGATCCGCTATCTCTTCCACATTCAGATGCAGCAGGGCGAGCAGCCGCCGGGCGCGAGACAGCCTCAGACGGAACCGCCGCGCACGCCGCCGCAAAGCGCTGCTGCCGCCGTAGCCAGCGCCGCGGCTCGTGCGAGCGAGCCGCAGCAATTGCCATCTGTTGCGCGCGAAATCGAGCGCCGCCAGCAGCGCCAGCAAAAAGATTTGCAATATCAGACGGGACCCGCGCAGGCAGAAGCGCCGAAGCCGGTGAAGGTTGGTGCAAAAGTGGGCCGCAACGATCCTTGCCCCTGCGGGTCGGGAAAGAAATACAAAAAATGCCACGGGGCTTGAGTAGGACAGACATTCTTGTCTGTCTCTTCTTTGCCGAGGCCGCGAGCGAAAATTGATTGCAATTGATTGAACGGAGGACAGGCAAGAATGCCTGGCCTACCAAAGAGGAAGCAAATGCCACCAGGCCCAGCACCCATGCAACAACCGGAGCGCCAGCCGATTCCCGGCGTGAAAAATCTCGTAGCCGTCGCCAGCGGTAAGGGCGGCGTCGGCAAGACCACCGTCGCCGTGAATCTCGCGTTGGCGTTGGCGAAGCTCGGCCACAAAGTTGGATTGCTCGACGCCGACGTGTACGGGCCAAACGTGCCGATCATGCTGGGCACCCTTCAGGAGCCCCAAGCCACGGCTGAAAAGCACATCATTCCCGTACAGGCGCAAGGGCTGAAAATGATTTCGATGGGCCTGCTGAATCCAGGCGACAAGCCGATGATCTGGCGCGGGCCGATGCTGCACAGCGTGATCACGCAATTCCTGCGCAGCGTGGAGTGGGGCGAGCTGGATTACTTGATCATCGACCTGCCGCCGGGCACGGGCGACGTGCAGTTGACGCTGATCCAGACCGTCGCTGTCACCGGCGCGGTTGTAGTCACCACGCCTTCGACCGTCGCGCTTGCCGACGTGCGCAAAGCGATCGAAATGTTCCGCCAGGTAAACGTGGAAGTGCTCGGCGTGGTCGAAAACATGAGCACGTTTGCATGCCCGCACTGCGGCAAAGCGATTGACATCTTTGGCCACGGCGAAGGCGCGAAGACCGCCATCGCCTACGGAGTGCCGGTGCTCGGCGAAATCGAAATTGATCCGCGCATCCGCGTCGGTGGCGATACGGGAAAGCCTGTCGCTTTGCTTGGGGAGACTGGCGAGGGCGCGAAGAGCTTATATAATGTTGCGCGCGCCGTCGTAGCGCGCCTGGCGGAAGTGGCCGGCACCACTGGCGGCCCCGCAGTTCAGATCGATTGAAACTTCACACTTCTTTTGTTTTGGCTGGATTCTGCAACGCTGCGATTCTGGCCAGCAGACAATCGCGGCACAGGCACCCTTCGTCGCCGGCAGGCATCGGGATGTGCGGCAGTTCCGCGCACCAGCACCCGCTTTCCTGCTTGCAGGTCATTGCAGCTCCGCACTGTGCACAGCGTTTTTCCACGTGCCGATGATGGCCCAGTTGTGGCGCAGCGTCCAGAGGCGCTCGCGACGCTGCAGGCCGGGTTCCTTGTCAGTCGTGCGAGGCAGATGATATCTTGACGTGATTCGGTGTACGCCAAGTCTTGCGTAGGGGAGGGGCTTGCCCCTCCCGCGCGCAGCGTACGATATATCGTGCGCCTGCAACGAGATAGCGCTGCCCATCTGACTAATGGAATGTTAGCCGAAGAAAAAGAGAGACGATTGGCTCGACAACCCGACATCCGGCCGTATCGCGGCAAGCGGCCGCAAATTGCGTCTTCGGCTTATATCGACGCGGCTGCTGTTATTATCGGCGACGTGGTCATCGGTGAGGATTCAAGCGTCTGGCCTTGCTCGGTGATTCGCGGCGACGTGCACTACATTCGCATCGGGGCGCGGACCAATATTCAGGACGGCTCGGTGCTGCACGTTATGCGCGATGAGTATCCGTTGATTCTTGGCGATGACGTGACCATCGGCCATTCCGTGACGCTGCACGGCTGCACCATCGAGTCGCGTTGCTTGATCGGCATGGGCGCGGTCATTTTGAACGGCGTAACGATTGGCGCGGGGAGCATCGTCGCGGCGGGCACGCTGATCACCGAGCGCACCGCGATTCCTGCGGGCAGTTTGGTTATGGGCTCGCCCGGAAAAGTGAAGCGCATGCTGACAGGGATCGATCAGGCCTCGATTGACGCGTACGCCAAACGCTACGTCGGCTACAAAAATATTTATCGCGAGGAACCCACCGCGTGAGCGAAGGCGCAGCAAAAAAAGAAGAGAAGCCGCGTAAGTTTCAGGCGATTCGTGGCACGCGTGACCTCCTGCCTCCCGAGACCGCGGTGTGGAATCGCGTCGAACAAACTGCTCGCGAAGTCTTCGCGACATTTGGCTTCGGTGAGATTCGCCCACCGATTTTTGAGGAAACGGACCTTTTCGCGCGCTCAATTGGCGAGGACACCGACGTGGTTTCAAAGGAAATGTATTCGTTTCCGATACGTCCGACTACTGCGGAGTTGGCGACTGAAGTGCTTGAGACGAAACCTGAGTCTTTCACGACTGGTGGAGAATTTGTAAGCCCTGAGGAAAAGAGAGAGTTCGAAGAACGAAAGAAGGGCGAGTTAGTTTCACTACGGCCGGAAGCGACCGCGAGTGTTTGCCGAGCCTATATCGAGAACAATATGCAGCAACTGCCGCAGCCGGTGAAGCTGTATTACATGGGGCCGATGTTCCGGCGCGAGCGACCGCAGAAGGGGCGGTACCGGCAGTTTTACCAGATTGGCGCGGAAGTGCTGGGCGGTGGCGACGCTCCCGCAATCGATGCGGAGGTCATCGAAATGGTGATGACGTTTTTCGACCGGCTGGAATTGCAGGGCGTGCAACTGGACATCAACTCCATCGGAGACAAGAACTGCCGCCCCAAATACGTCGAGTTGCTACGAGGGGAACTCCTGAAAGTGAAGGACAAGCTCGGGCCGGATAGCCAGCGGCGCATCGAAACGAATCCGCTGCGCGTGCTCGATTCCAAAGTCGAAGGCGAGCAGGGGATTATCGCCAAGCTGCCGCGTATCGCCGACCACCTCTGCGAAGAGTGCGCCGCGCACTACGCAGCCGTAAAGCACCAGCTCGAAATGCGCGGAGTGATCTACCGCGAGAATTGGCGCCTCGTGCGCGGGCTGGACTACTACATGCGCACGACGTTTGAAATCACAGCGAAAGGACTCGGCTCGCAAAACGCCGTCTGCGGCGGCGGGCGCTACGATGGACTCGTAGAATTGCTGGGCGGGCCGCCGACAAAAGGCATCGGCTTCGCCATCGGCGAAGACCGCCTGATTCTGTCGTTGACTCACTACAAGGCCGTGCCTCAACGGCGTGCCATCGATGTAGTCCTAGCCTGGCTATCGCCCGAGGCTTACATGAAGGCTGTGGACATCGCGCGAAACCTACGCAGAGAAGGAATCTACGTAGAACTTCCGGCAAAGCTCATGAGAGCCGGCGACGCTGTCCGATACGCGGATCGAATCGGGGCATTCTTTACGCTGATCATAGGAGAGGATGAGCTGAAATCAGGTGAGCTTACTCTTAAGCACATGTTAAGACAGGAGCAGATAAAGATCACCGAGACATCTCTCGTCGATCACATAAAGAAGCGCCGGGAATTGAAAGAAGCGCAATGAATAAGCGGAGGGGAGCAACGTAAGTGCTGGATTTTCTGAGCAATCTGAAGCGCACACACTACTGCGGCGAATTGCGCGCCAAAGACGAAGGCCGCGACGCCGTCGTCATGGGCTGGGTGGCGCGCCGCCGCGACCTCGGCAATCTGCTCTTTCTCGACGTGCGCGACCGCACCGGCATCGTGCAAGTGGTCTTCAACAAAGAGACGCAGCCCGCAGCGCACGCCAAAGCCGAGCAGGCGCGCGGCGAATTTGTCGTCGCCGTGGAAGGCAAGGTCCTCAAGCGCCAGAAAGCCAATCCTGAATTGGCCAGCGGGGAAGTCGAGATAGTCGCGTCGAAGCTGCATATTCTGAACAATGCCAAGACGCCGCCGTTTCCGATTGAAGACGAAATCAACGCGGCGGAAGAGACGCGGCTGCGCTTCCGGTATCTCGACTTGCGGCGGCCGAAGCCGCACCGCAATCTTGCGTTGCGTCACAAAATCATTCTCGAAATTCGCAAAGTGATGGATGAGATGGGGTTTCTCGAAGTGGAAACGCCCATGCTCACACGCTCGACGCCGGAAGGCGCGCGAGATTTTCTTGTGCCCAGCCGCATTCATCACGGGCAGTTTTACGCGTTGCCCCAATCGCCACAAATTTTCAAGCAGATCCTGATGATCGCCGGCATGGACAAATACTTCCAGATCGTGAAATGTTTCCGCGATGAAGATCAGCGCGCCGACCGTCAACTTGAATTCACGCAACTCGATCTGGAGATGTCTTTTCCACGCCAGGAAGACATTTTTCATGTGATCGAACAAGTGATGGTGCGCGCCTGCGCCGTCGCGGGCGTTAAGGCGGAAGCCCCGTTTCCGCACATGCAGTACAAAGACGTAATTCGCAAATACGGCAGCGACAAGCCCGACGTTCGCTTTGGCATGGAGCTGCACGAAGTGACGCACTGCTTTCCCGAAGAAGCCAGGCAAAAACTGCAAATCGAAGGCAATGTTTTTGCGCTGGCAGCGCCGGGTGCCGCGTCCTATTCCCGCAAGCAACTGGACGAACTGACGGAAAAAGCCAAGGCGCTCAAGGCACGCGGCGCTTATTTCGTGAAAGTCGCCGCCGAAGGCCTCTCTTCCACCGTCGAAAAATTAATCGGCGCGGAAAATGTAAAAAAAATCGCCGAAGCTTGCGGCGCGAAGCCCGGCGATCTCGTTGTCGCCGTTTCCGCGAAAGAGCAAATCAAAGGCACCGAAGCCGCCGCTTTGATCGCCGGCCAATTGCGCTTGCATCTTGGCGAAGCTCTCGGTGTGATCGACAAATCCCAATGGAAATTCTTGTGGCTCACCGGTTTTCCGCTTTTCGAGTGGAGCGAATCGGACAAGACGTGGGTGAGTGCGCAGCACCCGTTCACCGGCA
>WNFS01001200.1_pt1 | contig 22896 bp, 22 predicted proteins | sample 5400141 | NCBI WGS metagenome assembly WNFS01 (sample SAMN13153358, study PRJNA577476) | soil metagenome | isolation source: 60 cm saprolite under Madrone tree | place: USA:California | collected 2016-06-14
GGCCCTTGTCGACCTCGACGGGGTTCAGTTCCTCAACCGATGCGAGGCGAACGGCGTCGCTGTGTTGAACTGTCCGGCTTATATCAGGGAGTGGATGTCAAGGGAAAGAACTCGCGTGGAGTAGAGAGATGTAATCAGCGACAGAGCGCCGAGCAGATGGCGAAAAATCTCAGACGAACGAATTTGAGAAACATAGAGGAGGTGGCATGCGCGGGTAGATCCGGCAGGGTTGGAAGACAGGATCTTCCACGTAGCGAAGAGTGTCGAGATGCCATTGAAAGAGATGAGTTCGTGCTTCGGCAGCTAGACGGGATCGGCTTCTAATATGACGACCGCACCACATCAACAGGCCGCCTACGGAGATCAAATGGCGAAGTATTTCCGGGTCAGTAAGGGGCCGAACCTCGTGATTCGCCCACCTTCGGAGGCGCAAATTGCTATTACTCGCTTGGCATCTGATGCGGGTCTTCCGGAACGGACCGCTTCTATTCCCTCCGAGCGGGCGTTCGTCGTATCCGTGCACTTGACCCCTGCGAGCGAGCGAGGATGTGATATCTGGGTTGATGATCGCTATTCTCGAATCGCAGAATGGCCTGCTGGAGGGGTTGGAATTTATGACTTGGAGTCCAATCCTCGCGTGCGGAATCGGGGTCCCGTTGATTGGGTTCACTATCATGTTCCACGCTCGACCCTTAACGCATTCGCGAACGACGCCGAGATCGGCGACATCTCAGCCCTTCAGTGCCCACCCGGAGTGGTTGATCCAGTGCTGCACCAGATGACAAGAATGATCTTGCCGTCCCTGAATAAAGCACACGCTCTCGAAGAACTCTTCCTCGATTATTTTCGCCTCCTATTTTGTGCCCATGTGGCTGGGAAATATGCCCCGTCGTTCACCAAAATAAAGAATTACAGGGGTGGTCTTGCGCCGTGGCAAAGACGACGAGCAACCGAACTACTCAGAGAACATATCGATGGGTCAGTGAAGTTATCGGTCCTGGCGGGTGAATGCGGGCTTTCCGTCAGCCATTTCGCTCGATCCTTCAGACAGTCCTTTGCAACATCAGCGCACCACTACCTAATCCTGCTGCGGGTCGAAAGGGCGAAATCGCTACTGACAAATTCCATTCTCCCTCTTTCGGAAGTGGCATTTCAGTCGGGGTTTTCTGACCAAGCAGCATTTAGCCGAACATTCAAGGCCGTCGTCGGAGCGCCTCCGGGACAGTGGAGGAGAGAAGAGAACCATCGCAGGCCCGAGGACGTGGGCGTCAACCGAGCAGAGCTAACACGATGCGCATCGTTTCTCTCGACATGCTCGTTACAGCGCTCCTACGGTGTCGCGTGAAGTGGAATAACTGGGTAGGGGATGTCAGTTCCATGAACTCGATTGATGTAAGCGCCGCCGCTTCGTGGATTTGCCGTGTAATCAGACAGTCCTGTGCCGTTCGGAACGGCGACCATAATGTGCGGCCCAACGTGGTAATCGTCCGGTCCAGCGTTCGTTGTGGGCAGCATTAGGCACCCAGCCTCCGGTGTACATGTAGGAGAGGCCGACTCGGTAGACGTGTACAGGTCTGTGAGCAATAGCAAAAGAGATGCAGCTGCATCACGGCGATTGAGCTTTTCGTGGACAGCGAGATGGCTCCGATCTAGACGTTCGAAGGAGCCGAGTACGATGAATCATATAGTCATCGTCGGAGGCGGCTTCGCAGGGCTTAATTGTGCGAGGAAGCTTTCCGCTCACCCGGACGTTCGGATCACACTAATCGACAAGAACAACTACCAGCAATTCCAGCCATTGTTGTACCAAGTGGCAACTGCGATCTTGACCCCGGGCAACGCGGCGTTTTCGTTGCGATCGATCTTCCGGAATCACGCGAATGTGAACGTCAAGCTTGGAGAGGTAATCTCGGCCGACCTCCTCACACGAACTGTGCACACCAAAGACGGAAAGACTTATCAAGGTGACTGGTTGGTGCTTGCGGCCGGCGCTCAAGTCAATTTCTTCGGTACACCGGGAGCTGACAAGCATGCATATCCGTTGTATTCGCTTCGCGACGCTGAATTGCTCCGATCTCGCATCTTAACGCTCCTCGAGTCCGTTGATAGGGAGCCATCGCTCGTCGCAGAAGGAGCGCTGAATTTCGTGGTCGTAGGAGCCGGGGCCACGGGCACTGAGACCGCTGGAGCATTGGGGGACATGACACAGAGAGTGCTCAAAGACGTTTACAGGAACTTAAATTTTAGCAAGTCGCGAGTCATTCTAGTCGACGTCATCCATACGGTCTTGAATGCGTTCTCCCAAGGATCCCAGATATACGCCTCCGAGATGCTGAAGAAACATGGAGTAGAAGTACTCCTCGGAGTCGGCGTTAAGGAAGTACACCCCGGCTACGTTGTGCTGACCGACGGAAGCACAATTCTAACCCGCACTACAATTTGGGCCGGAGGACTGAAAGCATCAAACCTCTCGAACGCTCTGGGGATCAGGACAGGGCACGGAGACCGCATTGAAGTGCAGCCCGACTTTAGCGTGAAGGATTTCCCGGGTGTCTACGCGCTCGGAGACTTTGCAAATATCTCCGGCGTGGACGGCAAGCCGCTGCCCCAGCTTGCATCAGTCGCCCAGCAAGCGGGCAGGTATTGTGCTGATGCTATCGCTACTTCGATCGCCGGTGACCCTGTCAAGCCCTTCCGATACTTCGACATGGGAATCATGGCGATGATCGGACGTAATGCTGCCGTTACAGAGCTTGGCGAGCATCGCCACGAGCTCACTGGCCCGCTTGCTTTCGCAGCCTGGCTGGCTGTTCATGCCCTGTTGTTAATCCCAACGCGGGCGAAGATCGAAACCTTCATTGAATGGGCATGGGATTATTTTGGCAGGACGCACGTCGACCCGATTCTTGATCGCCCTGAAGAGGTGGCAGTTGATTGGACCGATGCCGAGGGGAAAAATGTGCCTCAGACGAAGGGACCCCTCTTTTGAGCGTCGACAACACCCTGCCTCTGACGAAGTCATCCATATGACCGGTCGTCTTGAATTACCACCTGACTTCTTAGGTCCCGCTTGGTGAAAACGTGTGGCGGCGCGGAACCACAATTTTACGTACGGACGTGTGAATGTGACACGCTTCCATTCTTACGGCAACAAATGACAAAGTAGGCACAAACGAGCAAGACGCGAACCTGTTACATAGCCTAGCTTCGACCGGAAGAGGTCGCATGCGGTGTTTTCATCAAGAGCGTCCTGATCTTGCTCCGAGGACGTCGGGCAAGCGGACACTGCGACGAGGTTTGTCGTCCACGATATTGTTACCGAGCACCGTGATTGGTTGAACTTATTCATGAGCATGAGGTGGTGCGAGGTCAAACGCTTCGATCGGCTGCAGCCCCCGTTTCGACGCCATGCCTGGCTCGTGCTTCTGTTATGGATCTTCCATCAACCGATGCTGGCGCAGTCCCGGCAGCTGGTGCCGCCGGGTAACGACGCGACGGGGGCGACTCTCGTTCGACTTCCACTGACACTGCGCGAAGCTGTTCAACTCGCCCTCAAGCAAAATCCTCGGGAAGTCGTCGCTCGCATTGAAGTTGAGCGACGCAGGCGGATGAGCGACGAAGCCAGAGCGAAGTTGCTCCCGCAAGCCGCGATCGACAGCACGGTATCGGTGAAACGGTTCAACGGGCAAAGTATCACAGGGGGGCGTATGCCCACTCAGTATGGGCCATTTCAGGTATTGAATTTTGGTGGGGAGTTCTCGCAAAGCATCATCGATCTACCCCATATCCGGCAATTTCAGTCGAGCAGACAAGACATCGCTACCGCGAGAGATGAGAGGAATAGCACCCGAGAGGACATTGTTTCCACGGTCGTAACGCGTTATCTCTTCGTCCAGCGAGCCAAGGCCACGCTGGAGGCGGTACAAGCGCAACGCGACCTGGCGCAGAGGCTCTTCGACCAAGCCGCACAGCTAGAAAAGAATGGAATCGGAACTGGCCTCGATACTTTGCGCGCAAACGTGGAATTGCAAAACGAATTGCAGCAAGAGATCGACGCTTCGTCCTCTGTTCAAACCGCTTCTTACGCCCTGGCATATGTCCTCAGCTTAAAGCCAGACCAAGAAGTCGAAGCGATTGATTCGATGAAATACGATCAGCCCTCGGCGCTTGACGAACAATCGCTGATCCGGACGGCATATCAACAACGTCCCGAATTGCTTGCGATTGCTTCAGCACAACGCTCAGCACTTATCGAGACCGAAGGGGTTCGCGAGCAGCGGTTGCCATCGGTGACATTCGAAGGCTCGTATTCTGAGCAGGGTCGCATCTTCGCTGATTCCATTCCGGCTTATACGTACACTGGTACGCTACACCTCCCGCTTTGGACGAGTGGCCGAATCTCTGCCGAGATCGCTGAGGCCAGACTTCAAGAGCAACGCCTTGCCGAGCAGAAGCGCGACATAGCGAACTCCGTGCTGCAGCAGGTGCGGACCGCGATCGACCAGTTACGGGCATCGAGTGGCGCTGTCACGGTAGCAAACAACGCTCTCGATCTCGCGAGGCAGGAGGTTGCTCGGGCGGAGCGCCGTTTTGCGGCCGGTGTGTCCACCAATATTGATGTCATCACGGCGCAAGATCAATTGGCACGCGCCAGCAATAACCAGATCGAAGCCCTCTATCGCTACAACCAATCCCGGGTGGACCTTGCGCGGGCAACAGGCGATGTTGAGAACGCTTACGCACATTGATGGAGGAGCAATGGACCCTGCCGAAGCGAAGGAAGCGGAAGCACCCGTGCAAACGTCTGCTCTTCCTGTTGTGCGTGACTGGAAGCGCATCTCGATTGCCTCCGCCGCGTCCTTCATGGCCTTGGTGCTTGTATTCTGGTTCCTCTTTGGGAATCGCGTTAGGACCGATGACGCGCAGGTCGACGGATACATAACAACGGTTTCACCGCGCGTCTCCGGCGACGTAGTCGAGCTTTGGGTCAAGGACAATCAGGAGGTAAAGGCAGGCGACCCGCTTGTTGACATTGATCCGCGTGATTATGAAGCCGCCGACGACCAAGCGAAGGCGGCGTACGACGTAGCAGTGGCGGAAGCGCAATCCGCGAAAGTCAACATCTCACTGACCCGCGATGCCACAGCTTCAATAATGGAAAGCTCGGCTGATGAGAGCCTTGTCTCTCAAGCTGATTTGATTCGCTCGCGCACGGTATTCCGGCAATCCGCGACGGCTTTGCTGGATGCCGCAAAGGCGAATCTGGATGCGAAGCTCGCCACCAACGAGCGCGCCCAAGCGGATCTAAAGCGTTATCGCCCTCTACTGGTGTCGGACGATGTGTCGCATTTTCAATTCGACGCTGTCGAGGCTGCGGCGCGGGTGGCACAGAGCGAGTTCCTCGCGGCCGAGCAACAGGTACTTAGCGCTCAGGATGCAGTCGACATCGCGAAGGCCCAGGCAACGGCGGCTGAGCATCAGTTGAGCCGTTCTGAAGCGGAGTTGAGGCAAAGCAAAGCCCAACTCAAGCTTGTGCCTATCCGAGAAGCTCAATACCAATCGGCACTCGCGACTATCGAGCGCGCCCATGCCACAGAAGAAGGGGCTGCGCTGCAATTGAGTTATACACATGTCGTAGCTCCTGTTTCTGGCCGGGTTACCCAGCGTACAGTTGAGGTCGGCCAGTACGTTAGTCCCGGACAACTCTTGATGACGCTGGTGCCGTTGGACCGCGTCTACATCACGGCCAACTTCAAAGAGACACAGCTAGCTCCCGTCCGCCCCGGCCAAAGAGTGACGATCTATGCGGACACGTATGGCGCGCAAGAGTTTGAAGGAACTGTCGACTCGATCGCTGGCGCTACCGGTTCGCGGCAGGCGCTCCTTCCTCCGCAAAATGCTACTGGGAACTTTGTAAAAGTTGTTCAGCGCATTCCCGTGAAGATTTTGATTCAACGCACGGCCCAGACGGACGCGGTACTTCGGCCAGGTATGAATGTGGAGGTGACCATTCATGTTCATTAGTCGACCTCCGCCTCCAGGACATCCGATGATCAACACTGAATTTCTGGAAAAGGCCAACCGGTTTCAAACCGCCCTTCACGAAAGGCTCAAGGCGCTTTCTCCGGTTACGAACGTCATGATCGTAATTGGCCTTGGCTTGGCAACGTGTATGGAGGTTGGCACCGCCACAGCCGTCAACGTGATCCTGCCGGACATGCAGGGCAATGTTGGCGCTACTACCGATCAAATCAGTTGGACCATCACAATCTATAGCACCGCGTTTCTATGCTCATTGCCGCTAAGTCCTTGGCTAGCGAGACGGTTTGGTCACCGCGATCATATCCTCCTGTCGATCGCCCTGCATGCCCTCGGAGCGTTGGGCTGCTTCCTGTCCCATGAATTATGGATGTTACTTTTCTCCCGCGTGGTTATGGGCATCGGCGGCGGCGGCCTGCTGGTTCGCAGCCTCGTCACCATCTATCAATTGGTTCAGGGTAAATCGCGCGCAAAATATTTTCTCCTATTTGCTACGGTGCTACAGAGCTTCAGGGCGTTGATGCCGGTGATTTTCGGATTCGTAACAGATTGGATCACATGGAATGCGGCTTTCCTTATTGTGATCCCGATCGGCATAGCGTCAGCAACACTAATCTACGTCTTCATCCCCCGCGGGATAGACTTTGAAACTGAGCCGCCTCGCCCGGACTTCGCCGGAATCGGTTTCCTGGTCGCGGGCGTTACGGCCTTTCAGATTATTGCCAGCCGCGGGGAGCAAGACGATTGGTTTGGGTCACTCCACCTTCGTGCGGCGTTCGTGATCGGAGTCATCGCGCTGACAGCGTTTACTTTGCGTGACACTGATCTCAACAATCCGAACCCGTTTCTAAATTTGCGACTGATCGTCACGCAGCGCTCGCTGTTCGCGGGCTTAGGTATCGCGGTTGTCTTTGGCGCGATGCTCAGCGGAGGATTGTACGTTCTGCCCCAGTACCTGCGTACGATTCAGACCTACAACGCTACCCAGACCGGTTGTTTTTATTTCATCGACGGTCTCGCAAGTCTCGTCGGATATTACCTAATGATAAAGTTGTCACCGCATTTCGGCCTTCGTTTTTCAAACTTTGCGGCGCTCAGTCTCTTCATCATTGGCAATTTTGGGTTCGTCCATCTGCTCACAGGAGATACGCCAGCTGCGACGATTGGCATATTTCTAGTTTTCCATGGTGTATCCACCGGAATGTTAATACCCGGCATCGGTATGCTGATTCTCCCTGCGATCGATCTAAGATTTATTTCTTTCGGCGCCGCCATTTACTTGTTCTTCCGGAGCCTTGGTGCATCGATCGGCGTGTCCGCCGTTTTGGTGTTGCTCGATATCCGTCAAACACTGCATTCGAGCCGGCTGCTAGACGCTGCAAACCAACTTAATCCACGGTTAGCTCAGGCTCTGAGGGCGATCACTGGAGTTGTTCATAGTAGGGGAATTGCTATCAACAGTTCTTCCCTTGGCGCCGATCAACTATTTGCCGGCTTGGTCAATACGCAAGCACGATTACTTTCCTTCATCGACGTGTTCTGGGCGCTTCAAATCCTTGGATTGGCAGGCATCTTGCTGCTGCTGAGTAGCAGAAGTGAGTCCACCGGCGTCTCGAATGTTTCTGACGTCGATCACACTTCAGTAGCCATCCATACCTAAATGGCGGGAGTTAACAAAGGGGCTCCATTTTGGTTCGTGGGCACCGAAACCGCGAGTTTCTTTGCGGGCGCGCGAACACGCCACGTTTCCATCCTTATGGCAACAAATGACAAAACTGGTATGAACAAGCAAGATGTGAGGCCACAACATGACCTAGGCTTTCGACGGAGGAAGAACCCATGCGAGGTTTGTTCAAGAGCATCCTGGTATTGCTTTTACTCCTGATTCCAGCAAGCGGAGGCTATCTCATGGCGCAAAGCACACGGGTTAGAAACGTCGTCCTCGTCCACGGAGCATTCGCCGACGGCTCCAGTTGGTCAAAGGTAATTCCTTTGCTCCAAGCAAAGGGTCTTCATGTTACTTCAGTCGCAATTCCTCTAACCTCCTTCGCCGACGACGTCGCAGCGACCAAACGCGCCATTGCCGCTGAAGATGGCCCCGTGATTCTCGTGGGGCACTCCTACGGTGGCGTAGTGATTACCGAGGCGGGAAATGACCCGAAGGTGGAGGGCCTGGTCTATGTCGCCGCGTTTGCCCCAGATGCAAACCAAAACATTACAGAGATCAGCAAGCCCTTCCCACCGCCTCCTGGTCTAAACATGGTCAAACCACTCACTGATGGCTTCATTCTGCTCACCCCCGAGGGCATTGAGACCGCATTCGCCCAGGATTTGACCAAGGAAGAAAAGGCGCTCATTCTGGCGGTTCAGCCCCAGACCGCGGGCGCAATCTTCGGAGCGAAGCCTACGAAAGCGGCATGGCACGACAAGCCTACGTGGTACATCGTTTCCAGCAATGATCGGATGATTGCGCCAGAACAGGAGAAAAGCATGGCGAAGCAAATGAACGCCACAACTACTGTCCTGCCGTCAAGCCATGTGGCCATGCTGTCTCATCCTAGAGAAGTCGCAAATGTGATTGAAGACGCAGCCACCGGGAAGAAGTAGATCGGCATCATTCCCCCGTATGGACGGCCCGCAGTTGAATTTAGATGCGGGCCGCAGTGTCGATAGATCTCTCCGACACTTCCTTTTCGTAGGTTGTTAAGAAATTTGCTCATGCGCAACGCTGCGAGTCACGAAAAACGATGCTCGTGGGTCAACATGAATGATCCCCTCTTGGTCGAATATCACGACCACGAGTGGGGCGTCCCTGTTCATAGTGATAACCGACACCTCGAAGTCCTCACGCTCTCGGGAGCACAGGCAGGACTGAACTGGTCCCTCGTTCTCAAGAAACGAGATGGCTACCGACGAGCATTCGACGGGTTCGATCCCGACAAAGTCGCTCGGTATACCGAAAAACGAATCGAGAAGCTACTTGTCGATCCAACTATCATCCGCAACCGGATGAAGATCGAAGCCGCTGTGACCAACGCCCGCGGGTTACTCAAGGTTCGCGAAGAATTCGGCGATTTTGATTCCTATTGCTGGAGGTTCGTCGACGGCCGGCCTAAGCTCAATCACTGGAGAGCTACCGCACAGATCCCGGCAACTTCTTCCGAATCCGAGACGTTCAGCAAGGATCTGAAGCGGCGGGGGTTCAGTTTCGTCGGCCCAACGGTCATGTATGCGTACATGCAGTCGGCTGGATTGGTAAACGATCATCTCGTTGGGTGCTTCCGTTATCGGGAAATCCTGGGTGAGGTTGCCCATGCACATTGAATTCAAAGCAATCGTTCAAAGCGAGTATGGTGCTCCGGAAAAAGCATTGAGGATTGCCTCAAAAGAACTCAAGAGCGAAGATTTGCGGCCGAATGATGTCGTCGTCAAGGTCAGCGCTCGACCAGTTCATCCCGGCGACATCCAGATTCTTTCAGCGCTTCCGCAAGGAGGGCCCGTCGTACCCATTCCAGAAGGAACTCTGAGAGTACCGGGATTCGAGGGGGTCGGTACGATTCTCAGACTGGGAAGAGATCCTGAGGTAAAGAAGAGGTTCAGCGTGGGCCAACGCGTCGCTTTCTTTCCGGCGATGGGTTCCTGGTCGGAGTATGTAATTGTTCGACACGAGTCTCTCTTGGCCGTTCCGGACGAAATTCCTGACCAAATAGCGGCACAGATGCTCATCAACACGATAACCGCATCCGTGCTCATCAAAGCCGGTCACAATTCGCTCAAACACCCGACTACGCCGCCCGTCTTCATCCTTCAAAATGCTGCCGGATCTGGGGTCGGGCGTTTGTTGACGCAGGTTGCCTTGGATCGCGGCGTCCGTCCCATTCGACTGGTTCGGTCGGATCAATCTGCCGATAGGCTCCGATCCGCCTTTCCCGGTCCGCCGGTCTTTTCAACGACCGATAGCAATTGGAAGGAACACGTTCGCGAAGCCCTAGGAGGGCACAAACTCGCCGTGGCGTTCGATGCCGTGGGCGGAAGCGCGATCAATGAACTCGCAGAGCTATTGGATGAAGGGGGAACCATCATCAACTTCGGTTCATTGGAGAGCAACATGGGCATGAATATCTATGCGCTCGCGCCCAACAACCTCGCTCTCAAGAGTATCGCGATCATGGGTTGGTTTCGCTTGCCAGAGGATGAGAAACTGCAAGATTTCGAGCTCGCTTTGAACCTTGCAACAAAGCACCCTCAGCTCTTCGAGGTTGCCCATGAATACGAGTTCGATGATTTTCAAAAAGCCATTCAACATGTCTCTCGCCCAGGAAAGACCGGGATTGTATTACTAAAAAGCCAAGCTTAGGACGGACTGCATATGGAAATAGGACTTGAAGCAACACCGAAAACATCAAAAGCGCAACTGTTTGGTCGCCTTCTGCTTGGACTGATGCTCGTCAACTCTGGTGTGTCGCACCTCACCTATTTGCGACAGCCATTTCAGGCGCAAGTCCCGCCGTGGGTTCCGCTGAACTCCGATCTTGTCGTAGTGCTCTCAGGCTGTGTGGAGGTCGTCCTTGGACTTTCCCTCATGGCTTTATATCGACGCAAGGCGTACGTGGGCATCATCGCCGCTCTGTTCTTTGTAGCGGTTTTCCCTGGAAACATCGCTCAATATACAGAACACCGCGCGGCATTTGGGTTGGAGACGGACACGGCTCGACTCGTCCGACTTTTCTTTCAGCCTGTTCTGGTCGCTTGGGCGCTTTGGAGTACCGGCGCGTGGACAGCCCTTCGACAGTCCTCGGTCAGACATGATTGATTGCAGTCCGCTCCCGCGGCTCTCTTTGAACACAAGCTTTGTAGCTAGAAGGTGATCGACGCGAATTTAGCCGAGGCGGGAGGCATGATCAGCTTTTCTTCGGCGCACGTCCCGCCAGCAGCGCCTTCCGCTCTGCAATCACCCGCTTGCGCTCGCGCACCGGCATCGCAAGCACATCGCGCGTTCGCTTCGGCAGCTTCGCCGAGATGATCGCGAGTGCCGCCTCCATCTCGCTCTGCCATTCCGCCTGCCGAAACACATCCCACCGCTCCACCTGCACCCATTGCGACCGCGGGAATTCAACAGAACGCGACACGCCCTCCCGCTCCAGCAGCTCGGCGTACCGCTCCGGCCCGGCTGCATACGTGATCACACCGTTCGTCTCATTCACCGGGTTCATCATCGCGAACAGCTTTCCGCCGATTGATTTATCCGCCGCCCAGAACAGAACGTACGTGCTCCACGCCACTGTCTCCGCCACATGCGGCAGCTTCAACAGCATTGCGCGCATCCGCTCAGCGTTCATAGGTTGCTCCCATCATCTACTTTCACCATTCCGAGGCAGCCATTCTGGTCGGCTCGATCCCCTTGGCACCACCGGGACTCTAAAGAAGCCTGGCGTTTCCGACATCTTTACTTGATCCGTCACGCCCAGGTAGTGTCCACATGGTGTATCCGCTTCGAAGGTCTCAGGAGACAGGTAGGCGTGATCTTCCTGGCTATTCCCGACTTGACGAGCATAGGTCTTGTCGAAAATTCCCATTTCAAGTAGCCATATCGAGAGCCGGGCGAGAGAGATATGGATTCGATAAGTGCCTCCCTCCAACGCTCTACGTTTGAGCGTGGCGGTCACTGCCATTGCGGAGAGCCATGCCATAGCGTAATCGTTGACGACAAAGATCTCAGTCAGCGATGGGTTTTCGATCGTCCCCTCACGGGCTAATACACCGCTAACCCCACCGGCATTCTGATCGAATCCCGTTCTTCCGCTCCACGGCCCCTTCGGGCCATACAGAGACATGTCGACGTGGATAAGGCCTGGCCGCAGCGAAGCAAGGTCTTCCGCCGTCAGACGAAAATGGTTCAGATAGCCAGGGCGGCGATTGGAGAAAAATACGTCCGCTCCCCTAAGCAGTCGCTTGAGTCTCGACATTCCTTCAGCCTGACCGAAATCGATCGTCGAGGATCTCATGCCGACGCTCGAACTGAAGTAAACTGAGTCGATTTCAAAGTCGAGAGGGCGCCACAGATTGAGAACATCCGCACCATGGTAGGCCAACGCACGGCCCAGGCCTGCTCCGGCGATGACGTGTCCGATTCCGAGCGCCCGAACTCCGTCGAGAGGAGTGTCTGGATTCTTGGTAAAGGGCTCTGGGTTGGAGTCGCCGATCCTTTCGATCGTAACCAGTGGAAGATCGGCAAGATATTGGAACTGTTCTATCTCGAGAAACTCCTCTGCGGTGCGGATCACAGTCGCCTGCAGACCTGCGCGGTTGGCATCCTCTTCCAGTTCGAAAGAGTTCCACTTCCGCGTAACCTCGCTGATCGCCTGAGGATTATCAGGACACCCGAGAAATGCCAGAGCCCTAGTGTTGGCCTTCGGATAGATGTTCAGTAGCTGTATCCAGCGTCCGTCTCGGGTGGGATACATATAGGATGGCATAAAAGGATTTGTTGGATTGTTCGGTGCGGCTGGAGGGTAGCCATTCAGCAACTCCCACTTCAGATCATAGAAAGGGCACAGCCGATGGGGAGCTTGGCGAAGGTCGATGGTCAGGTCCTGCCCCTTTCCGGTCCGATATCGCCAGAGATCGGCAACAGCAACCGCCTTCGCCATCAGCGCGACACCCGCCATCGTGGCCAGAGGCCAAGGACTCTTGAGGATGGGGTCTTTCCCGAGAAACGTGACTTCTCCCCTACAGTCCGAAGGACCGAGTCCTACCGAAGCGAGTACATCGAAAAGCTCCTTGTGAGGATCCAGAACATCGTCGGTGGTAATCGGAGAGGCTAGCGACCTTCGGATCTTGTCCGCAATCGCATTTCTAACTTGACTGTTTTGCATCGTTCAAGTCCTCATTCGCCGCGGTTAGTCCCGATATTCCAATTACTTATGGGAGCTGATTGGCAGCCGCTTTCATGCGGAGCAGTTTTACCAGGATGTCGTCTCTCTGTTTGACCGTTTCCGCGAAGTCGTATGGCTTGAGGTAGTCCTTCGTCTCGGCGACGGCCTTTTGATTTAGTTCGTCCGAGAGGTGAACCGTCTTGAGATCCGTCCACCAGCTCTCCATTGGAGGACCGAGGTGCTCAAGGAGATGAGCCAGACCGCCAGAGCCACCTGCAATCTCCAGATTGAGAAAGGCCCCGAGGAGTGCCCACCGAAGACCGGGGCCGTGAGAGATTGCCGTATCGATATCGGCGACGGTTGCGATGCCCTGCTCAACTAGCCAAAAAGCCTCCTGCCAGATGGCGGCCTGTAGTCGGTTCGTTACATGCCCTTTGATCTCACGCCGAATGCGGATCGGTTTTTTGCCGATGCTGGCATAGAAGGCGACAGTCCTTTCGACGGCGTCGTTAGAGGTGAGTTTGCCGCCTAGCACCTCAACGAGAGGTATGAGGTGTGGCGGACTGAAGGGATGACCCAGCACAACCCGTTCCGGGTGCTTCGCGGTGTCCTGAATCGAGCTGATCAGAATTCCAGACGAACTCGTCGCAATAATTGCATGGTCGGGTATGGCCGCATCTATGTTAGCGATGAGGTCACGTTTGATGTCCAAACGCTCAGGGCCATTCTCCTGGACGAAATCGACGCCCGACAGGACCTTAGAGATATCTGTGCCAAATGTCAGACGGTCTCGCGAGGCTCCCCTGGAGAGGCCGAGTTGCTCAAGTGTCGGCCAGCAACTGGCTACGAGATCACGCAGCCGTCCCTCCGCTCCGTCCGCAGGATCGGTCGCTCGTACATCAAACCCGCGTGAAAGGTAAAACGCGGCCCAGCTTGCCCCAATAACTCCGGTTCCTACGATACCGATGCTTTTGACTTCCATCTGTTCACCTCGCTCCTCCTTGTCGCGGTCCTAGTTGTTTGCTTCTGCACGTACCCAAATCAGGTCCGCCATCACATCTGTTCCTCCAGATTTGATTGGAGAAGCGGTGCCTAAATGCAGCCGGTTCCCGTCGATTTTCACGACGCGTGGCTGCGTCTGCCCGATCCAACCCGGAAACAAGGAAACGTTCATCGAGTGTGTGAGAGATTGGTGATCTTCATCGACGTGGAAGGGACCAGAGTAGGCAATGTATCCACTAGCCTCTTCAGCAGTCTCTTCGGGCGTTCCTTTGAACCAGTCACCTGACGCAAAGTTCCTTCTCCCGGGCGTCATCAATTGGGCTGACATGTATCCATCCGGGGTGTACATAATGATGCCTTGGGCTTTCTCTCCCATCGGAAATCGTTTCGGCGAACCGTCGACAGGCGACTCGATATAGGAGACAAGTCTCCATGCGCCAATCAACTGCTCTCTCAATCCCTTCTTTCCCATGATTTCTTCTCTCCTTTGTCGCCAGCTCTGTTGTGGGTCATAGGACCGACTAACAGCCCACATCGGCGTTGACTCCGCAAATCAGACCCATGCTGTACCGATCATTTCTGAGAGCGAAAGCTATGTCTTGACCGGATTGGCTCTTTTTGCGCTTTTAAACTGGAATCCGTGAAGAGACATCACGCGACGGAGCCGGGCTGCAACTGCGTCGGCCGTGGCGCGAATGCGCCCGTCGGACAACGAAACTGGGAACTGCTGGGGCCGTCCGCCCCCTTGACGAAAAGCGTCAATCCTGCCGCGTTCGCTCAGACCCAGAAGATCTAATCCGCCACCGGGTTCAGCCTGAGGTATTCCCAAGACCCAACTTGTCGAGGCACGAATCGACAAAACTCGTCAGATCAGCCAAGACACAGACGCTTGCTTTGCCTACCCTGCAAGTTATATGGGCGACCTAGCCACGAGAATAATCGCAGACAAACAGACGCCAGGCTATTGGCGCGTGGCTTTGAATCACCCCCCGATCAACACTGTCGATGACCTTATGTACGACCAGATCTATGACCTGGTGGAAGAGATCGAGGAGGAACCGTCGCTGAAGGTCGTGACATTTGAGAGCGCGAATCCTGATTTTTTCTTATCTCACTACGGCATCGCAGAATCTAGCAGCCGTTTTGGTAAGCCACGTTGGATTGAAGCAGCGATCCGGCTCGCACAGAGCGGCGTTCTGAGCATTGCTGTCATACGCGGCAGGGTGCGGGCTGGAGGTGATGAATTCGCTTTGGCCTGTGATATTCGGTTCGCGAGCCGCGAAAGAGCCATCTTCGGTCAGCCGGAAGTGGGATTCGGCCTCATTCCAGGTGGGGCACATTACAACGCTTGCCCCTATTGGTAGGGCGCGCGCGGGCGCTCGAGATCGTGCTCGGTGGGGATGATTTTGACGCTGAAACGGCGGAACGGTACGGCTGGATCAATCGAGCCGTGCCGGACTCCGACCTTGATGGGTTCGCCGCAAATTTCGTGCGACGTGTTCTTTCTTTCGACAAGCAGGCTCTCTCGACCGCCAAGACGATCATCAATCACATCGGACTTCCCAAAGAGGCAGAGCTCCGATCAACTCAATCGACTTTCGGTGGGACTTTAGCGTGGCCGGCGGCGCTCCAGCGCTTGGCCAAATCCCGGGAACTCGGCCTCGGCGTTCCTGGAGAGTTTGAACTCGACCTCGGCCGGAAGGTCGGAGAACTGTAATTGTGCTCAAGTGCAATGGAGGAATCGGCTATGACGACGACCAAAAGGGAGGCGAACAAAGCGCTCGCCCTTGCAGGGATCAAGGGAACTTTCATTGACCGCGATCCCAGTGTTGTCGACCGCCTTTTCAGCGATGACTATCAGCAACACAACCCGAGGATTCCAAACGGCACCGCGGCAATCAAAGCAGTCTTGAGTAAGTTTGGTCCTGACTTCAAATACGAACCAGGTCTGGTGATTGCTGAGGGCGACTATGTCGCCATCCACGGCCGCTATGTCGGGTGGGGACCCAAACCCGTGATTGGCGTAGATATCTTCCGCATCGCCAACGGCAAGATCGCGGAACATTGGGACGTCTTGCAAGAAGAGGTGCCTGCGGCTGAGACCGTCAACGGCAACAGCATGGTCACCACCCCGCAGACATAAACCAGATCAGGCGGAGCCTCATCGCAAATCGCATTCACAGACCGCTCGGTGAAGAGGGTTTCGGTGAATCACGTCATGGCTTCGCCCGCTTAGCCACCGAGATTCATAAGGAGTCCCGATGAACACAGATGTACTGTCGACAAAAGTCACCGAAGGAATCGCCGTTATCTCCCTAGGGAGCGCGAAGCGCATCTATTTCGACGCCGAAATGGGCGACGCACTCACGGAGAGCCTGCAAGAATTCGCAGGCGACCCGAACATCCGCGTTGTGATCGTGACCGGCGGCGCTCCGGGATATTTCAGTCGTCATTTCAGCATCCCCGCCCTTATCGAATTCTCCGAAGCTGTGCTCGCGTCCGGTCGCCAATGGCCGGACAACGCGACCTACCACGGCGGGTTCTTCGACAAGGCTATGGCGCTGTGCGAGAGCATGCCCAAGCCTGTGATCGCCGCGATTTCCGGTACCGCCCTTGCTGGGGCCTTCGAGTTCACCCTCGCTTGCGACCTCCGCATTGCCGAAGACGGTGACTACCTGATCGGCTTTCCCGAGGCTGAAATCGGCCTGCTGCCCGGCGCGGGCGGCACACAAAGGCTGCCACGTGCAATCGGAGCATCGGCGGCGCTCATGCACATCCTTATGGGCCGGCCGCTCAATCCGCGCGAGGCCGAAAGGAAGGGCCTCGTGCACGAAACTGTCAGCGGCAAGGCCCTTGATCGCGCTATGGAGATCGCGAAGCGGTTCTGCTCGTTTGTGCCAGAATCACTCGGCTATATCAAGCGTCTTGTCCGCAACGCAACCGATACCCCTCTCGCCCAGGGATTGGCTCTCGAACGAAATCTCTTCATGAGATTGTGTGTCTCCGACCAAGGGCTCGCGCGCATGCGTTCTTACGAAGAAAAGAAGATCACCGAACCGTCCCGCTCGATTGAAGCCTAAAGGAGGATTAATCATGTCAAAACCCAATGCGACGCCGATACGGGTGATCGAGGAAACGCCTGGCTACTGGAGAGCGCTGATCGACTATCCACCGTTCAATGTAGTCGATGGGGATCTCTTTCAGGCGCTCCAGGACCTTCTTGTCCGGATGGAGACGAGTGAAACTCTGCGCGTGGTCGCATTCGAGAGTGCGCTTCCCGACTTCTACTTATCCCATTTCGATCTGACCGGCAAGCTCGGAAATGTCATGACGGGTATCGGGCCCTCGGGCTTGCCCGTTCTGATGGACACTTTCGTGCGGCTCACGAAGGTGCCGGTCGTCAGCCTCGCAAAGATCAGGGGCTGCGTTCGCGGCGTAAGCAGCGAGTTCGTTCTTGCTTGCGACATGCGTTTCGCCTCACGCGAGAATCTGAAACTGGGTCACCCCGAACTCGGGGTCGGTTTGCATCCCGGTGGCGGAGGCACTGAGCGTCTTCCCCATCTGGTCGGACGCGGGCGGGCACTTGAAATCGTTCTCAGCGCTAACGACTTTGATGGAGACACGGCAGAACGATATGGCTATGTCAACCGTTCATTGCCGGACGCCGAACTGGACGGTTTCGTCGATGCTCTTGCGCGCCGGATCGGCTCCTTCGACCGGCCTGCTCTCGCTGCGGCCAAACATCTCGTTAACGAAGTCTCGTTGCCCTCAGCCGACCGGCTTCTCGCCGCCTTTACGTCATTTGGGACGGCACTCGGCTGGCCTGCGGCCCAGAACCGCGTAAAAGTGGTGCTTGAACGCGGACTGCAAAGCGACACAACGTTTGAGAAGAATTGGCCTGAGGTACTCGGCGATCTCGGCTTACCGAAACAGTGAGGAAGAGTGATGAGCAATCGCTTGAAGTGGGAAGTTTTTGTCAACGGTCAGATCCCGGTCGTGACCAACGACCTTCCGCCCGGTGCAACCGAAATGAAATGGTCGCCGATTTCTTCCACGCTTATTTCAGGTGAGCATGATGCCGTGCTGGTAGATACGCCGATCACGGTCGACCAAAACCTGAAACTTGTCGATTGGATCGTGAGCAGCGGCAAGAATTTGACGGCGATCTATGCGACTCACGGCCACGGCGATCATTTCTTTGGTGTGAACACAATCCAGAAGCGATTTCCAAAGGCGCGTTTCGTTGCGACGCGTGAGGCTATTGAGGTCATGCGAAAGCAGGCATCGGTTCCCGTCGTCAGGGCATATTGGGAACCACGGTTCCCCGGTCAGATCGATTCGACCCTGGTGATCGCGGATGAGCTCGTGGAAGGCGTTATCGAACTCGAAGGAGAACAGCTTGTCGTTGTTCCTCTCGGGCATACCGATACGGACAGCACGACATGTCTTCACGTCCCTTCGATCGGGTTGGTCGTTTGCGGCGATGCGCCCTACAACGACGTCCATCTTCATTTAGGCGAATCGGACGCCGAAGGCCGCAAGGAGTGGATTGCGGCACTCGATACGATAGAGTCGCTCAAGCCAGTGGCCGCTATTGCGGGACACAAGAGACCTGATGCAGCGGATACGCCAAGTAACATCGAGGCGACACGAAAATACATTCGAGATTTCGACAGGGTTGCTTCCCAGACCAAGACCGCGATCGAGCTCTACAACAAGATGCTTGCGATTTATCCCGAACGTGTTAACCCGGCGGTGTTGTGGATTTCGGCGAAGGCGGTGAAGTCAGGTATGTGAAGCTGTTTGTATGAGAGCGGCGTGATGACCGCTGAGAATTGCGTGGATGCGGCTCTTTCCGGCCTCGACTTGGGCGAATCGGCAACGTTGCCTTCAGTCGAGGATTACAAATTGTGGTTAAATTTCGAGGGCGCGCGGCGAGGTTTGCCCACGGTCCCTTCCAACCCCGCGATAAATCCTGCCGACCGTACCATTCATGCAATTCCTATTGGGCCGCACTGGATGATCATGTGGCGACAGCGGATGCCGGGCCAGCCACGGCCCGAATCGTGCTTTTGATCAGGCACCGATCAACGGATATCGACGACTGTTTCGGTCAAAAACACCAAAAACAGGCGAATCACTCAATAAATGTCTCTTGATCCCTCATAGCCTTAATACTTAAATCCGGCGCATTTGCAGCCCTAAAAGTATAATAATAAGGCCGTTTGACGCGGCTTTCATGCTACTAGGAGGACTCTCATGTTAACCTAATCAATGGTTAGCATAAGATGAGAATGCGTCGCTCGCCACGAAACGCCGCGGCGGCGCTTCATCCTCTGACCAAACCTGCAGTGAGTGCGTCGTCATCGATCACGGCGCCCATTCAATTTATCAAGGTTGATGGTTTGAACATTGCATATAAAGTGATTGGGCAAGGAAAACCGATTATTTTTCTCGCACGTTTCAGGGGAACGTTGAATGACTGGGACCCTGCCTTCGTGGACGCCGTGGCAAAGAGCTACCGGGTCATCTTATTTGATGCACCGGGCGTCGGACGATCCACTGGAGTAGTCTCAACAAGTGTGACGAAATGGGCCGATCAGGCCGTTCAATTTACACACAGTCTTGGGATTAAGCACGCGATGTATTTGGGGTGGTCAATGGGCGGAGCCGCAGCCCAGATCATCGCGATCAACCATCCAGAAAGCGTTGACAAACTGCTTTTGTTAGCCACCGGGCCGTCTGGAAATCCAGATTTTGCTCCTGCGAATCCAGAATTTGGATCAAGGGCGCGAAAGCCCGTTTACGAGTTTGACGATTACCAATTCCTGTTTTTCTATAAATCGGAAACGGCAAAGGCGGCCTGTGCCTCGTATTTGAAACGAGTCAACCTGATTCAAGACAGGGACGTGGCCGTCACACCTGAAGGCTACAACAATATGACAGCCGCGATGGCCGATTTCAAGGCGAACAAAGAGAAGAATTATTTCGATGCGCTGAAGGACATCAAGATTCCGGTTCTGATAGCGAATGGAAAATTCGATCCGTCGTATCCTTTGATAAATTCTTACGTATTGGAAAGAGAGATCCCCAATTCAAAATTGATTGCTTATCCTGATGCCGGCCACGGGTTTCTGTTTCAATATCGCAGGCAATTCGTGCCTGAGTTGTTGGCATTCCTGTCTTCAGGCAATAAGCAGTGAAGGCTTCATAGAGCTACTAACGCAGTCGTTTGGGGAGAACTATGTCTGCCAATTACAAACAACAGGTTGTTGATTTGCTGAAGGCTCTCGAAACGGGCGATCCCAAGCCCTTTTCCTATATCAATCCAACCAAGTACATTCAGCACAACCTTGACGTTGCCGAGGGCGCTGCCGGCGTTGCCGCCCTTGCAAAGAGCCTGCCTCCGGGAACGAAGGTCAACACGATCCGTGTCTTTCAGGATGGCGAGTTTGTTTTTACCCACACGGAATACAATTTCTTCGGCCCGAAGATTGGCTTCGACATCTTTCGCTTTGAAGAGGGTCGGATCGTCGAGCACTGGGACAACCTCCAAGAGACCGCCTCCCAACCCAGCCCTAGCGGGCATAGAGTGATCGATGGCCTTACCACAGCCACAGAGCTTGACCGGACCGAGGCAAACAAGGCCCTGATGCAGCGTTACATGGACGACCTCCTCGACGGTCGTCGCGAAAGCTTTCCCAGCTATTTCAACGGAATCCAATATATCCAACACAATCCCTGGGTCGCCGATACTATTCCAGGCCTGATTGCCGGTCTGCAGGCCCTCGCCGCGAAAGGGCAGGCGGTCGTTTACAAGAATGTTCACAAAATACTTGGCGAAGGGAACTTCGTACTCGTGGTCGCAGAGGCTACTTTTGGCGGTGTACCCACGGGCATTTACGACCTATATCGCATCGAAAACGGCAAAATTGCCGAGCATTGGGACACCCTTCAAGCCATCCCACCTCGATCCGACTGGAAGAACGAGAATGGGAAGTTCTAGCTTGCTTCCACTACGTAGCGATCTGGGCGGCGTCAGCATCGCTATGGCGGCGGACGTGGCCGAGACCACGCAGATCGAACGGCCTCCCCGAGGGCGGGAAGAGGTTCGGGTACAGCTCTCCCGACTGCTGGATGCGCACCAGATCATTATTCGCCGAACTCGCAAGCTGGTTATACGAGCGTCAGAACTCGGCGACGACGGCACCAATGATCTTCTCGTCAGCGAAGTCCTGCGCACAAACGAGCTTCAAGCGTGGTTCCTGAGCGAGCATTTGGTTAACGTTCCGCTGGTCACGGCGGAAAACGCGAGAGCTGGCGTCGCTTAGCATATTCGCCCACGATCCTGACCAGCCAGGAAATAGAATGGTAAGTATGGCGGAACGGACCACTCCACTACCACTAACGTCCTCGCGTGCCGACCAGATCTTCCCGACGCTGACTTCAATGCAAATCGAACGTGTTGCTACACACGGCCGCAGGCGCGCAGTTCGCAGCGGCGAGGTCTTGGTCGAACAAGGGGATCGAGCCATTCCATTTTTTGTGGTTATTACGGGCGAACTAGAGGCGGTGCGGCCGACATGTGCAACCGAAACGCTTATTACGATCGTCCGACCCGGTCAGTTCACTGGCGAAATCAACACGCTTTCCGGTCGGCGCGCTCTGGCGCGGATTCGTGCCCGGCAAGATGGAGAAGTTATCCAGCTTGCTCGGGAAAACGTCCTCACTGTGGTGCAAACAGATGCCGAACTGAGCGAGATCCTGATGCGCGCATTCATTCTTCGACGGGTGGAGTTGCTAGCACAAAGCATCGGCGATGCAACACTGGTGGGGTCAAGCCATTCCGCCGATACGCTTCGCATCAAGGAATTCTTGACTCGGAACGGCCACCCATATGCGTATATCGATCTGGAACGCGACGGAGACGTTCAAAGCCTTCTCGATCACTTTCGTGTCTCTGTCGCTGAAACACCGGTGGTGATCTGCCGCGGCGAAACGGTCCTGCGTAATCCCACGAATCGCGAGATCGCCAACTGCCTTGGCTTCAACGAGGCGGTGGACGAGACACAAGTGCGCGATTTGGTGATCGTGGGCGCAGGACCAGCGGGACTCGCCTCGGCCGTGTATGGCGCCTCTGAGGGACTCGAGGTCTTGCTGCTGGAAACTTACTCGCCTGGAGGGCAGGCGGGTTCCACTTCGAGAATTGAGAACTATCTTGGATTTCCAGCCGGAATTTCGGGAAACGAACTAGCCGGTCGGGCATACACTCAGGCGCAAAAATTTGGAGCGCAGATGCTGCTCACCACGGGAACGCGGCTAACCTGCGACCGCAAGCCGTATCAAGTAGAACTCGAAGATGGGACAAGGATCCCAGCGCGTGCAATCGTCATCGCCACCGGGGCCAAATACCGGAAGCTGCCGATTGAGAATCTATCGCGCTTTGAAGGTGCGGGCGTTTATTATGGCGCAACTTTTGTTGAGGCCCAGGTCTGTAGCGGCGAAGACGTCATCGTGGTCGGCGGTGGAAATGCAGCGGGGCAGGCTGCTGTGTTTTTGGCTGAGAGCACAAAGCACGTGTACATAGTCGTCAGAGGCGCTGGCCTCATTGACACAATGTCGAAATACCTGATTCGGCGCATTGAACAAACCCCTAACATCACCGTACTGGTACATACCGAACTTGTCGGCCTCGATGGCATTGATCATCTCGAACGAGTCTCGGTACAGAATACTCAAACTGGAGAGATCGAGGAGAAGAATATCGCGCATGTGTTCGTAATGACAGGAGCGAACCCCAACACCGCTTGGCTCAAAGGGTGCGTCGTGCTCGACAACAAAGGCTTCATTAAGACAGGTCCCGATCTTTCATCCGAGGAGCTGAGCGGCGCACACTGGCCTCTCAGTCGCCGGCCATACCTACTGGAAACCAGTCTGCCCGGTGTTTTCGCTGCGGGGGATGTTCGCGCAGGCAATGTCA
>WNFS01005130.1_pt1 | contig 22881 bp, 19 predicted proteins | sample 5400141 | NCBI WGS metagenome assembly WNFS01 (sample SAMN13153358, study PRJNA577476) | soil metagenome | isolation source: 60 cm saprolite under Madrone tree | place: USA:California | collected 2016-06-14
TCGCGCTCGGCGAATTCACGCTCGAACAAGCTGCGAAATATCTACACGAGAAAGTCCCGATGGACGAACAGACCGCGCGCCAGGAAGCGATCGCGTTTTCCACTGGTCCCGGTCAGGCGATCACTTACCAGATCGGGAAATTGCAGATCGTGAAATTTCTCGCCGATGCGCGAATGCAGCAGGGCGACGAATTCAATCTCCGCTCCTTTCATGACTTTCTGTGGAAAAACGGAAACGTCCCGATCGCGTTGCAGCGGTGGGAATATCTAGGCGACGTGGGAAGGAACGTGCTTCCACCTCACAAGGACTAAAAAAACGAGCGGCAAAATCCCACATATGCACGCTCCACTTAGTTCCGACTCCACAAAATAGTCACAAAAACGTCACAATCGATGTTTGACGGACTCTGATACGATTAGGACCTGCAATTCCGGTGCACGAAGAAGCAAAGCTGCGGGTTCAGACTCTCAGGGAAAAAGCGCCGAAGATGGAGATCAACGATTCGCTGCGCGCTGAAGATGTCGATTTACGGACACTAGTGAGCCATCAAACTGCAGTTCAGACGAAGGACACCGTCGAGTCTGTGTTCGCAGCATTCGCCAAAGACACTGTCGAGTTCACCGCCGTCCTCGATGGCGCAAGGCTCGTCGGGCTCTGTTCCCGCCATCAAATCAGCGAGCTCTTAGGTGGGCGATATGGCTTCTCTCTCTGGGCACGCAAGCCGATCGGCCAGCATCTTTCGCCTAACGAAATCCGAGTTTCGGTCGCAACGCCAATTGGCGACGTGCTGAAGAAGGTATTTGCTCGCAGTGACGACTCTTTTTATGACGACGTGCTGTTGGTAGACGGGAACGAGTCGTTTCTTGGGCTGATCACGACACAGACGCTGTTTGAGGTGCAGAACGCGCTGCTGCGAACCAACATCCGCGATCTGATCGAGAAGGAACGCGAGATTCAAGCAAGGAACGAACAAACGCAGATGGACCTGCGCATGGCAATGGAACTTCAACAAGCATTGATGTCCGTGACGTATCCGGTTTTCCCTCCCAGCGCCACACTCGAGACAACGAAAATTTCTTTTTCCCATCGCTACCTTCCCGCCAGTCTGATTGGCGGCGACTTCTTTTATATTGTTCGTTTGTCGGACTCTTGCGCTGGAATCTTTATCTGCGACGTGATGGGTCACGGCGTTCGTTCGGCGTTGATAACTTCTATGCTTCGCGCGTTAATCGAAGCGACTGGACCGGAAGCAGCTGATCCCGGCCAATTGATGGCGCGGTTAAACAGCGAGCTTACAAGCATTCTCAGGCAGACAGGCACCGTGTTGTTCGCCACTGCCTTTTACTGCACACTTGACTCGTCTACTGGGCAATTGCACTTCGCCCGCGCAGGACATCCGCAACCGCTCCGCATCCACGGCAATAACGATCACATCGAAGTACTGGCAGATCAGTCCGGCAAGGGCGGTCCGGCGCTCGGCCTGCTGCCAGAGGTGAACTACAATACAACCACGATCTCTCTTTCGCCGAGAGATCGCATCCTGCTGTTCACTGATGGCATCACCGAAGCCGAAGGTCGCGACAATTGCGAGTTTGGCCTCGATGGACTGACCAACAGCTTGCATCGAAATCTCGACCACGCGGATCGTTTCCTGGAATTAATCGAGAGCGATGTCCGTTCCTTCGCAGGAAGCAACGACATTAAAGACGATATTTGTCTCGTCATGATTCAGTGGAACCTGAGCGGCTAACTCAATTTGCCGCCGATTCGCGCATGGAGGAGGACGACAACTTCAGTTTTCGCGCCTTCCGTTGCGGGATTGCGAGTACCTTACGAGAAGACAGCTTCTCGGCCTTTCTGATTAGTCGGCGATTTCGAGGCCCATTTGGCGGGCGGTGCCAGCGATGATGCGGAAGGCGGCTTCGTCGTCGCGCGCGTTGAGGTCTTTGCGCTTGGTGTTCACGATCTCCATGACTTGTTTGCGCGTGACTTTGCCGACTTTGGTTTTGTTCGGCTCCTTTGAGCCCGCGGCGATGTTGGCTGCTTTCTTCAACAGAACAGCAGCAGGCGGACTCTTGGTGATGAACGTGAACGATTTGTCTTTGTAGACGGTGATCACGACCGGGAGAATGTCGCCGGCTTGTTTTTGAGTGGCGGCGTTAAATTCCTTACAGAACGCCATGATGTTAACGCCGCGCGGGCCGAGAGCGGTACCCACGGGCGGCGCCGGGTTGGCCTGCCCCGCCGGAATTTGTAATTTGATCTCTGCTACTTTTTCTTTTGCCATTGTAGTTCGTTGAAGCGTTGAAACGTTAAAGCGGAAATTAACCGCGCTCGACCTGCCAATATTCCAGTTCCACTGGAGTAGCGCGACCGAAAATCGTGACAGAAACGCGCAGTTTGCCCCGTTCGGGGTCGATTTCTTCGACGATGCCCGTCTGATTCTGGAACGGACCGTCGGCCACTTTCACCGATTCACCCACCTCAAAGCTGACCTTCGGCTTCACCTTTTCTTCGCGCTCTTTCATTTGCGCGAGCATGCTGTCCACTTCCGATTGGCGCATCGGAATCGGTTTGTCCTTGGTCCCAGCGAACCCGATCACGCCAGGGGTGTCGCGGACGAAATACCACGTGCGCCCGACCAGCTGATTGCTTTCGTCGAGCAAGTGCATGTTAACGATCAGATAGCCGGGGAAAAATTTCCGTGTCGTCTCACTCTTTTTTCCCTTCTTGATCTCCGAGACGCGCTCAGTCGGAACGAGCACATCATAAATCAGATCGCCCATTTCCTCTGTCTTGACGCGTTTCAAGATGTTCTCGCGCACCTTGTTTTCCTGCCCGGAAAGCACGTGCACCACGAACCATTGATCTTTGCCTGCGAGTGTCTGTCCCATAAATCAGTGTATTCGAGTGAAAAAGTGCACAACGTTCACCAGAACGAAATCAAACAGCGCAACATAGCCGCCCAGCAAGAGCATCGCGATAATGACCACGAGCGTCGAGTCCATGAGCTCCTTGTAACGGCGGAACCCTTTCTCTTTCGGGTCCCAGGGCCACGAACATTTCTGCAGCTCAACTTTCACTTCGCTGAAGAAGTTTTTGATTTTGGTGATCATCTCGAAAGTTAAAAAGGTTAAAAGAGTTACATAGTTACAAAGGCATCGTTTTCATTCTCTTCTAACGATGTAATTTTTGTAACTTTTTAACCGTATCTGCGGCCAAGCACGCCAGGAGGGACTCGAACCCCCAACCGACGGTTTTGGAGACCGCTACTCTACCAATTGAGCTACTGGCGTATTTTTAATTGTCATTCTGAGCGAAAAGCCTCTCGGAGTCACCAAATCAGAGATGTCTCAACTTCGCTCGACATGACAACAATTTAATCCAGAATCTCGCCCACGCGACCCGCACCGACGGTTTTGCCGCCTTCGCGAATGGCGAACCGAATCGTCTTCTCCATCGCGATGGGCGTGATCAACTCCACTTCGATTGAGATGTTATCGCCGGGCATGACCATTTCCACGCCTTCTGCCAGTTTAACTGTGCCGGTAACGTCCGTGGTACGGAAATAAAACTGCGGCCGGTAATTGCTGAAAAACGGAGTGTGACGTCCGCCTTCCTCTTTGCTCAGCACGTAAACTTCCGCCTTAAACTTCTTGTGAGGTGTAATGGAGCCCGGCTTCGCGATGACCTGGCCGCGTTCGACCTCCTCCTTCTTCAAGCCGCGCAACAGAACGCCGACGTTATCACCCGCACGCGCTTCATCGAGAAGTTTGCGGAACATCTCGATATCCGTCGCGACGGTCTTCGCCGTTGGACGAATACCCACCAACTCGACTTCCCCCATTTTCTTAAGAACGCCGCGCTCCACACGACCCGTGGCCACGGTGCCGCGACCTTCAATGTTGAACACATCCTCGATTGGCATCAGGAACGGCTGATCAATCGGCCGCTCGGGCACAGGGATGTAATCGTCGATCGCGTCCACAAGCGCGAGCACCTGCTTTTCCGCCTCCGCATCGCCATTGAGCGCCTTGAGCGCGCTGCCTTTGACAATCGGGATTTTGTCGCCTGGAAACTCATACTGCGTCAATAGATCGCGCACTTCCATCTCAACGAGGTCGAGAAGCTCCGGATCATCGACCATGTCAACTTTGTTCAGGAAAACGACAATGGAAGGCACCCCTACTTGCCGAGCCAACAGAATGTGTTCACGCGTCTGCGGCATAGGTCCGTCCGCAGCGGAGACGACCAGGATGGCGCCGTCCATTTGTGCCGCGCCAGTGATCATGTTCTTGACGTAGTCCGCATGGCCAGGGCAATCGACATGGGCGTAGTGGCGTTTGTCGCTGGAATACTCAACGTGCGCCGTGTTGATCGTGATGCCGCGCTCTTTTTCCTCCGGCGCATTATCGATTGACTCATATGCCCGCACTTCGGCCATGCCCTTTTTGTTCAACACCATCGTGATGGCCGCTGTCAGGGTGGTCTTGCCGTGGTCCACGTGCCCGATCGTGCCGACGTTCACGTGCGGCTTGTCGCGTTTAAAAGCTTCCTTAGCCATTTCAATTCTCCTGTTTAACTAAACTTCGTCTTTTCTTCTAATTTCTCCACTGCCGATCGCGAGTTCTTCTGAGCCCATGACCGGGATTGAACCGGTGACCTCGTCCTTACCAAGGACGTGCTCTACCAACTGAGCTACATGGGCCTGCTTTTCGCCAGCCCAGCGCCTCCGCGGCGAGCCGAGCGGCAAACCGGTTTCGCTCTCTGCCAGAGATTCAAAAGTCCCAAAGCCGCGTCAAATTTGCAATTTGAACGACCATGGGACCGCCTCGTTCCAGCAAAAAGCGCCCGCAAGCTAACCGCGCCCATGGTCGTGTCAAAGAAATTTTGGCTCGCGCCGCGACGATCATGCTGCTTGTTCCTTCAGGTTTCCCTCGCGTGAGTAATCGCACGATTACAGCAATTATAATCAGCACGACAATGGCAATTCCGACGTAAAGCGGTTTGATCGAAGCGATCAGACTTGGTTTTTCTGGCGTCGGGGTAGGAGATGGGGAAGCAGCTGGTGGAGGAGATGCATTCTTTTTCGCCAGCATCGACTGCGCGTATTGCAAGCGCTGGAAGGTATCGTTGTCCTGCGGGTTTACTTTTAGCGCGGCCTGGTAATCGGGAATGGCGTTTTCGTACTGCAGCGCCAGACTGTAAGTGTAGCCGCGCTTGGTCAACGCCTCCACATCGTTCGGATTCTTGCTCAGGAGAAACGTGTAGTCGGCAATGGCTGCGTCGTAGTTTTTCAAACCCCGTAATGCTAAGGCGCGCCGATCATAACTCTGCAGATCGTCCGGTTTTTTTTGGATGAACGCCGTGAAATCGGCGACCGCCTTATCCCACTGGCTGAGTCCGAGCTCAGCGAAGCCCCGGAACTTGATCGCGGTGAGGTCGTCTGGCTTCAGTTCCAGCGCTTTGTTCAGATCAGTCAGGGCCGGGTCGTACTGTTTAAGCTCGACCTGGGTCTCACCCCGTTCGGTATAGCCGGACGCATCCTTCGGCGCGACTTCGATGTATTTTGAAAAGTCCGCCATCGCAGACTGATATCTGGTCGATGCGCCTTCCGAATCTCCCGCGGCCACAGCAGCCCGTGCCGCCTGGCGATAGGCCGTTCCGCGGTTCGCATAGCCACGAGGATCTTTTGGGTTCGCTTCAATCGCCTTGGTAAATTCGCCGACCGCGGCATCAAAATGTTTTTGTTCGGCGAGCTCGATCCCGCGCTGCATGTGGTTCCCGCCGCCCCCCGATGGCTTCTTGGCGAGCGCGATGTGAACAGCTGCAAGCCACAGAAATGACGCTGTCGCGATGGTGATTATTTGCTTGTTCAACATATTCATTTGTCCTTTCGGCCTACGTTTTGACCAATTTATCGTTTGTAGGCGAGCAAATTAACGCGTCGAAATAGCAAAGTGATGAAGCAACCAGGTTCCCTCACGAAGACTGCGGATGTGCGCCAGGGTGCCAATCTCTCGAAAGGTTATGCCGCAGTCTTCGCCACGGTCGCCATCTGGTCACTGCCGTCGCTTTTCATGTACTATCTGAATCGCTTTTACGATCCGTGGGCGCAAAATTTTTATCGTTATTCAGTGGCCTGCATCGCAATCGCGCCGCTGGTGCTGTATCAGATGCACCGCGGCGGTCCGAAGATCGACATGCGCGCGATTCGGCTTTGCCTTCTGCCGTGCCTGCCGAATGTCATCCATCAAGTCACTCAGGTGATGGCTCTTTTCTACATGGGCCCTGGCGTTTATTCGATTTTCGCGCGGTCTTCTGTCATCTTCACGGCACTGTTGGCTCTCGCGTTTTTCCCAGAGGAACGCGTCATCATTCGGCAATGGCAATTTCAACTTGGCACGTTGCTCGGGCTGATCGGCGCATTTGGCGTGATCTGGTTCCAGACGAATGCGCAATCGCACGACCGACATATCGCGTTGCCCGGATTGTTTATCGCTTTTACCGCAACGTTTTGCTGGGCGCTGTACGGCGTTCTGATTAAGCGCCCATCGGCGCTGCTCGGGTCGATCCGTAGCTTTGGCCTGATTAGCTTGATCACTTCAGCGCTGCTTTTTCCGCTCACCGTCGCCTTTGGTAAGATCGACACGCCGATCCACGCCGGCGTGCAGGCGAACCTTGTTCTCGTCATTTCCGCTGTGATCTGCATCACGCTCGCTCATGTTTTGTATTATGTTGCGATACACGAAATCGGAGTCGCGCTGTCGCAAACCCTGCAGCTTCTTTGTCCGGCGATCGCGATGGCGCTCTCCGCCTGGATTTTCCACGAACGGCTCACTCACGCTCAGCTTTGGAGCGCAGCTGTTCTGCTCCTGGGCGCATTCCTGGCCATGCGGGTGAAACCGGTCGCCACGAGTGAAGCCGCGGAGAATATTTGAGCCCGCTAGAACGGCACGTTGATCGAGATGCGAATGCGCAAGTTCGAGAAAGATTGAGAACTTTTGCTTCAAAAAATGCTGCGAGGTTTACGGAGCGCCGCTACAATCGAGATCCAGTATCGCCATGGATCTGAAAGGATATCTCCGATCGCGCCAAAGAGAGGTTGACCGTGCGCTTAATCGATACTTGCCGAAGGCGAATACGAAGCCGGCTACGCTTCACAGAGCGATGCGTTACAGCCTTTTCGCGGGTGGAAAACGATTGCGCCCGATTCTTTGTCTCGCCGCAGCCGAAGGTTGTCGCGGCAGCATCAATGACGCACTTCCTCTCGCCTGTGCACTGGAGTGCATCCATACCTACTCGCTCGTGCACGATGATCTCCCAAGCATGGATAACGATGATTTCCGGCGAGGTCGTCCCACCTGTCACAAAGTTTTCGGCGAAGGGATTGCAGTGCTAGCCGGCGATGCTCTGCTGAGCATCGCATTCGAAATTGTCTCCAAGGCGAAACGAACGCCTCGCTACGATATTTCAACCTTGTTGCGCGAGATTGCAGTTGCGGCGGGAAGCCAAAAACTGATCGCCGGTCAAGTCGCCGACCTCGAAGCCGAAGGCAAGAACGTCAAGCGCGACCAATTGCAATTTATCCACGAGAACAAAACCGCAGCCATTTTGAAAAGCTCGGTGCGGCTTGGTGCGATGAGCGCCAATGCAGACGCGAGAAAACTCTCTGCTATCACACACTTCGGGCAGCGGCTTGGTCTGGCTTTCCAAATCATCGACGACATTCTCGATGTAACGCAGACCTCAGAGATATTGGGCAAGAGCGCCGGCAAAGATGTAGCCGCAAAAAAAGCGACTTACCCCGCAGTGATCGGTTTGGAGAAATCTCGTGCCGAAGCCAGGCGGCTCACTCGACAAGCGCACAATGCTCTGTCGGTGTTCACCAGCAGCGATGCCGAACCGCTACACGCTCTGGCGAATTATCTGCTCGAGCGCGAGTACTGAGACTGTATGGCGTCTGTGCCAGACGCCAACCCTACAATTTTCTACGCAAGCGCGAGGTTCGGGTCGATCTCATCGGTCACTTGCGATTCAAATCCTGCCCGTGATCGCAACAACGCAGCAAAAGCGATCATGGCCGCGTTATCGGTGCACAACCACGGCTCAGCGTTCTTGAATTCAAGCCCCTTGCGACTGCATGCCTCGTGCAACTGTCGGCGCAATTCCTGATTGTAACTGACCCCGCCACTAACTGTCACGAGATCGACGTCGTATTGCTGCGCTGCCGCAATCGTCTTTGTCACTAACACGTCGATAATTGCTTGTTGGAATGACGCGCAGAGATCATTCAATAGCTTGTCATCCTGAGCGGATGCGAAGGACCTCTCAGAGGGTGATTGATCATTCTTCGGCTCCTCGTAATCCGAGGTCCGAGTGTGAGGTCCCTCGCCGTCTACGCGGCTCGGGATGACACCAATTTTTGGCAGCAAATATCGCACTGCGGTTTTCAACCCGCTGAAACTGAAATTCTCCGAGCCGAGCATGCTGCGCGGCAGATCAAAACGGTTGGGATCACCGTCGCGGGCGAGCTTTTCAATTTCAGGACCGCCCGGATAACCGAGCCCAAGCATCTTCGCGACTTTATCGAAGGCTTCGCCAGCGGCATCATCCACGGTGCGGCCGACCACCTGGTAATCACAAAGCGCATGCACTCGAACCAGCATGGTGTGTCCGCCGCTCACAATCAGGGAAATATTTGGCCTGACTTCCTCGTCGCGATCTGCGCCATCGAAAAAGGGCGATAGCAAATGGCCTTCGAGATGGTTGATCGCGAGATAAGGTTTGCCAAAGCCGATCGCCAATCCCTTTGCGATCGACGCGCCTATCATCAGTGAACTCGCCAGTCCGGGTCCGCTTGTTGCCGCAAATGCGTCGACGTCTGACAAATCGATCTTGGCTGTGCTTGAAGCGCGATCGAGCAGCCGCGGGGCATATAACAGATGGTTGCGCGACGCAATCTCAGGGACGATCCCACCGTATTTCTCGTGCGCGGCGATTTGCGATGCCACTTCGCTTGCGAGTAATTCCAGAGCAGGGTGATCGCTTCGCCCGCGCAAGATCGCCACGGCGGTCTCGTCGCACGAGGTTTCGAGAGCCAATATCGTCATGTCGAGCGAAGTCGAGACACCTGTTGAAACTAAATTCCCCGGGACATCAGAAACAAACTGAGATTCCTCGACTGCGCTCGGAATGACAAACGAGCGAAAGTCGTCCTTATTTCTTTACCGCTTCCGCTTTCGGCGCGCTTTGTTGCGCGTAAATCATGACGCCCTTCAGCGCGTCGATTGCGCGCAACATCTGCGGATCCTTCGTCTTGATAATGTTCTTCTCGTCCTCGGGCTTGATATTTCCCGCATTGCGCAGCGCAAAGAGAGCGCGCTCCTGCTCGGCAGTCATGGCAACCCGAATATTCGGACTCACGCCATTGCCCTGAATGACCTGTTTGCTTGGCGTATAGTATTTTGCAGTCGTCAAACGCACCGCAGAGCCGTCCGGCAACTGCATCACGTTTTGCACGGAACCTTTCCCGAAGGTGGTTTCGCCGACGAGCACGGCTCGATGCAAATCTTTCAGCGCCCCGGCAACAATCTCCGCGCCGCTTGCGCTGCCTTCGTTGACTAGCAACACCATAGGAAAGTTCGGACGCTCTTTTTTCACGCCGGACGTCGAGTAATCGTGCTGCTGAGAAACGACGCGTCCCTGCGTTGACACGATCTTCGTGTTAGGCGGCAAAAACTGGGCGCACACATCGACCGCGCTATTCAACAGACCGCCCGGATTGTTCCGAAGATCGAGAATCAGCGCTTGCATCCCTTGCTTTTGCAAGTCGTCGAGCGCCCTTGATAGTTCCTCGGCTGTGGGTTCGTTGAACTGGATCAGTCGGATATAAGCGATCTTGAACGGGCCGGTCAGCTCCGACTCGAGCAATCTTGCTCCTTTAACGCTTTGAATTTTGATCTCCGCACGTTGCAGCGCATATTCCTTGATCTCCTTCGTTGCAGGCCGCAGCAGCGTAAGAGTCACTTTCGCGCCTGCAGGCCCGCGCAAAACATTGATCGCATCCTGGAGGTCCATTCTTTCCGTCGAAATGCCGTTGATTCGCAAGATCTGGTCGCCGGAAAGAATGCCTGCCTTGGCGGCAGGCGTGTCCTCCATCGCTGTGACGACCGTAGGCAGGCCATTTTTCATGGAAACCTCGATCCCAAGACCATTGAATCGGCTGCGCGTGTCATCCTGCATGTCTCGAAAGTCACTCGGGTCCATAAACTGGCTATGAGGGTCCAGCGAAGAAAGCATGCCCTTCATTGCCGCGGTGATGAGATTGTGATAGCTCGTCTTGTTGTCATCCACGTAATCCTGCCGAATCAATTCGAGAGCCTTTGCGAAAATGGAAATCTGCGCGTAGCCGTTATCCTCTTCGCTCTTTCCTGGCTGCGCTTCTTGCGCGGATGCGCCCGGAAAAGCGCCGAGCACGAAACAAGCCAGCAATAGGATGAGCACCAGGCGCCTCATATTTTGACCTTCAACCCGAAATTTGAGAACACCACCATCGCTCATGAGGAATTTTTGGCAACGGCCAACCCGAACTGCTGTCTTAATCGAGACTCGCAACATGAGTAACCGTTTCTCTGCTAAAGAAAATACGCTACGGAAGGCTCTCGCGTTTGCCCTGATCCTGCTAACGCTCGCTCTCCGCGCAGCGGTCTTCGCTGCGCAAACGGAGGACGCCGAGTACGAAGCGGTAGCCGAGGAATACATCAAAACTTATCTGGCGGCCCATCCGCTTCAGGGAACCGCGCTCGGCCTTCACGAATACGACGGCAAAATCAGCGATTACAGCCGACTCGCTCTCGATGCGGAACTGAACCGCCTGCAACGCTTCGACGATCGCCTCAGCAAGTTCGACGCGACCAAGCTAAGTCCCCGGCAATCCATCGACCTGCGGATTCTTCAGACGGCGGTGAAGAAGGATCTCTTTGAACTGCAGGACATGTCGATGTTCGAGCGAAATCCGATGGTTTATGCGCGCGCAGCCGATGTGAATACTTATATCAAAAGAAATTTCGCGCCGCTTGAGGATCGCATTCGCAGCCTAATCGCAATCGAATCGCAAATCCCAAATATTCTGATCGCGGCCAGAACAAACCTTAACGAAAAGCTTCCCAAACCGTTTGTAGAGCTCGCCATCCAGATCGCCAGAGGTTCGGCTGATTTTCTGAAAAAAGATCTCGTAGCCGCCATCAGCGGCCTTAAGGACGAACAACTCCGATCTGCATTTCAGGAAGCGAACCGCAAAGCTGCAAGTGCGCTCAACGATTACGCAGCATGGCTGGAGCGGGAGAAACTTCCGAAAGCCTCGCTCGATTTCGCGCTCGGTGAAGAGAAATTCAGACGCTTCCTGGCCCAGACCGAACTAGTCGACCTTCCGCCGCAAAAGATTCTTGAGATCGGAATGGCGCAATTAAAAGCCGAACAGGACGCGTTTGCCGAAGCGGCAAAAAAGGTCGATCCGAACAAGTCCCCTATTGAAGTTTTCAAGCAAATCCAGAGCGAACATCCGACGCCGGATAAGCTCATTCCTGATGTTGCCAAAGACCTCGACAAAATTCGCAAGTACGTGCTGAGCCACCATTTGGTCAGCATCCCGTCCGACATTCGCGCCAAAGTCAAAGAGACTCCGCAGTATCTTCGCGCCACGTCTTTTGCCTCGATGGACACGCCCGGTCCGTTCGAGAAGCGCGCGACCGAGGCATACTATTACGTCACTCCTACGGAGAACAATTGGCCGGAGAAACAAAAGCAGGAATGGCTCATGGCTTTTAACTACTACACCTCCGACGTCGTCTCGATTCACGAAGCTTACCCCGGTCATTATGTGCAGTTCTTGCACCTGAACGCGTCACCCGCGAGCAAGGTCGAGAAAATCTTCGGCAGCTACGCGTTCATCGAAGGCTGGGCGCATTACTGTGAAAAAATGATGCTCGACGAAGGATTCGGCGGTCCGGCGACTTCGACTTCTAGCGAAGACGACATAAAACGCGCGGCCAAATATCGAATGGCTCAGGCCGATGAAGCGCTTCTTCGTTTATGCCGGTTATGTGTGTCCATCAAAATGCATACGCAAAACATGTCGCTGGATGAAGCGACGAAATTTTTCCAGGACAACTGTTACTACGAAGAGAAACCGGCACGTCAGGAAGCGATCCGCGGCACTTTCGATCCCGGCTATCTCAATTACACCCTGGGAAAATTGCAGATTATAACGAGCTGCTCAACCACGGCATGCCGCCCATTCGTCTCCTCCGCGAGATAATGCTCAAAGACCAGACCAAATGGGACCAAGTCCTATAAATTCTTCCTCTTCCTCTCACTCTTAATCGTGCTCGTAGTCATGCTCGATGTTCACGATCCGTAGCCGTCGGCGTGTCGGCGACGTGGTTGGGTTCTTGCCCCCCCTCACCGCCGCGCTTCGCACAGCGAAGCGGCTACAGAAGCGAATTCACTCGTCATCCACGTCGCCTAGCAAATCCTTTAGCAATGGCTGCGGATTTGATGGCAATTCCTCCACGTCGCGCAATTTTTTTGTGATCGCGCGCGAGCGAACATCGACATCTTCTATCTTCCGCGAAGCTTGATCAATTTTCTCCTTCACGGCTGATAACGCCTCACCGAATTTTCCGAACTCAGTCTTCACCGCTGCCAGTAAGTTCCAAACTTCGCTGGACCGTTTCTGGATCGCGAGCGTGCGGAAGCCCATCTGTAAGCTGTTGAGTAATGCGGCGAGCGTGGTCGGCCCGACAAAGGTGACGCGGCAATCGCGCTGCACGTTTTGAACTAACCCGACGCGCCGAATCGCTTCCGCGTAAAGTCCTTCGCTTGGCAGAAACAGGAGCGCAAAATCCGTCGTCTTCGGCGGGTTGATGTATTTCTCGCAAATATCTTTCGCGCACCGCTTCAACTGCGTCTCCAGGGTCTTGATCGCCGCTTCCACCGCCACAGGGTCGCCTTTTTCCTCCGGAGCGCCGTTATCGTCACCGGGCAATTTGATCGCAAACTCGACGCGCTCATCGGTGTCGTCGCGCGTCTTCATGTTTTGGGCGAACTGCTCCGGCGTCAGCATTTCTTCCAAGAGAACTCCAAGCTGCCATTCGCTCCACCCACCGCGCGTTTTCACGTTCGTAAGCACGCGTTGCAACCCCCCGACGTCACTCGCCAGTTGCTGCATCGCGCCGAGGCCTTGATGCACCTGCTCAAGTCGATCGCTCACCAGCTTGAACGATTCCCCTAGGCGTTTTTCCAGGGTGCCTTGTAATTTTTCATCGACGGTTTCGCGCATCTTATCGATCTGCTTGGTGTTGTCCTCCTGCAATTGCTTGAGGCGAAGATCGACAACGGATCGCACCCCTTCGAGCGACTTGCTCAATTCTTCCCGCTGATTCTTCGCCGCCGCGCCTGCTTCCTCGCGATTGCGCGAAAATTCATCGCGCAACCCGCGATCAATCATTTCCAATCGCTTCGCGAGCTCCGCTTCCACGCCCCCGCCGCTTCCACGCCGCGCCACGAGGACGATCACCGCAACGACAACTCCGCCGCCGATCAACCCGATCACAACATAAAGCAGCGGACTCATACTGCGTCATTAAGCAATGCCGTGCCGAATTCAAGCACTGTAGCGGCGTTCTACGAGAGCCGAGCATCAGATGCGGCGGTCGCAGAACCCTGCTACAGTTTCGAAATCGCAGGTTCACGCAGCCGTACGCCGCGTGGCTAAGCGCAGTGACACCCAAAATTTCGAATATGTCTTGGAGGAATTACCATGAAACGATTATTCACCGCTCTTCTGATTTCGACGTTCGCCTGCGGAATGCTCAACGCCCAGGAGTTCTCGCCAATTCATCAACCTACACTGACGCCGCAAGACAGCGGGACTACCAACGGTCTGATCTCGGTTTGGCCGGTGAACCCGCAGGTGGTTTGGGCGTGCGGTCGCAACGGTACGTTCACCGTCACGACCGACGGTGGACAGACTTGGAACGCTAGTGTAGTGCCGGGCGCCGAAACGCTGCAGTTCCGCGATGTGCAGGCGTTCAGCGCGCGTGTCGCCTATCTGATGTCGATTGGAAACAACCCAACAGATTTTCGCGTCTACAAGACGTTGGATGGCGGAGCGACCTGGACGATCCAGTTCGAGAACCAGAATCCGAATGCTTTCTATGACGCCTTTGCGTTCTGGACGCCTAACCGAGGCATTCTGCACAGCGACTCTGTGAATGGAGTGTTTCCGGACTTTCGCACGACCGATGGAATGACCTGGCAGGATATCAGTGCCAATATGCCGCCGGCATTGCCGGGTGAATTCTCCTTTGCATCGAGTGGCACTTGCGTCACCACACAAGGTGGAACGAACGCCTGGATTGCAACTGGCGGCTCCGACGTTGCCAGGATTCTCGCCACAACGGATCAAGGGAACACGTGGAACGCTTATGACACTCCCCTGTTTAGCTCGCCGAGTGCTGGCGGCTTTACAGTCGCATTCCGCGATCCGCACCATGGCATAGTCGGCGGCGGTGATTTGGACCCGAGCGACCCTAACAACGCGCGCACCGCAATTTCGGGCGATGGCGGTCAAACGTGGGCCCTTACGAGTCCTCCTCCCGTGACGGGAGCAATCTTCGGTTTGAGTTACGTGGGCCGGACTGGTCGCGGCGCGGGAGACAATCTCGGCCGCGCAGTGGTGATCACTGCCAATGACCCGCCCACGTTTGCGACCGGAGCCGCTGCCTGGACTCCGGACGAGGGAAACACCTGGTTCACCTTGCAGGGTGTCAGCGGCTTCTGGGCGGTAGCTTTTGCAACTCCAAAAGCCGGATGGCTCGTTGGCACGGACGGTCGCATCCTTAAGATCAGCTTCTAACGATCGGCGGAGCTAACGCGGAGACTCAAACAACAGTTCGCCAGCGCGGCTGGTCGCTTTAACGACTGCCTTGATCAGCGTGACCCGGAGTTTCCCTTCTTCGAGCTCGAGGATCCCATCGATTGTGCAGCCGGCCGGGGTAGTGACCGCGTCCTTTAGCAGCGCAGGATGATCGCCGGTTTCCAAAACGACACTCGCCGATCCTTTCATCGTCTGGGCAGCGAGAAGGGTGGCTACGTCGCGTGGCAAACCAACTTTCACGCCGGCCTCGGCAAGCGATTCCAGTATGATGTATGCGAACGCAGGCCCGCTCGCTGAAAGACCCGTCACTGCGTCCATGTGCTTTTCGTCGAGCACAATCGTACGGCCAACGGCATCGAACATGCTGCGAGCAATTTCGAGATGGCCCGGTCCCGCATGAGCGCCTCGGCAAATCGCTGTCATGCCGCAGCCGACCGCGGCTGGCGTATTTGGCATCGCTCGAATGACCGGCACGTCATTATGCTTGCCGCTACCGGCCGCAGCGAGTTGCTGCTCCACATAGCATGTCGGCACGGAAGCCGCGACGGAAACAACCAAGCTCCGCATGTCAATTTCGGGAGCGATCTCCTGCAACACCTTCGCGACGGTCTGAGGCTTTACGATCAGCAGAATGATGTCAGCGCCTTTAACTGCTTCGCGATTGTCGGTGGTTACGGCAACGTCCAGCTCTTTTGCAAGCGCGGCTACTCTCTCTGCATGCCTTACTGTGGCGGTAACGCGGCTGGATACAAAGAGTCCTTGCTTCAGATAAGCACGCAGTAGGATGCCACCTAGCTTGCCAGTGCCGAGTACAGCGAGTTTCTTGTCGGAAAGGTTCAGAGACATGCTCAACCGAGAGATTCCTCGACTTCGCTCGGAATGACAAGCGTGACTAAAAGCGGACTTTCACGCCGCCGTACGCCGCGCGTCCAAGCGCGGGGAAGCCAAAAACTTCCGAGTAATGTTCGTTCGTTAAATTGTCGATCCGGCCGAAGACCGACACATGCGGGTTCACTTCGTATTCGGCTGCGATGTTTACGAACGAATAATCTTCGATGTCGAAGTTCGGACCGCCGAAGTTCAGCTCCTCTCGCGCGTTGACGAACTTGGCTTCGATCGTTGTGCGCAGTCTTTTGTACCAGAGATACGAAGCAGAAACATAAATTTCATTGCGCGGCCTGCGCGGCAGACGCGCGCCTTGCAATTGCGAAATATCTTCCGAGGAAGTTTTTCTCGCATCGAGGTAAGTGTAGCTCGCGGTAAACACAAGATCAGTGATCGGTTGCGCGTGTAATTCCGCCTCGAGCCCCTCCGTCTCGGCTGCGCCAAGGTTGAGAGTTTGGAAAAGCCCATTGAATCCGATCACGTTCGACAAATCGTTGTGAAAATAGGTCAGGCCGACCGCAACTCGATTTTTCCAGAGTTCCTGTCTCACTCCAATGTCCCACCCCAAATCGTGTTCCGGTTTCAGTCCGAAATTGTTCCCGAAGATCTTATCCTGGCTGCTTGGCGGACTGAATCCCGTCCCCACGCTGGAATGCAGTGTTGTGTTTGTCCTGTCGATCTTGTAACTGCCTGCGAACCGATAAGTCCAGACGCCGCCGAACTGGTTGAAGTGATCGAAGCGCCCGCCGGCGACGAGGATCAAATTTTCAATCGGCATTACGGTCGTCTGCAGGAATCCCGCGACCTGCTGAGTGTGATCGCTGACAAACGTTGGTTGCGGTCCAAAAATTTGCAGGACAAATGGGCGCTCCTGCCCTGCGTTGAGACGGCTATAGAAGAATCCTGAAGTAAGTGTCAGCCACGACGTTGGGCGCAAATCGTTTTGGTAATCGATTTGTGTTCGTTCGAAGAGCGCCCGCGTTGGCCCGACAAATCCGTCCTCATTTGGATCATTTATTTGCCGCTCGTGGTCGTAGGAAAAAATGAATTTGTGATCCCACCAGTCGGTCGGGTTCCAATCAATGTGTGGACCGATCAACCAACGTTCGGTTAGGAAATGATCGATGAGACGCGGATCAAAAATCGTGTTCGGCAGTCCGATGTCGCTGTTTGAATACATGAACAAACCGCCAATGCGGAGTTGTTCGTTCGGCAACCAGCCAATGTTAGTGATCGCGGCAGTGTTGCGGTAATTATTGTTCGGCCGCGCGTTGTCAGTGTCGAGGCGGCTTGCGCCGATCGAATAATCGAACTGTTCGATCTTCCCGTCGCTCTGCGTCCATTCGCGAAACGTGTCGTAGGAGCCACCCTCTGCAGCGAACATGACGCCTGGAGCTCCTGTGCCCTGCTTCGTGAAAATTTGAATAACGCCCGCGAGCGCCCGTGGCCCATACAAAGTACTTTGCGGCCCACGCACGACTTCGATCCTGTCGATATCGTCCGTGGTGAAGTCGGCAAAATTGAATGCGCCCTGCAAGCCTTGATTGATCGGAATGCCGTCGAGCAAAACCTGCGTGTGCTCGCTGCGTAATCCACGGGTAAAAACCGAGGTCAACTGGCCCGCCACTCCGGTCTGCACGACAGAAAGCCCAGGCACCTCTCGGAGTGCATCGCTCACGCGCTCGATTTGTTTTTGCTCGAAATCTTCCGAGGTAATCACGCTCGCGCTCGCCGGAGATTGATCGAGCGGAATATCAAAACGCGTCGCAGAGACGACCACTTGCTCAGTTTCTGCTTCGCCGGGTGAAGGAGTCGGTAAAGCTTCCTGCCCGAAGCAAATCAGCGGCGCGAAGAGGAGCAAGACAGCAAATCGGATTGGGTAGCGCACGCGTCTCGCGTGCTGGCGACGGTGTCTCGCCGTCGCGAACTTTTTTTGCGCGACGCCACCTCCCGAGATTCTCCTTTTAAGAAAAGATCGTTTCGGCGCGACGCCGAAAGTCCGAGCCGGACGGGCATTTGCACGCGGGATGCGTGCGCTACCCCAAAAAAACCAAACTGAACGATTTCGCATACAAGTTTCCTCCAACTCCGAGAGTCGGACTTGTATGGCCGAGGCCGCATCGCCCAGCTCTCATTCTTCTTTTTGCGAAGAAGTTTTTTCGGTCTGTAGCTGTTGTAGCGGCGGTCTCTGACCGTCGCTGTTCCGGCGATCGGGGGTCGCCGCTACAGAGCCGAATGAGGTGGACCGGACAAATATTCTGGCTCCTGGCTTCATCCTTCTTCCCGCCTTCACCCCCGAAAGTTTTCGGGGATTGGCCCAGTGGGAAGTCGTATCCAGTTACAGCAGCGCAACTGCTCCCGATTCTCACGGGATTTCTTGCGCCGATCCACTTTTTCAAGCTCGCAAAGAACTGGGACCGAGGAGTAGCGGCTTGCGCTTCGAGCGTCAAGATTATTTAATCACTTGCCAACTCCAGCTGTCATGTCGAGTGCTAATCGAGACATCTCTCCCCATTGAAATCAGAGATTCCTCGACTTCGCTCGGAATGACAAAACCCTTACTCTAAACTTATCTGACGATGGCCCTATCCAGCCCCAACCTGATTGTCACCGGCGGCGCCGGTTTTATCGGCTCCAATCTCACGCTTGCGCTGCAGGAAAAATTCCCGGATGCCGATCTCACTGTGATTGATGATTTTCGCTCGGGTAATTTCAAAAATCTCGCCGGCTATCGCGGCGACTTCGTCGCGCACAATTTGGCAACGTTCAACTGGCGAGAAAAGTTCGGCGATGAAAAATTCGACGCCATTTTTCATCTCGCCTCGATCACTGACACTACGTTGCACGATCAATTCGTTCAGGTGCACGACAACGTCGAAAGTTTCCGGCGTTTAATGAATTTTGCGCGCCCGACTAAGACCCGGATCATCTACGCGTCTTCAGCATCTATCTACGGTGCTGTCGCTGAGGCAAGCGTCGAATCAAATGTCGCCGCGCCCGCGAATGCTTACTCGTTTTCAAAAGCAATCATGGACAACATCGCCAGGCACGCCGCCGCCGAGTCGCCTGATTGGGTAATCATCGGCTTACGTTACTTCAACGTTTACGGACCGCGCGAAGCGCACAAAGGTGTGCCTGCGAGCATGGTGTATCATCTGGCGCAACAGATGAAGGCCGGACAGCGGCCGCGCATTTTCAAACATGGCGAACAAAAGCGTGACTTCGTTTACGTGAAGGATGCGGTCGAAGGCAGCACTCGCGCGCTCGATGCGCAAACGAGCGGGGTTTATAATCTTGGCTCGGGTCAGGCACGGTCGTTTAACGAACTAGTCGATGTTCTCAACAAATGTCTCGGCACAAATTTTCAGCCGGATTACATCGATAACCCACACGCGCATTACCAAAACTTCACACAAGCCGATCTGACGAACGCGCGCAGCGCGCTCGGTTACGAGCCACGTTTTCCGCTGGAAGACGGCGTGCGCGATTACATGCAGTGGCTGAATCGCGCGTAGCGCAGATTTTTGGGAGTGCGGCGACATGTCGCCGCTTTCAAAGCGCGGACATGTCCGCGCACTCCAAATTTACCCTTCCCAAAAAAATTTCGTCGGGCGATGGATTTCCTGCGGAAGACTCTTGTGCACCGGACAGTTGAGCGCGGTTTGCTCGAGCACTTCGCGATGTGGCGAATCGGGCGGAAGCGGGATATGAACTTCTGATGGAAGCCCCACGATCCGGCGTGGCGCGTCCTTTGACATTTCCTTTTGCACCGACACGGTCATTCCCCGCAAATCAATTCCGAGTTCTTCCGCTTTGATTCCCATCGTCGTTGTCATGCATGTGCCAAGCGCCGTGGCAACGAGATCGGTGGGCGAAAACGCTTCGCCTTTGCCTTTGTTATCAGTCGGCGCATCAGTGGAAATTTCTGATTGCGACGGCCCGTGCGTGGCGTCGCAATGCAAATCGCCCGTGTATTTGATTGAGACTTCGACCATAGATTTAGCCACAGATTACCACAGATTTTCACAGATTCAGAAACCGGAAGTCCTTGTGCACTGTGTTCATAGTGGCATATCGTTTCGTAAATTTTGCCCGCAGGCGTGGCGGCCGGATCACGCGGCTGATTCGAAACAGCTGACGTATGAAAAAGAAAATCACGGGAAAAGATTTAACAAAAGAAGCGCCGCGCAGTCCGCGCATTCGCGTCGGCGGCTATGCCATCCTTGGCCGCACGATCGACAAAGGTCGCGCGCTGGTGGCGGGCAACATCGGCGAATATCATTTCGATTGTCCGCTCGATAACATGCTCTTTGGTTTCAAAGGTGTGCAGGGCGACGATTTCAAAGCGCAAATCGAGCAAGGCGCGAGCGACCAGGAAATAGTTGAGTGGCTCAATCAAAGCGGCGAGAAGAAAACGCCGGAGGAAATCAAACGTTGGGCCGAAGAGGTCGAGGCAAGCAGCCTCTATAATCACCCGGAAAAGCGCGAGTTCTTCAGTGAAGCGGTCAAGAAACTGGGGCTCGAGCCGACGGAAACGACAACATTCGAGTGGCTGGAAGTAGACGATAGAGTCTCTCACGCGCAGCAAGCAGCGTGAAATCGCCCTTCGTGTCCAAAAAATTGCTGTAGCTACGCTCCTGTGGAGCGTTGCAAAAGGAACGGCTCACAGAGCTCTGGCTACAGAACGTGAGCTTACGTTTTGATCAGCGGCGGCGGCTGGTCTTCGGTGATGCCGGTGTCGATGCCGCGGCGCAGTTTGCTGTGTCGAACGCTGTAGAGAAAATAAATCAGCAGACCAATTCCGAGCCAGACAAAGAAACGGATCCAGGTGAGCACCGGCAGGCTGAGCATGAGCACGAAACACAGGAGCACGCCAACGATCGGAAACAGCGGCACGAGTGGAACACGAAACGGCCGCGGACGCCCTGCGTCGGTCCGCCGCAAAACGGCCACGCCAACGCAGACGAGAATGAATGCGAACAATGTTCCAATGTTCGTCAAATCTGAGAGTGAGCCGATGTCGACCAGCATCGCCACTCCGCCAACGACCACTCCGGTCCAAATTGTTGTCACGTATGGCGTGCGGAAGCGTGGATGAATTCGAGCAAAGTACTGCGGGAGCAAGCCGTCACGCGCCATCGCCATAAAAATGCGCGGCTGCCCGAGTTGGAAAACGAGTAACACCGAAGTCATTCCAGCAAGCGCTCCGGCGCTGATCAACGCTTCCGCCCATGGTTTGCTCGCGAAAGCAGTGGCGGCGGCCGCTGGATCGCCCAGGTAAACCGTATATTTTTTGATGCCCGCCAGCACCGTGCCCATGAGCACGTAAAGGAACGTGCAAATGATCAAACTGGCGATGATCCCAATGGGCATGTCGCGCCGTGGATTTTTTGTTTCCTCAGCCGTGGTCGAAACGGCGTCGAAACCGATGAACGCGAAAAAGATGATGGCTGCTCCGCTCATCACCCCGGCAAAACCATTCGGCACATACGGGTGCCAGTTCGTCGGATGCACCATGAAAGCCCCGAACGAAATGAAGAAGACAACGACGGCGACTTTGATAATGACGATCATTGTGTTCGTTTTTGCGCTCTCGCGAATTCCGTAGACCAAAAGCACCGTCACCGCTGCGACAATCACGAGCGCCGGAAAGTTCAGGGCGATGGGATGACCGGCAATGGTGGGCAGGGTTGTCGAAGAAAAATCTTTCAGCGTGTCGCCACCTTTTGCGATCAGATCGCTGGCCGTCCGGTAATCGTTCACGGCCCAGATTGGAAATTTGAGTCCGAAAAGACTGCCGCAGAGCTTAACGAAATACCCCGACCAACCGACCGCGACCGCCATATTCCCGACCGCATATTCCAGAATCAAATCCCAACCGATGATCCACGCGATGATCTCACCGAGCGTAGCGTAGGAATATGTGTAGGCCGAGCCCGATACTGGAATCATCGAGGCAAGCTCGGCATAACAGAGCGCGGCGAATCCACAGGCCAACGCGGCCACAAATAGCGAAATCGCTACCGCCGGACCGGCACCGGCGCGGCCCAGGATTACGTCCGCCCCTGAAAGCCATGCTTGGATAAAATTGAGAATGGGCGTCTCGAGTCGTGTCGGAAAAGTCTGACCGGCGATTGCGGTACCGATCAGCGCGAAAATTCCCGTACCGATGATGGCGCCAATGCCGATACACGTGAGATCGAACGCGGTGAGCGTGCGCTTCATTTGCCGCTCAGCCGAGGCGGCTTCGGCCATCAGATGATCGGGACTCTTGGTTTTGAAAAGTTGCGAGCCCACCGGTCGAGATCGTCTCATCAAGCAGTTCGACTGGTCAATCCAAAGCTTTGGACGTCGATCTCACGGCCGCGAGTCAACTGCGCGGTAGTTTATGCGCAATCGACGCGGCAAGATTCTTTTTGTAACCTCGCGACCATATGGACGATGAACCGGCAAAGATTCTCCTCGGTGACACAGCGATTAGCGCCATCGAAGGAACTCCGGGCCGGCGACGGTTTCGTCGAGCCAAAGACGCAACTCCGTCGCTGACGCACTGCGAAAATTGCGGCGCAGAACTGCAGGGGCATTGGTGCGCACAATGCGGGCAACCGGCCATCGAATATCGCCGTTCTTTCCGGTACGTTTTGGCTGATTTACTCCACGAGTTCCTGAATTGGGATTCGAAATTCTTCGCCACGATTGCGCTCGTCATCTTGAAGCCGTGGCGGTTGACCAACGAGTTTCTCGCCGGCAAGCGTGTCCGTTATGTGAATCCGCTACGGCTTTATCTGCTCGCAAGCATCCTGTTTTTCTTTGCCGTGAATTACGGAACCAAAGGGCTTAACTTCGAACCGGGTAAGATCGATCCAAAAGATCGCGCGGAAATCGAAGCCGACTTGAAGAAAGAAGATTTGCCACCTGCAGCGCGAGAGAAATTGGAGGCATGGTTGCGGGAAGCTCCGGCTCAGGCGTCACCTGCAGTCGTTTCTCCGACTGCAACAACCGCGCCTTCGCCGACCGCTGGTCCGCACCCATCCGCGACCAGCGCAGATAAACAG
>WNFS01000867.1_pt1 | contig 22848 bp, 19 predicted proteins | sample 5400141 | NCBI WGS metagenome assembly WNFS01 (sample SAMN13153358, study PRJNA577476) | soil metagenome | isolation source: 60 cm saprolite under Madrone tree | place: USA:California | collected 2016-06-14
AGACGTCCAGAAGAACAACATCGAAATCGCCCGAAGTTGCACGGGCCAGCGCTTCTTCTCCGGAGGCGACGGCATCAACCTGGTACCCCTCATCCTTGAGAATGGAAGTGAGCGATTCGCGGATGCCGGCTTCGTCATCAACAACAAGGAGATAAGAACGGCTGGTCATCAAGAGTTTTCGGCCCCGTTACGCTCGGTGATGGAAGAAGGCGCCAATTCCGTGGCGGGCAATTCGACAAGGAAACGCGAGCCGACGGGATAATTATCTTCTACATGGATGGTGCCGCCGTGCTCGGCGACAATGCGTGCGGCAATCGCGAGACCGAGTCCCGTACCGCGATCTTTGGTCGAGAACTGGGGAAGGAAGAGTTTGTCTTTGTCCTGGGGAGAAATCCCGTGGCCGGTGTCTTCGACGCAAATTTCAATCGTCTCTGCATCGGGATTGGCGTGCGTCGAAACACGAATCTCCCGCACAGGGGCGTCTTCCAAGGCTTCGGCCGCGTTATCAATGAGGTTCACGACGACGCTGCGCAGTAATCCGCCGTCGGCGCGCACCGCGGGGAGGTTTTCGGCAAGGGAGATTTTCAAGGTGACGCCATCCAGTCGCCCGGAGAAAACTTCAACGGCCTCGTGCACGATGGTGTTTGCATTGGTGGAGGTGAGCCTGGCCGTTGGGAAACGGACAAATTGCGAGAACTCGTTGACGAGGGCCGCCATGGTGGAAACCTCACGCTCGATGAGCCGGGAGCACTCCTGGACAAGATTCACAAGCTCTGGGTCACGCGCCGTGGAGACTTCGGATGGATCGCGGCGATCCAGGAAACGCGACAGCCGCTGCGCCGAGAGCTGAATGGGTGTGAGCGGATTCTTGATTTCATGCGCGATGCGGCGAGCGACTTCCTGCCAGGCTGCGGACTTCTGCGCGCGCAACATTTCGGTTAAATCGTCGAGAACGACGACGTAACCTATGTTCGCGCGCCGGGGGCCCAAAGAACTTACGGTGACGGCAACATGAAGGACGCGGCCGGCGACGATCATCTCGATTTCTCGAGACACGACCCCCATCCGCAGGGAACGCCTCATGAGCTGTTGAACGGTGCGCGCCGAGTCGTCTCCAATCAGTTCTTCCAACGATCGCGTTTCGCGGTCTGCCCCGCCGAACAAGCGTGAAATCGCCGTGTTGGCGCGAAGAATTGCGCCACTCGAGTCAAGAGAGATCACTCCGGTGGGAATGTTCTCCAGGACGGTTTCCATGAGCTGGCGGCGGCGCTCGAGCTCCTGGACAGCTTGCTGCAGATTGCGGGTGAACTGGTCGATCTGTGAGCGGCTGTCCCGCAGCTGGGTGGTCATTGTATTGAAGGAGCGAATCAGAACCCCCAGCTCATCTTGGGCCTGCTCGGGAACTTGATATTCGAAATTTCCGGCGGACACCTCGTGCGTGCCCTCGGCGAGGGCCTGGATCGGGACGGTGACCTGCTTCGCAAGGAACAGCGCCAGCCACATCACTGCGAATAGCAGGAGCATCGTGAAGAGGAGCAATATCAGAAGCATTTGCCTTTTAAGGGCTCTGAGGTTTTGTTTTTGCTGCTCATAGTTGCGTGTTTGGGTTTCGATCTCCATGAAGCGCTTATAGAAATCGGGGCTTGTCTTGTACCCCGCGACGATGGAGCCGGCAGATTGTGCCGGGCCTGCCGCCGGGATGCGAGCGGCGAGATAATTCTTTCCCTCCGCAGCCCAGAGTTCAATGCCGCTGGGCAAAACACGAACTTGGGCGCCTAATACATTTGCTTTAAAGCAGAGCGGCCCCGTACGGTCCTCCGGCTGATTGTCGCAGATCACGCCCCCCCTTACTGCTTTGCCGTCCTTGTCGAGAATCCAGACCGCATCCGCGCCGGCCGCGAGAGGCCGTTGAAGAAATTTGTCAACCGGCCGGGATGGAATCGCCTGTGCGCGGCGCGCGAGTGCCCTCAGGCGTGGAATCTGCGACTTGCCGAAATCGGTCAGGAGATGCTGCGTTTGCTCTGAAGCGATTTCAAGCGGCCGCGGAAACCAACGGCCGAGCGTGCGATTCAGCAGGGAATAACTCACGAAGAACATGAAAACGACCGGAAGGAGAGACAGAGCCATGGCGCCGACGACCATTTTAGTTTTGAAGCGTGCGCCGAGCTGCTCCTTACTCCGCTCGGCCCAAAGTCGGACTAGCGTACGCAAGAAGGTGAGGCCAAAAACGAGAAGAGCGGCGATGATAAAACTTGAAACGGCGTAGAGGGCCATGACCTCTCGCCAATCTTTTGGCTCGAATGGTACGTCGAGGGACCCAAACGTGAAAACGGCAGCGAGGAGAAGCGTGAGGAGGACGCCTCCGACCGCCAGACTCCATCGCTGCTTGGATTCGAGAGGACTCACGCTGTGGCCACCGCGCAGGGCCGAGCAATATACTGCGAAAGCGTGACGCGACGCTGCGCTACTCGGCGGACACTCTTTGTCAGCTTGTGCCGAGCGTGGACAAATTGTGGCAAACTAGTAGGAGAGAGCATCTCTCACGCAAGATAGCCAGCGTAGCGCGGCAAGTCAAGGTGGTGCCTGTACCGAGAAGGATGAACCTGTCCCTGAGGGCAGGTATTAGCCATTTCAGAACGGTACGCGATTTTCTGTCTCACTGGACCCGCGCTATTTGCTATGGTGAGCGCTGGGTGCCAATCGGCACGGAGTACCGCGGATGTCTGTCCGGCTAGGCGAAATTCTAATTAAGGAAAGCCTGATTACCCAGGACCAGCTCCAGAAGGCGCTGGATTTCCAGCGAGCCAATGGCGGCAAACTGGGAAGTTGCCTGACAAAAATGGGCTTCATCACGGACGACGACATTACCGGCGTGCTCTCCCGGCAGTACGGTGTCCCCTCCATAAATCTGAAGTATTACGAGATTGACCCCACCGTCATCAAGCTCATCCCTGTAGACACCGCCGTGCGTTATCAAGTCGTTCCGCTTTCGCGTGTCGGCTCCGTCCTTACGATTGCGATGACCGACCCGACGAATGTGTTCGCAATGGACGACATCAAGTTCATGACGGGCTTCAATGTCGAGCCGGTAGTGGCCTCCGAATCGGCGATTGGCGAAGCTATTACCCGCTTCTACGGTGGAGCAAATTCGAATGGCGAAGAACTGAGCAATTTAATGAAGGACCTGGTCGAAGATGACCAGGAGTTGGAGCTGGCCGGCGAAGAAGCGGAGACGGACGCCGCGACGCTTGAGAAGGCCGCGGAAGAAGCTCCGATCATCAAATTGGTCAATTTGATTCTGACGGATTCGGTCAAGCGGGGCGCAAGCGACATTCACATCGAGCCGTATGAGCTGGAAATGCGCGTAAGGTTCCGCGTTGACGGCATTCTCCAGACGGTAATGAGTCCGCCGCTGCGATTGAAGGATGCCATTACCAGCCGCCTGAAGATCATGGCCAAGCTGGACATCGCGGAAAAGCGATTACCGCAAGACGGCCGCATCATGATCAAGTACAAGTCGGAAGGAAAGAGAAAGGAGTTGGACTTCCGCGTTTCGACGGTGCCGACGCTTTATGGCGAAAAAGTCGTAATGCGTTTGCTGGACAAAGAAAATTTGCGGCTGGACATGACCAAGCTAGGTTTCGAGCCGGAATCGCTCAGGAAATTCGAGCGCAATATCTCGAAGCCCTATGGGATGGTGCTAGTCACGGGACCGACGGGATCCGGCAAGACAAATACACTCTACTCTTCCGTGGCAACGCTGAACAAAGTTGAGACCAACATTATGACCGCCGAGGACCCGGTGGAGTTTCAGCTTGGCGGCATCAATCAGGTCCAAATGAAGGAGCAGATCGGCCTGAACTTCGCGGCCGCGCTGCGCGCCTTCCTGCGGCAGGACCCCAACATTATTCTGGTCGGCGAGATTCGCGATTTCGAAACCGCGGAAATCGGGGTGAAGGCGGCACTGACGGGACACCTGGTCCTTTCCACCCTGCACACCAACGACGCGCCGTCGACGATCAGCCGATTGATGAACATGGGTATTGAACCTTTTCTGGTGGCCACGTCGGTAAACCTTATCTGCGCTCAACGGCTGGTACGGCGCATCTGCACGAATTGCAAGGAAGAATTGGAAGTCCCGCAACAAGCGCTGATTGACGCTGGGTACTCTCCGGAAGAAGTGAAAACAACGAAGATCTACCACGGCAAGGGATGTTCGACCTGCAACAAGGGCGGGTACAAGGGGCGGACGGGTCTTTACGAAGTGATGGAGATCAACGACGAGCTTCGCGAGCTGATCCTCGTCGGTGCTTCCGCGCTGGAATTGAAAAAGAAAGCAATCGAACAGGGAATGATAACGCTGCGGCGGAGCGGACTGATCAAGGTGGCAGCAGGCCAGACAACGATGGAAGAAGTCTTGCGCGAGACGGTTCTCTAAGACCGAGAAGGTGAACGATGGCCGGAATTACGCTGAGTGAGCTGCTCAAGAAGATGATCGAAATGGGTGGCAGCGACCTCCACATCACGACGAACAGTGCGCCCCGGGTGCGCGTCCACGGCCGGCTGCGCCCCCTCGATATGCCGCCTTTGACGGCTGCGGACACGAAATCGCTGGCTTACAGCGTGCTGACGGACGCCCAGAAGCATCGTTTCGAAGAAAACTTGGAGCTGGACTTTTCCTTTGGCTTGAAGAACCTGGCGCGTTTCCGCGGCAACGTGTTCAACCAGCGCGGGGCAGTGGGCTCCGTTTTTCGCACGATTCCATGGGAGATCAAAGGCTTCGATGCCCTGGGTCTTCCGCAGGTCGTCAAAGGATTGTGCGACAAACCGCGCGGGCTTGTCCTGGTCACCGGGCCAACGGGGTCCGGGAAATCGACCACGCTCGCGGCGATGCTCGACAAGATCAACAGCGAACGCGAAGAGCACATGATCACCATCGAGGACCCCATCGAGTTTCTGCACAACCACAAGAAATGCCTCGTCAATCAACGAGAGGTGCACGCGGATACGCACTCTTTCGCGAATTCACTTCGCGCCGCGCTGCGCGAGGACCCCGACGTAGTCCTGATCGGAGAAATGCGCGATCTGGAAACGATTGAATCGGCGCTGCGCATCGCGGAGACCGGCCACCTGACCTTCGCCACTTTGCACACAAACTCCGCTTCGTCCACCATTAACCGAATTATCGACGTTTTTCCAGCCCACCAGCAGCCGCAGATCCGCGCGCAGCTCTCGATGGTGCTGGAGGGAATTCTCTGTCAGGCGTTGCTGCCGCGCACCGATGGCCGAGGCCGAATCATGGTCATGGAGGTTCTGGTGCCGACTCCCGCCATCAGGAACCTGGTCCGCGAAGACAAGATTCACCAGATCTATTCCGCCATGCAGACGGGAACGGGACAGACCGGCATGCAGACCTTCAACCAGGGTCTCGCGAACGCCTACTTCGCGAAAACAATTTCGCTCGACATGGCCCTTTCACGTTCTTCAAATGCCGACGAGTTGCAGGACATGATTAATCGCGGCGTGTCTTCGCCAGCCGGAGGAACAAGGGCGCCCGTGGCGGGGAAGCGATAGAGGATTTGCATGGGCCCTTATGGCCTTTAGCCGATGAGATTGACAGACTGAGGAGGGTAACTTATGCCGGATTATACATATCGAGGGACCAATCGGGCCGGCTCCAGCGTGAGCGGCGTGATGCAAGCCGCGAGCAAGTCCGAGCTGCAGAACCTGCTTCGCCGCCAGCAGATCACGCCAACAAAGATGTCGCAGAAGGGCAAAGAGTTTAACTTGCCCACCTTCGGCGGAGGAGTGAACGCGAAAGAGCTAGCGATTTTTACGAGACAGTTTTCCGTGATGATCGACGCCGGCCTGCCGCTCGTGCAGTGTCTGGAGATTCTGGCCGGCCAGCAGGAGAACCAAACGTTTCAAAAGGTGCTTGCAGGCACACGCGGCTCAGTCGAAGGCGGCGCTACCCTCTCCGCTGCGATGCGCCAATACCCCAAGGTTTTTGACGCTCTTTACGTGAACATGGTCGAGGCCGGGGAGACGGGCGGTATTCTCGACACTATTCTCCAGCGCTTATCCACGTACATCGAAAAGAACGTCAAGCTGCAAAGGGCTGTGAAATCCGCTCTTGTCTATCCGGTCGGCGTCTTGACCGTCGCCGGCGGTGTTATCACCCTCCTTCTGTGGAAGGTCGTCCCGATTTTCTCAACTCTGTTCGCGGGCCTGGGCGTAGATCTGCCGCTGCCCACGAAGATCGTTATCGCCATGAGCAATTTCGTCGGGAGTATCTTTGGCTTGCTGATCATTGTGGCGATCGCAGGCATGATCGTCGGGCTAAAGGTGTGGTACGGCACCGAGCAAGGACGCTATATCATAGACGCCACCATATTAAGGCTGCCGGTCCTTGGCATCCTGATGAGGAAGATTGCTGTCGCGCGTTTCACTCGGACGCTGGGAACATTAATTTCGAGCGGCGTGCCCATCCTGGAAGGACTCGACATCACCGCAAAGACGGCGGGCAACGCGGTCGTGGAACGCGCTTTGAGAAAGGTGCGCAGATCGCTCGAAGAAGGCAAATCACTCACCGAACCGCTCAAAGATTCGGAAGTCTTTCCCGGCATGGTGACGCAGATGATCGCCGTCGGCGAGCAGACGGGCGCGATGGACGCCATGCTGCAAAAAATTGCGGATTTTTACGAAGAGGAAGTGGACGCAGCCGTAAAAGATTTGCTCACCGCCCTGGAGCCAGTCATGATCGTTTTCCTGGGCTTGGTGGTCGGCGGCGTCGTTATTTCGATGTATTTGCCGCTGTTCTCGCTGATCGGCAAGTTGGCCGGCAGATAACCGCGGTTGCGTCCGCGCAGCGTTATCCAGCCGGCCGGTGAGGGGATGAAAATACCGGGGCCGGGACTGGACTCCTTCGCATACGATATGCCCGAGGGCCAGGGCAAGCGATGAATCAGAACGTTAGCATGCGGGAATGGCTAGACTGGCTGACGCGCGTCCGCTTGTTGATGATTGTGCTGATCTTGGGCGTGGGCGCGGTGTGGCCCCAGTATGTTCCCGCGTCCAGCGCGAACCGTTACTTTCTCCCCCTAATCATCCTCTGGATTACCCAGGGAATTCTTCATCTCATTCTTGTGCGCTGGATACCCCACGCTCAGTGGCACGGGGGATTACAAATCACCAGTGACATTTTGATGATCTCGGCACTGGTTTATGCAACCGGTCTGCAGGAAAGCTATTTCATATCGCTCTATCTGCTGGTCATCATCGTTGCCAGCATCCTGTTTTCGCGGCGCGGAGCCTTTACAACCGCTGGCGCGTGTTTGGGAATCCTTGCGGGGTTGACGGCGCTGGCTTCCGCAGGGAAGATTCCGCGGACCGCCTTAAGTGCACCCACTGCCGAGGGGTTGCGCATATGGTTCCTCAGCAATCTTTTCGGCTTTCTGGCGGTAGCCTATCTGGCGAGCTATCTCGCCCAGTCACTTCGTCGCAAGGGAGTGGAGCTTGAAGAAAAGCGAGAAGAGCTTCTCGATCTCCAGGATTTCACTCAAGACATCATCCATTCCATGCGAGGCGGGCTGGTAACCACGGATTTGGAGGGCCGGATCATCCTTCTTAATCGTACGGGGGAAGATATTCTTGGCTGGCGGTTTGCCGACGTTCGCGGACGAAAGCTGGGGGAGATCAGTGAGGATTTTTGGCTGCCTGGTTCCTACGAAGCAAATATAAAACTACACGGCTTCCGCAAAGAAATCGATTTCCGCACTCCAGACGGGCAACTAAGGTATCTTGGTATCTCCGTTTCTCTTTTGCGCTCACGAGACTCTTTGCGAAGCGGGTACGTTTTCAATTTTCAAGACTTGACCGAGTTGCGCCGCCTGGAGCAGGAAGTGGCGACCAAAGAGCGCATGGCGGCGCTCGGGCGGCTATCCGCAGCAATCGCTCACGAGATTCGGCAACCGTTGACAGCGATGGCTGGCGCAGTAAAGGAACTAGCGCGTCTTGTTCCGCTGGAGGACGATGAAAAACACCTCGTCGGTATTGTCAGCAGGGAATCGGAACGGCTCAACCACATCATTACCGATTTCCTGAATTACTCGCGCGAGAAAACCTACGAGTTTGGCGAAGAGGACGTGCGCGCGCTTCTGGACGAAACGCTGACGCTGATCGAGAAAAAGCCGGAAGTGGGGCCGAAGTATCAAATCGTCCGGGCATTCAACGGGGAAGTATTGCGCGCGCGCGTGGACGCCAACAAGATAAAGCAGGTGTTCTGGAACTTGTGTGACAACGCGCTTCGGGCTATGCCCGGGGGCGGAACCCTGACCGTGGGGCTGGAAGAGCGGCCGTTCTGGCTGCGGATCGCCTTTCGCGATACCGGCATCGGTCTCGATGCCAAGCAACGCGCCAAGATTTTCGAGCCACTTCAGTCCGGTTTCGAAGGGGGCACTGGGTTGGGCCTCTCCATCGTGTATCAGATCGTTCAGGCCCACAGTGGAAGAATCATGGTTGTTTCGGAAAAAGACCGCGGGGCGGAGTTTATCGTGGATTTACCACGGGTGGCGTGAGGTCTTATGCTAGGAACCAAAGTGGCGGTCCGGGAATTGGCCCGGGACATGGCGCACATCCTTGTGGTCGATGATGAGCGGTCCATCTGCGAGCTGCTCGAGATCACCTTCCGGAAAGAGGGCTATCGCGTGGAAGTGGCCAATAGCGTGGACGCCGCCAAGCGCAAGCTGGAATCACAGATCTTCGACATCATCATTTCGGATATTCGCATGCCCGCAGCGAGCGGGCTCGACCTCCTTAAATTCACCAAAGAAATCGCCCCGGAGTCTTTCTTTCTTCTAATGACGGCACTCCCTGCGCTGGACACGGCGATCGCCGCACTCAATTCCGGCGCTGACCGCTACGTCGTCAAAGGGGACTCGCTCGTCGATCAGTTGCGCCGGACCGTACAGGAAGTGTCCGATAGTCTCAAATGGAAAAAAGAAGCGAGATATCTTCGGCGCGAACTCCGACGGCTCACCGGGCTCGACAACATCATCGGCCAAGGCCCCAAGATGCGCGCGATTTTTGATCTCATCCAAACGATTGCGCCGCAGACGAGCCGGGCGCTAATCACGGGTGAGAGCGGCACGGGAAAAGAACTGGTGGCTCGAGCCATCCATGAAAACAGCCTGCGGGCGGAGAAACCTTTCATCACCATCAATTGCGGGGCATTTCCAGAGACATTGCTGGAATCGGAATTGTTCGGCTATACGAAGGGAGCCTTCACTGGCGCCAACGAGAATCGCCAGGGACTCTTCCAAGCCGCGACCGGCGGAACCCTTTTTATGGATGAGATCGGCAATATGAGCCTGACCATGCAGGTGAAGCTCTACCGGGTGTTGCAGGAAGGCAAAGTACGACCAATTGGAAGCACCGAGGAAACGGACGTGGATGTGCGTATCATCGCAGCGACCAATAAAGATTTCGAAAAGGAGATCGCGGAGGGCCGCTTCCGGGAAGATCTTTATTACCGGTTGAGCGTCATCCCGATTCAGCTACCCGCCCTGCGAGAGCGGCGCGAGGACATTCCTCTCTTGGCAAGGTATTTCCTGGAACGGTTCCGTAAAGCCATGGAGAAACCCATCGAAAGTATATCTCCCGAGGCAATGCGGCGCCTGGAGTCCTACGACTGGCCGGGAAATGTACGCGAACTGGAAAATACCATGGAGCGCGCGGTTGCGCTGGAAACCGGCCGTGAGATTACCTTGCGGGTGCTTCCGGATCGCATTGCTGGATATGCAACCGCACCGGACTCGGGCGGGCTGCCGAGCGGGCTACCAGGCTTTCCAGCCGAGGGGGTCGATTTCGAGAAGGAAGTTGCCGAGGCGGAGCGGCGCTATCTGCAAGCAGCTTTGGAGAGATCGAAGGGAGTGCGTACCCAAGCTGCCGAGTTGCTTAAGATCAGTTATCGGTCGTTCCGTCATTATGCCAAGAAGCATAACCTCTGAAGGCGACCACTTCTCGGTGGCGAATGCGGTTGGAACAAATCGAGGGGTCTTCGGGGCTGACGGTTTCCGTCTGACAAGAGCGACAAAAAAGGTCACTTTTCGGCTACCGCGGCTCGGATATACCAATTAAACCTGCCCTCACCTCTTGAACAAATCACGTCAAACCCTTTTGTATCAGTCGAATAAGAAGGTTCTGAGGCTTGCTTCTGATCGTCTTGCGAATGGCATCAGCCTTGCCCTACTTCATGGCGTGCTCTGGCACCAGATTATATCTCAAGGAGAAAGCATGAAAAAGCAGCAAAAGGGTTTCTCTCTTATCGAACTTTTGATCGTCGTGGCGATTATTTTGATCATCGCGGCGATTGCGATTCCGAACCTCCTCCGCTCGAGAATGGCGGCCAACGAATCCTCGGACGTGGGTTCTCTGCGCTCCATTAACACTGCGGAGGTTACCTACGCGACATCCTACACGGCTATCGGCTTTTCTGCTACGTTGGCCAACTTGGGAGGAAACGCCGCGACATGCGCCACTGCGGCCGGCGCAACTACGACCAGCGCCTGCCTCATTGATGATGTCCTGGCTACGTCTGGCGTCAACGCAAAGAGCGGTTACCTGAACACGTATGGTGGCGTTGTTGCAGCCGGTGGTATCAACACGCAGTACACCATTAACGGTGATCCTGCGAATCGTGGCACGACTGGGCAGCGTAGTTTCTTCACGGATCAGACAGGCGTCATCCGTTATGGTCTGACCGGCGTAGCCAGCGTCGCCAGTTCGCCGATTGGGTAAGAAGAAAACAGTTGCGATACAAAGGGGGGAAGTCTTACGACTTCCCCCCTTATTCTTAATACGGGCTTGATGTAGTGGAACTGACGATCGCTTCGGGATGGTAGTGAGAAGAAATCGAGATTGGATCTAGTTGGCGTTGAGCCGGTCGGTAAGGAGCCCTTAAGGGCATGAAATGCGGACCCAGGCAACTAGCCGGTGATGTTGGGAATAAAATCGTTTCGCAAGGAGCAGCGCGGCGCGGTTCTTTATTGTGAGGACATAGCGAGGTAAACGGACGCCAGGCGATTTGTTCAGGATGCGTTATGCAGAGGCAAAAAGGCTTCTCTCTAATTGAGCTCTTGATCGTCGTGGCGATAATTCTGATCATCGCAGCGATTGCGATTCCAAACCTGATGCGGTCCAAGATGGCCGCCAACGAATCGTCGGCTATCAGCTCTCTCCGAACGATCAGCACGGCGGAAGTTACCTATGCCACGGTTTATCCCAGTGTTGGCTACTCGAATGATTTGCCCTCTCTGGGAGGCTCGGCGGCGGTGTGCAGTGTACCGGGTGGAGCTAGCTCGTTAACGGCCTGTATCATCGATGACGTCTTGGCTACGGCCACTACGTTAGCCACCGCGAAGAGCGGATATTTTTATACGTATTCCCTCGGCGCCGCTGTGGGCGGGATCAACACGTCGTACAGTGTGACCGCCACACCCACCATCGTTGGGACCGCAGGGCAGCGCTATTTTTTCACAGACCAGTCGTGTGTGCTGCGCTATGGCTTGACGGGGCCAGCAACTGCGGCCAGCTCAGCGATTCAATAAGATCGGCACAGAGCTGGGCAAAAAGGGTAGAGCGACTCTTAAAACTGCCTAGCCCTCGTGACATTCTTTTAAATCTGTTCTTGGTCCAAATCTGTCTTTTAGAGTTTCACTCCTTGGCCCAACTACCGGGTATCATGGCGTTCCTGATTCAGAAGAAGGTCACTCCCCGAATCCCTTCATGGCTGTGGCCTGTATTCATCGTAGGGTTGGTCACAGCTTACATGTTTACCAAGCCGTCTTTCTACCGTAGGCCCCTTATCTCCTTGGTTCTCGGCTTGGCGATTCCTTTCTTCACATCAATCACGAATCGCCCACTAGTAGCCGCTGGCAAACTCGTAGCCAAGTATTCCTATGGGGTATACCTTTCACATCTCTTCTGTATCTGGTTCGCATTCCAAAAACTTGGTTCGCTCCCGATGAGTCTGGAGATTCCCATCTTCTTCACCTTAGCCGTGTTGTTACCAATCATCCTCTACCACACAATTGAGGACCCCTGCTTGAAGTTTGGGAAGAGAATTTCAGACCTGAAGCCAAGATTGGGAGTCTAAACGGGGACACAACTCTTGACAGCTCTACTGAGGGGTTCGCTTTCCTTCCTCTTGCCGCTGTTCGATTCTCTTAATAGCCGCCTTTGCTTCAGCGTTTGAAGCGTCTGTGGTTAGGCCGGCGAGGTATTCTTTCTTTGCCTCGTTGAAGTGCTGGGCCATTTCCAGAAGCCGCGCCAACTCGAAGTGTGCAGTGCTATCAAAAGGGAATTCCTTGACGGTGCGCCGCAGGACCATCTCTGCCTGGGCATACTTTTCCGCTCGCAGATAGGCGTGGGCGAGGCTCTGAAGAGATTCCAGAGACGGTTCGAGGTCGACGGCAGACGTCAGTTGAACCTCGGCATCGCTGAGGTTGCGACTGGCAAGGAGAGCCTCTCCATACCTGCGCCTTGCGGTTGCATCGAGCGGTGACAACTGAACAGCACTCCTAAACTCATCCAGTGCGCGGTTTGTGTCGCCCGTCTTTTGCAGGAGGAGGCCGTAGTTATAGTGTGCCGGACCCCACAGTGGTTTGGCAGCGATGGCTCGGTGAAACATCGCGCGGGCCTCGGCATATCTGCCTTGTTGCGTGTAAAGCATCCCCAATGCATTCATGGTGACGACGTTATCGGGCTTGCCCGCTAGGGCAATTTCCCATTCCCGTCCAGCTCGCTCGGCCTGGCCAAGGTCAAAATAGACGCCCCCCAGATTGCTTCGAATAACGTGGGCGTCGGGGTCGATCTCAAGAGTGCGGGTGTACAAGGTCAGGTCGTTTCGCCAATCGGTATTACGCGAAATCGTCCTGGCCGACCCCAGCACCGCAGCGCCAGTGATTAGGGTCGCAACAACGAATCGTAGACCGCGAAGCGGCGTTCTGAGCGGCGCCAGAGCATCCCAGGCCTGTACGGCGCACCAGCCCACCAGCCAACTGAAACCTACCGAAGGGAGGTAGAGATATCTTTCGGTCAGGACGTTGGAGGCCATCCAGCGAGCGTTGAGAACGGGGCCGAGCAGGACCCCGATCCAGAGAGTAGCGAAAGCTGCTGGAGGTGACTTCGCCTGGAGTTTGAGGAGCGCCACAATAGTTGCAGCGAAAATCGCGATTCCTGCAAGGACACGAGGATCGCCAAGCGGGTTGCTGGGATGGAATGCATGGAAGGCGGATAAATGTGCCGGCCACACCAGGAGCCTAGTGTAGTCGGCGATCGAAGAGAAGGCGGAGTAGATTGTCTGTGACCAGCTCAAGTTCGGGTGCTGGAGGACAGGAGCAACTTTGCCAAATAAGATAATGCGAAGCCCCAGATAAGCCAAGGCCATGACACAGAAAGCTAAGTCCTGAAGAATCTTTTGCGTTATGGGGGTGTTTGCGCGGTCCTTGTTCACGCCATGCTGGAAGACAATGGCAAGGAGCGCGAACATCAGCGCAGGCTCTTTACAGAGCAAGGCAAGTAGGAAGCTCGCTTGGACCCCGAGGCTGCGCTTCCATTCCATCTTCCCAGGTTTCGCAAGGAGTGTGAGTGAGAGAAGAACGAAGAATGTGGCTTCGAGATCAGGGAGTGCAGCGATCCAGTCTACCGCTTCCGTGTGAATGGGATGAACTGCGAACAACAGCGCCCCGATCCAGGCAATGCGCCGATCGTGGAAGAGTCGGCACGCTGTTTCGAAAACGAGAAAAACAACGAGAGCGTTTACGAGAATGCTGAAAAGGTGGAAACCGAAGGGGAGCGGCCCGAAGGCCTGCCAGAGAACCAGAAAGCTGAGCGTCATGATAGGGCGATAGTAGTTTGTGGTCCCGGCCTGGCCAACGAAGGACCATACGGTGGTCCCAAAGATCTGCGGCAAATAATGCCAGCTCTTTACGTAAGGATTCTGTAGGATCTGTTGATCATCGTCATATACGAATCCGTTGATTAGCGTATTCCCATAGCAAAGAAAGGCAATGAGAATGAGTAACAAAATGAGCGACTGGTTCGAAAAGAGCCTCGGCTCATGAGGTTTCTCCGACGAGGCATTTCCGCGGTCACCCGCAGCAAGCGGAGCAGATGAAACGGCAATGGGGCCTGAAGGCATCGCAAGAATTAGTCTAATCAAGAGGATTGCAATGGTCAGTTTGATTCCGCATTCGAGTGCTCCGTTGCGCAATAACCATCCAATTTGGCAACACATGACTTGCTATACTGAGTAAAATGAATGTTCCTAATATTGCTTTGCGATTCCTGGCTGCTTTGTTTGCGGTGGCATCTATATCTCTGACGTCGGTTGTCAATTCGGCGAGAGCGGAAGTTTCGCCGGAGAAGCGGATTGTCCGCTTGCTGGAATCCAGATATCGGTCCGCGAGGACGATGCAGGCTACGTTCCTGGAACGCTACGCGGAAAACAACCACACCGTTCGCGTGGAGGCTGGCATTGCCTACTTTCGCCGCCCGGGGAAGATGCGCTGGGAGTATGAGTCGCCGGAAAAGAACCTATTCCTCGTCGATGGCAAGACGGCGTGGTTCTATGTCCCCGCGGACCATACCGTGACACGCGTGCCAGCGAAAGAGAGTGGCGATTGGCGGACTCCCTTATCGCTGCTCGCGGGTGAGGCGAAACTGTCGCGGGTCTGTGCGTTGGTCAAGCTCTCCTCAACGATAACACCGGAATATCCGGACGACGCGGTGCTCTATTGCAGGCCACGAGGAGAAGAGCAGCACATCAATGACCATCAAATCTCTTTGGATCCGACAGGCACCGAACAAGGAGACGCAATTTTCCTGGAGGTCGTCTCAGACTCGGGAGAACTTGTGCGCGTGTTGGCGCGTGGAAAGGGCGGGATAGAAGTCGAGTTCCGTTTTACCGACTGGCGGATGGACCCGCCGGTTCCGGACTCGAAGTTTCGCTTCGAAGCCCCTCCTGGCGTGGCCATTGTTAATGGGGAATTACCTGGCGGAAAAGGAGCCGCAAATCAGTAGTTGCTGACCAATTCTTGGCCATTTCGGAAAAGGAACGGCCAACCCTTGCAGGCTTCCCTGCATATTGAATAGATGAGGTAAACTGTAGGCCTATGGGAGAATTTGTCTGCAGAGTGGCGGATGCAAACGGGCGGGTGTTTTCGCACGTTGAAGCCGCAGGTTCACTTATGGAAGCTCGGCAGAAGCTGGTGGACCGGGGTCTGTACGTTTATTCCGTGGAGTCCCGCAGCAGTTTACTGTCCGGCTTGCTGCAGCGCCGCAGCGATCGTCAGGTTAGCGGTACGGATTTCCTCATCCTCAACCAGCAATTTAATACGCTCGTCAAGGCCGGCTTGCCGATTCTTCGTGCGCTTGACCTGCTTGCCGACCGGGCCGCTTCTCAAAAACTCCGCCCAGTGCTTTCCCAGTTGCGTGACCGTGTGCGCGAAGGCAAGTCGCTCTCGGAGGCGGTGGCCGAGGCAGGGGTCTTCTCCAAGGTTTATTCCACAGCCATTCTGGCCGGAGAGAAGAGCGGAAATCTTTCGGGTGTATTGGATTATTACATCGCCTATCAACGGGTAAGCACGGGCGTCAAGAAGAAGATCATAGCGACGCTCGTTTATCCGACGATCTTGATCGCCGTTTCGATCATCATTCTGACCTATATCGTCACCGTCGTGATTCCAAAGTTCGCCATGTTGTACCGCGACTTGAATGTGGACTTGCCCGGGCCGACGCAATTGCTGATTGCCGTCACGGTCGATTATCGATACCCTCTGCTTGGAGGTGTCGCTGCCCTGTTCCTTGCTGCACTAGGCGTTTACTTGTGGTCGCGGACAGAGAATGGCGGAGCAGTTCTCGATCGTTTGAAGTTTCGGCTGCCGGTCATAGGAGATGCGCTGCTGAAGTTTCAGGTCGCGCAGTTCTCAAGGACGCTGGCGACGCTCTTGGCCGGGGGAACGCCCCTGGTTGCGGGTTTGCAGACCGCGTCGGACGCTCTCGCTAGCAAGTTGGTGCGTGGAACGGTTTTGCAGGCTACGCAAATGGTCCGCGAAGGTGAATCACTGCACTCCGCGCTCACCGCTACCCGAGTGATGCCCGATCTCGCCCTGGACATGATCGAAGTAGGGGAATCGAGCGGCGCGCTGGCGCCCATGTTGACGAGCGTGGCCGAGTTCTATGAAGAGGAAGTTGGCCTGAGACTTTCCACGCTGGTCTCGGTCATCGAACCTGTTCTTCTGGTATTTATGGGCCTATTTGTCGCGTCTATCTTGATCTCGTTGTATCTCCCGGTGTTCTCGTTGAGCGGCACGGTAAAGTAAGGAGCCATGGCCACCACGGATCAAAATTTGCCCTCGGCGGCGGACCTCGCATCAGCGGCCGAGGAACAGCACGAACGCGATCACGCGCGCAAGCTAGCCGAGAGATACCGTTGCGCGTTTATCGATCTCCGCGAACAACGCATCGATCCCGAGCTCTTCCGAACAATCCCCGCGGATCTGATGTTCCGCTACAACTTCGTCCCGCTCGAGCGGCACAACAATCTATTGTCGATCGCCGTTGCAGATCCAAGTCAGGTACTGCTGAGCGACGAACTCCCCCTTTTGTTGGGCAAAAAACTCGCCATTAAGGTCGCGACGGCCCGTCAGATTGGCGACCTTCTCAAGCGCACCGAACAATCCCAGCGTGTACTCGAACAAGCGACGGAAGCCTTCACGCTTCAGGTATCGAAAGAAGACCAGGAAGAAGGTGAAGAGACAATTTCCGCTGACCGGCTGACCCGGGACACTGCCGTTAGCCCCGTCGTGCGGCTCGTGGAAACCGTCATCTTCACTGCCCTCGAGCGCCGCGCCAGCGACATTCACATCGAAGCGCGCGATACCGAAGTGGCCGTGAAGTACCGCATCGACGGCGTCCTCCAGTACGCCATGCAGCCCATCGCCAAAGAGTGGCACTCTACCGTAATCTCCCGCATCAAAGTTCTCAGTGATTTGGATATCGCTGAACGACGAGTGCCGCAGGACGGGCGCTTTAGGGTGAAGTACAAAGGGCGCTTTATCGACCTGCGGGTTTCCATCATGCCGGCGAGTCACGGCGAAGATGCCGTCCTTCGCGTCCTCGACAAAGAGACGCTCTCGGAGAAATTCCAAAGCTTGAACCTGGATGTCGTGGGCTTTTCCCCGGAAGAGACTCGCCGTTTCCGGCGTTACATCCGTGAGCCTTACGGCATGGTGCTGGTGACGGGGCCGACCGGCTCGGGCAAGACCACCACGCTTTATGCCGCAATCAATGAGATCAAGACGGACGAAGACAAATTTGTCACCATCGAAGATCCCGTGGAGTACCAGGTGCGTGGAGTCACGCAGATTCCCGTCAATGAGAAAAAGGGACTGACCTTCGCCCGTGGCTTGCGCTCCATCCTGCGTCACGACCCCGATAAAATCATGGTCGGCGAGATCCGCGACCAGGAAACCGCACAGATCGCTATCCAGTCCGCCCTCACCGGCCATCTGGTGTTCACCACCGTCCACGCCAACAACGTTACCGACGTGATCGGACGCTTCATCAACATGGGCGTCGAGCCGTACAATTTCGTTTCCGCGCTGAACTGCATCATGGCGCAGCGTCTTGTGCGGGTAATCTGTCCGAACTGCAAGCGTCCCAAGAAGTATTCCGAGGCAGAGCTGAAGGAATCAGGGTTCGATCCAGCTATTGCCGGTAACATAAATTTCGGAGAGGGCGCAGGATGCCTGGAGTGTTCCGGAACCGGATATCACGGACGCACGGCCATTTGCGAGCTGCTGGATTTGACCGACCGCATCCGGGAAATGATCGTGGACCGTCGGCCGACCTCGGAAGTCAAGCGTGTCGCCCGGGAAGAAGGCATGATGACGCTTCGCGAAAGCGGTATGGCGAAGGTACGCGCCGGCATTACGACGCTGAAGGAAATCAACAAGGTGACATTCGTTGACTAGCGCTGCCACATTCCATCAGGGAATTTACAAGAGCAATCTGGCCCGCCGCGTGGCTCGCTGGTTGAACGCCATTCCGCATCCGCCGCTTGCCATCGAAATTTCGCCGGACCGAATTGCCGGCGCACGTTGGACGCGCACGGGAGGTTTGGACAGATTCGCGGTGGAAGCTCTCTCCTCGGGAGCTATTTTGCCGTCTGCGGTCGAAGCGAACATCGTCAATTCCGCTGCGGTCAGAAGCGCGATGACCGCCGTTTGCAGCAAACTGCGGGCGAAGGATGAGGAAGTAGCCCTGTTGCTTCCAGATCCCGTGATTCGCGTGTTTGTGCAGCATTTCGAACAGTTCCCGCGGAGCCCTGATGAAGCCGTGCCCATGCTTCGCTGGAAGCTGAAGAAGAGCGTGCCGTTCGAAGTGGATGAGACGCTGATTTCCTATATGCGACAAGCGCCGCGCGAGGATGGCGTGGACGTCGTCACGGCTCTGGCGCGACTGCGCATCATCCGCGAATACGAGGGGCTTGCGGAAGCTGCAGGGCTCTTTCCTGGTGTTGTACTGAGTTCATCGCTCGCGGCCATCGCGCTGCTCGATGATCAGCGACCCGCACTGCTGGCCCGCGTTTCCGGGGCCGCGCTCACCACTGCCATCGGGCGCGAAGGAGTGCTTTGTGGCTACCGTTCCACGGAACTCCCCGCCTTTGGGCGTGACCTCACGCCGCAAATGTTGCTCGAAGAGATTTTTCCGGTGGCCGCCTATTATCAGGATACCTGGGGAGAAGGGATTCAGTCCGTGCGTGTGGCGGGGCTTGGGGATCGCATGCCGGAGTTCGTTGGGCCGCTCGAGGACGAATTCCACTGTGACGTGAAGTCGCTCTCGCACTCCGCGCTTTCCGAAGGCCGTGTTCATGAAGGGGCGCGTTCTTTGGCAGATCGCGAGTTGGAAGGATTGATCGGTTGGATGATGCATCGCGCATAGGAAAGCTTAGAGAGATGTACCACGGTTAACTATGAGAGTCCGGCTCAATCTCGCGACAAAGCCCCTGGAAACCCATCGGAGATTTCTGGCCGGAGCCGGGCTGATTGCCGCCGTCGCCGGAATCGCGTTCCTTCTTCTGGGATGGCATGTATATGTCGTCCGGAAAGCTGATGCCCAGCTGCGTGCCAGGACGGAGAGAACCCGCAAGGAATTGATTCGATACCAGCAGGAGAGAAGCGACCTCGAGCGCTTCTTTAGCCGCCGGGATAACGCGATGCTCCATGATCGCGCGGCTTTTCTCAACACCATCCTGGACGAGCGCAGCTTCAACTGGACGCAGATGTTCATGGATTTGGAGAAAGTGTTGCCCGGCGGCGTGCGCGTCGTGAGCATCGAACCTGTGCAAAAGAATGGCCGCATTGAAGTCCGGCTGAGCGTAGGCGCGACTAGCGATGAAGCCAAGCTGAAATTTATTCGTGCTCTCGAAGAGTCCAGTGCCTTCACCCATGTTGAACTTGTCAGCGAGCATGTTCCGAACCAGGCAACCAGCGGTGATCGAGTTATCGTCGAATTGACAGTAATCTATTCGAGAACCTGATGCGTCGCGACTTCACATCGCGGAGGAGGGTGATCATCAGTGGCTTGGCACTGCTGGCCCTAGCGGATTGCGGCCTGGCCGCCTTCAGTTGGCGGCAGGCATCGGCCCCGCGAACGCCTCAACAGGAGCTTGACCGCCAGACAGTTCAACTCAAGTTGCTGCAGGGGGATATCGGCCGTGCTAGGGCCATTCAACAAAGCATGCCAGCCACCCAGATGGACTGCGACAAATTCGAAAAATCGCTGTTCCCCGCCAGTACGGGGTATTCGACAGTGACGGAGGAGCTTGGCGGCATTGCGCGCAAAGCGGGGTTGCAAATTTCCGGCGTGAATTTTCACCACAAAGAGATTCCCACTCGTGAACTCAGCGAGGTTGAGCTGGAAGCGACGATAAGCGGCAATTATGCGGGCGTTGTGCGCTTCCTGAACGGGCTACAGCGGTCCGCAAATGTCTACATCGTGGATAGCTTGGCTCTGGCTTCCGAAAATCAGCCGCAGGGAGTGTCCAGCGCGATTCGCGTGACGTTACGCATGAGAACGTTTTTTCGGGCCGCTTGATGAATCAGAAGAGCCAAATCGCTGTGCTCGTTGTCTTGCTGGTGGTGGCACCGCTCGTGTGGTATTTCCGTCCGGCGAATCCTGCGGTGATTGCGGACAGCGCGGCGGCGTTCGTCCAGAACTACCCTCCGCTTGCAGTGGATAATCCCCAGTTGCATTGGTGGAAGTTGGAAGCCTCCCGGAAGTCGGAATACAAGAGCAACGGAAGAAACATCTTTAGCCCCGTTACACCACTTCGCGTGCCCCCTTCGCCCAAGAAAGAACCGAAACCCGGGGATCCAAATTTTGTGCCTCCGGCACTGCCTGCTCCCCCTCCTCCGCCGACGCTTCCGGTAAAGTTCTTCGGCTATGGCACGGTCCCCCTGGGAGGGACGCGTCGCGCCTTCTTCACCGATGGCGATGAGGTTCACATTGTCGGCGAAGGCGAGATGTTAATGGGCCGGTACCGCATCCTCAAAATCGGAAATGCCAACTTGGAGTTCGAGGAGATCTCAACGGGGCGGCGCGGCAACGCAGTACTTGAAGAGCAGGGGCCAGGGGCATGACCGTACGCGCAGCACATCTACTGCGAACGCCTCGGGAGCGCGGATATGCGCTGCTTATGGTGATGTTCATCGCCGCTCTTATGATGGCCGCGGTGATGACCGTCGCACCTAACATCCTGACCCAGGCGAAACGCGAAAAAGAAGAAGAGATGATCTGGCGTGGCAAGCAATATGTGCGGGGTATCAAACTTTACCAACGCAAGCTCGGCCGCTTCCCGACTTCGCTGGATGATCTAACCAAACCAAAAGTTGGAACGCTGCGGTTCATGCGCCAGGCTTACAAAGACCCTATGAACAAGGAAGACGGCACCTGGCGCCTGATCTATGTGGGCCCCGCCGGCCAACTTATTGGCAGCTTGAAGCCGCCCCAAACCATTAACGTTTCGGCGGCGGGCGGCTCCACGCTGGGCACACCTGCTTCTACTCTGGCTGGTGCGAATCAGCCGCAGCCAGGGGTGAGCCCAGGCCAGGCACCGGCCGGAGCGCAGGCTGCTGGCACCACACCGGGAGCCGCAGGCGGCCAGACCCCGCCGAATCCCTCCGGGGGGGACCAAGGGGAGTCCGCCTCCAATCCCGCCCCAGGTGCTCCAACAGATACGCCGGTCATCATCGGCGGTAACATCATCGGTGTCGGCAGCAAGATCGCAGAACGTTCAGTAAAGGTTTACGAAAAGGCGAAGAATTATCGTTTGTTTGAATTTGTCTGGGATCCTTCGAAGGACGCGCTAACCGTCGGACAGCCGGGCGTGCAGGTTGGCACGCCTAACGCTCCTGGGCAGGGTCAGGGCCAGAGCCCCTTCGGAGCGCTACCCGTGGCAAACCCGACGAATCCTGCGCCAAACTCGCAACAGCCGACGCCGAATTCCAACCCAACTGCGCCACCGCAATAGCTTCGTCACGCAATTCTGGCTTCACACCTTGGGAAAAACCTAATTCGAGGGTGTCCTCGGGAAATCTTCGACGAAAACGGAGGGCTACCTTTTTCCGTTTGGTACGGTCGCAGACGCAGAGAATGACTTTCTTTTCCGGGTGGAACTTGGCGTCCCTCCGGACTTGCTGTTTTCGTAGGCGCGCTTGACGCGGCGAACGTAAGAAATAGTCTCGGCATAAGGTGGAACGCTACCGAATTTTGCGACTTTTTCCGGGCCTGCATTATAGGCGGCAAGAGCAAGGACTAAATTGTTGTCGTAGCGCTTGAGCAGATCGCCCAGGTATCGGGTCCCGGCGTCGATATTCTCTCTGGGGTCAAAGATGTCTTTTACCCCAAGTTTGGCCGCCGTTTCAGGAAGCAGTTGCATCAGCCCTCGCGCATCGCGCCGGGAGATTGCCTTCGGTTCGAAGTTCGATTCCACGGCGATCACGCTGGTAATGAGGTCAGCGTCCACTTTGTATTGGGCGGAGGCCGCCTCGATCAGTTCGCGAAAAGGACCCTTGAAATTATCGGCCGGCTTCAGCCGCGTGAACACCTCTTCGGGCTCGATGCCCAGGACATCCTCGACGGCGATTAACACCGTGCCCCTACTCCGCGCGCCCCTCGGGGGCTGCCGCAAGGAGCAAGGCGCAGAAGGGCAAGAGGCGCGTCAGGCGCATGGGGTGGGCTCCCGCAACGCAAACTGTTCGATCGCCGCAGCGACTCCGTTATCGTCGTTGCTCGACGTTTCATGCCAACCGAATGTCTTTAGTTTGGGTACGCTATTGCCCATCACAACCGGTATTCCTGCGAATGTGAGCATCTCGAGGTCGTTATGATTATCGCCGATGGCCATGATCTCTTCGCGCGCAAACCCGCGGACCGCGACCCACTCCGCGAGCGACGCCCCTTTCGAACAAACCGGATGAATGACGTCGATCATCGCGAAGTCTTTGCTTTCATAGACGGTCACTGCGAGGGCAAATTCCTCGGCAAAGTCCGCAGCACGAAGGACGCCTTCGGCTTCGCGAATCGGCGCGACCGCGCCCGTTATCATCACCTGAATCGGGTCTTCCACTAAGCAGCTCTCGAGAGGCTGGGCCTGCCCCAAGAATTCCTTGTTCCGCGTATAGTAGCCGTAGCGGTTTGGGTCTTCCCAGTTAAATGTTTCGAGCATGACCTGGTTTTCGCGGGGGCGATCGAACACCACTGCGGTGCCGTCCCTCCAGCGAA
>WNFS01000818.1_pt1 | contig 22833 bp, 26 predicted proteins | sample 5400141 | NCBI WGS metagenome assembly WNFS01 (sample SAMN13153358, study PRJNA577476) | soil metagenome | isolation source: 60 cm saprolite under Madrone tree | place: USA:California | collected 2016-06-14
ATAAACTTGCCGGAAAGCTCGCCGCTCTTTGATTGGCCGCCAAGGGTGCGCAGCAGGTCGCCCCCGGGTGCTTCCACCTTGATGACATCGGCGCCGTAATCCGCAAGGTAGAGTGTTGCAGTCGGCCCCACCACCACGGAGGTGAGGTCGACGACCCGGATGCCGGCGAGCGCCCCCACCCTATCCTCCCTCGCCGGCGGGCGAGCGTTCTATATTAACTCCTCCCCCGCTTGCGGGGGAGGGTAGGGAGGGGGCCGCGCCGGCGAGCGTGACATCGACCCGATAGGCGAGGCCGCCATCAGGCCCTGACGCCCATAGCGCCGCCGCATCGCCCGCGAGCCGTCCGTTGAAGGCGATCCGCTGGCCGACAAACAGCGGGCTCATGGCGCGGGCCGCATAGGCGGCGATCGGGCGTGGCAGATGGGGACGGGCGGTCTCGATGAGCAGAAGGGCCGTGAGACCGCCGTTCATCACCAGCGCCGGATAACCCTCGACGTCGCGCGCATAGGGCAGGTCATAGTGGATGCGATGGGCATTGAAGGTGAGTGCCGAATAGCGAAACACCAGCACCGGGTCGAGTTCGATCGGCGTTGACCACGCCGGCTTGTCGGTCAGCGGCGCGGCCTCTTTCTGGGCCGCGACCGTCCCGGCTTCGACCGCGGCGCGGTAGACGATGTCCTGCTCCTCGGTGAGGGCAAGGCCGGATGGCCCGCTGATTTCGTGCATGACGGTCACGAGCGTGAACGGTCCGGTCCGTCCGGACTTCGGCTCGGCGCGCGTCACCGTCGAGAGGCGCGTTACCGTGTCGCCGATTTTCAAGGGTGCGATGAATCTCGTGCGTCTTCCGGCGAACATCCGTCGCGTACCGTGCAGTGGCGGCAGGAAGTCTCCGGTCAGGAGGTGGCCGTCCGGCTGCAGCGTGCTTTCACTAGCGATCGGAGCGAACAGAATCGCGTACCAGCTTTCCGGCATTTCACTGCCGCGGCGGAAGGCCGTCGGGCCCTGATCGAGCGTCGCGGCAAGCCGCTGGACGGCGCTGAGCGTGATTTCGTCCTCGTCGCGGCGGGTGCGGCCGAGCCAATCCTTGATAGAGACTGCATCGTTCAAGGCACATCTCCTTCCGCCATCTCAGACCGGCTGTGAAGCTGAGCCGGAGCATAGTTCTCGCCGATCGACATCGCGCAGATGCGCGACAGGTGCGTCAAGGGCAACCCGGTCTCCTCGACCCACGCGTTGAACTGTTCCTGTATTTTTCGCAGGTCCCTCTTCGAACCCGGATTCTCGGAAATATCAAGGCCGGCATCGCGCAGGCAGGCGACCACGTCCATCGACAGGACAAAGCTGTCCTTGCCGATAAAGCGCAAAATGAACTGGCCGGTGCGTCCGCCGAGCCGGGCGCCCTGCTTGGCGAGAACGTCGAGCAAGCCGACCTGATCCGCAGGAGGCCAGGCGGCGAGGAATTTGCCAAAACTCCCATGTTGTTTCGCGATGTCGGAAATGAACTGGGCGTTGGTGCGCACCGCCATGATTTTCTGTCCATTCCGTACGATGCGAGGATCGCTTACCAGGCGCTCCCAGAACTCATCGGGCTGCGCGAGCAGCCGTTTCGGCTCGAAGCCGAGGAACGCAGCCTCAAAGCCTGGCCACTTTTTCTCGATCACGCTCCATGCGAAGCCGGCGGAAAAAATCCGTTTCGTCATGTCCGACAGCACCCGATCATCCTTCGTTCGGGCCAGCGCTGCGGCGCTCTTGACCTTCGGCAGGAGGGCTTTGAGTTCGGCGTCGCCGCCCTTACGTTTGGCGGCCCGCGCGCGGATGGTGGCGAAATTCGTCATGGCAACCCGAGTATGCGCGTTCTTATCACATGCCGTGAAGTCGTCGATCATAAGGCACAGATGGCCCTACCACGGGGCAGCTTCAGGCCCTACCGTGTACTAATTTGATCCAATCTTGAGGAGTTGCCATTGCGCATCCGATCGCTGCTGTACGTACCGGTAAGTTCCGAGCGGTTTCTCGCCAGGGCCCACGAACGCGGCGCCGACGCCCTTATTCTCGACCTCGAAGATGCCGTCGCGCCGGCCCGCAAGGACGCGGCCCGGGAAAGGCTGGGCGGTGCGATGACGATGACACGCCGCGGCGGGGCCGGCATCTTCGTGCGGATCAATTCGGAACCTCACCGCATCCGGCTCGATGCCGAAGCGGCCTGCCGGGCGGGCGCGGACGGATTGCTGGTGCCGAAGGCGCGCGATCCGGGCGCGATCGCCGCATTGGCGGATTTCGTAGGCGCGATCGAACAGTCCATCGGCCGTTCCCCGATATGGCTGGTGCCGATGATCGAGGACGCGGGCGCGGTCCTTGATGCCCGGACCATTGCGACCGCCAGCCCTCGGGTGTTTGCGCTGATGACCGGTGGCGAAGACCTTGCGACTGCGCTTGGCGCCGAGCCGACACCGGAGGTCCTGCGTTTCCCCAAACTGCTGGTGCATCTCGCCGCCAAGGCCGCCGGCGTCCGTTCGTTCGGCCTGTTGCGTACCGTCGCGGATTACAATGATCTTGAAGGGATCGAGAAATCAGCCCATGAGGCGCGGCGCTTCGGCTTCGATGGCGCAAGCTGTGTGCATCCGGCCGTGGTGCCGATCCTCAATCGCGCGTTCTCGCCGACTGAGGCAGAGCTTGACCATGCCCGGGCACTGGTTGCCGCGTCCAACAGGGCGCAGGCCGCCGGCGTCGGGGCATTCGAGTTCGAGGGCCGCATGGTGGACGAGCCGGTGGTGCGGCGCGCCCGCGCGCTCATCGAGAAGGCGTGACTGGATCGGGCCAATCAGTGAAAAAACGGCGGCCGGAACCAGGTGAGCATCCGGCCGCAAATGAGCACCCCCACCCACATCGCCAGCGAAACGCCGGCGATGACCTTGATGCGTGTCGAAGCATCCGCACCGGGGGCGAGCTTCTTCATTTCCGGGAAAGCCGTGGTGCCGTAAAAGAGGAGGATGTTGATCCCGGCGATCGCCATGAACAGCGCCTTTAAGCGGCCTGCGTCGTTGTAGACATACTGGTCTGGATGGCCGGAAAAGAACAGGATGCCGGTCATGACGTTCAGAAAATAGCCGCCAACTCCCCAGGGGACGAGCCGGTGAATGGCACTTGGCGGGATGCCCTTGGCGAAGCCGAGCACCCGCAAGTCGAACAGGCCGACGGTGCCGAGCAGCAGAGACAGCCCCAAATAATGGATAATCTCGCAGGTCGGCCACAGCCAAGGTTCATTGACGTACACGAAGTGGTGCAGGGCGGTGCTGCGGATAAACTGTTCCCACGGGGCGATTTCATCCATGGCGCAATTCCCCGGTTTAGGTCAGGGCCGGGATTCCGATGAGCTCCCATCTGTGCGTATATTCAAGGAGCCGGCCCGCAACGATGAGGCTCACCCAACCGGCGAGCGAGGCCGCAGCCAACCACTTGGCGCGCGCCGTTATCGCTTTCTCGCCCGATTCTGCCGGGCGTAACACCTCGGCACCGATTCGATAGACGAGCCAGACGCCGAGCGCGACCAGGGATAGCTTGATGTAGAACAAGGGGTTCGTGAGTTGCTTGGTCGGATAGCCGATCACCATCAGCACGCCGGTCACGGCATTGACGGCGAACGCCAGCCACATAGGCGGATAGAATGGCCGCAACGAAGCGAGCGGAATGCCGGGCGCCGCGCCCAGGATGCGCAGGTCGATCGCGGAGCTGGCGCCGGCAAGGAAGCCCATGCAGATCGTATGCAGGGTGATGATCGTCGGAAAGGCGAGCATGGATTCGCCGCGAATCCAGTTGCTGAGTTCGCTGCCTTCGACAAACGCCAGGAACGCGTCCATGGGCTATCCTTGAAAATCCGGGCTACACGCTCCGGGCTACACGCCTCACGCCATCGCGGGCGCCCGGTACAACGCTTCCTCCATCTGCGAGGCGACACCCTCCTGTCGCAAGGTCTCCTCGTATTCTTTACGCAGAAACGGATCCTCCAGCCAATATGGAATGGCGGTGCCGCCCTCGGTCACGTCGATTGCGCCTTCGTCGGTATCCTTCTCGCCGGGAATGCCGGCCTTGTCCTTGCGATGATTGTTGGGGCCGTACCAGCCGATCAGGCGCAGCGGATCGCGGCCGATGCCGAAATGAGCATGGAACCAGTCGCCCCCATATGGCGCCGCGGTGACGAGGCCGACGGGCTCATAGTCCTGACGGAAAACTTTTTTTTCCTCACCGTCGCGCCACGGCGTCATGCCGATCGATCGCGGCCAAGTGTAGGTGTAGCCCTTGCCTTTGATGCAAACCAGAATGGCTGCCGAAGGGTGGGCGTGGGCCTTGGAGTAGCGGCCGGTTACATGTTCGCCGACGAAACCGTAGAACACGTTGCCGGCGAGGTCGGGCTCCACCCGCTTGTAGCCGGGCGAACGGCGGTTATCGAGATAGAGTTCGGCGTTGAAGATATCCGGAATGAGGTTGGTTCGCCGCGACGCCAGCCCGCGCAGCCGGTCCGGAACGATGTCATCCTTGGGCTTGAAGAAGTCCGCGCTGCCGTCGAACCGCGACGGGAACGTGACGGGACAATTGAAGATCCAGTCGCGATCGCGAAAGATGTTCATCACATTCGGCGCCGTGGACGCCACCAGGATGAGCGCCGGGCTCGACGCCGCGTTGATGATCCGATGCCAGCAGTTGAGCGGGATCGAGAACATGGAGCCGCGTCCCCACTCGAAGGTATGCGGCTTCTTCTGGTCATCGGTCCACACCTCGGTGGTGCCGCGGCCCTCCACCACCACCATGATCTCCTCATACATGTGGCGCTCGGGATTGAGCGCGCCGGCGCCCGGCACCTCGATGACGTAGCAGCCCCATTTGCCCTCGGTGCCGTAAAGCTGGATGAAGGCACCGTTGCCGCCCATGCGGTTCCAGCGCTTGAGCGCCATGTCCTGCACCCGCCGCACCCCGATGCCGCGGAAAATCGGAATGCCCTGCGCCTCCATGTAGTCGTCGTAGGACGTGTTGGGCCGCTTCCAGGCGCCATGGCCGGCGTTCTTGGTGCCTTCCGGTTCATGCCAATGATCGCTAGTGACGTCGTGCATCGGGGTTCCCTCGGCAATTTTTTACGTTCGGGACATTGTCGGCGCATCGCTCATTCTACGCAAGCGCCCGAATCAGGTATCAGTAATCAGGTATCAATGATCAAGGTTCAGGGCACCAATCTTCTCATCTCCGATCCCTGATTACCGATCCCTGATTACTGATCCGCCCAACGCCCACAGCACGGCGTTGTGCATCAGCGTCTGGAACCGCGCATCTCGCCACACCCCCTCCTCATGGCCAAGGGCGGTGTAGAACACGCGTCCGTTGCCGTAGGCGCGGGTCCAGGCCAGCGGCCAGCCATAAGGATGCCGGTGGACGAGGTCGCGGGTGAGATCGACCGACGCCGGGTCGAGGCGCAGCAATACATGCGAGCTGCCGGCATCGAAATCGCGGATTTGATAGATCTCGTCAGAGAGTGCGATCGACGGACCGATGAATGCGACCAGCGGATCGGACCGATCCGCAACGTCGACGCGCACGGCCTGGTGCCACGGATGCTGATCGAAATAGCCGCCGATGAGCTTGCCGTAGTCCGGCCACTGATAAAAAGTGTCGGTCGCCGAATGAACGCCCAAGAAGCCGCCGCCGCCGCGGACGAAATCGAGCAGAGCTTGTTTCTGAGCGTCGTTCATCGGCAACTCGCCGGTGGTGAAGAACATCACGGCGCCGTAGCGCCGCAAGTTTTCTGCCGTGAAAACTGAAACATCCTCGGACGTCGCCACCTCGAACCGCGGCGACATTTCGCCGATCTGTTTCAAAATCTCCCGGGATGCCGGGATGACCTCATGCCGGTAACCGGCCGAGTGCGTGAAATAGAGAATGCGGGCTGGGCGGTCCTGGGCGCGGGTCGGGGCATACGCAGCAGGGACTAAGGTCGCGAAGGTTACGATCCAAGCGACCAATTGGGCCATTTTCCGAAACGGTAAGGCTCGCATGACTAAACCGGATTCCGGTCAGGTTGAAGCGCGTGCCAGCTGTCGCGGGTCGTCGCCGGGACAAGCCCGGCGACGACCCTGATAGGTGTTTCAAAGCAACCAAAATCTATGCTGGTTGCATGCAGACGCGGTCACTGCGCCGCGAAGCAATAGAACAGGCCGTTGCCGCCGGTGGCGACGAGGTCAGGCTGGCTGCAGCTGCGCGACATGTGCGTCGCGTTCCACGATTGCGAGAATTCGGTCGTCTTCGGGTTGCGGTCGATGTGGCCCAGCATGGCCGAGCCGAAGGTGCTGCTCGTCCAGTTGCCGCAGGTCAGGTTCAGGTTGGCGGGCCAGGCGCGGCCGTCGGCCTGCGAGCCGGTCAGGGCGTCGTGCCAGTTCGGCGTCATGCCGACGCCCGAGATCATGTTGCCACGCTCCGTGAGCGCGGTCTGCTGGTTGAGGTTGTTGTTGGCGCTGTGCAGGTCGTCGACGTCCTTCGCGATCACCACGCCCTTGGAGTTCTGCCAGGGACCCTTGCCGATGCGGTCACGGGCATTGACGGGACCGCCCTGGGCCGCTGCGTTGCTGCTCAGATAGGCGTGCCACGTTTTGCCGCCTGCGCCCACCGTCGTTGCCAATTGCTGGCAATGGGCGTCGGCGCCAGCGAGGCCGCCGAGATCGCCGCCCTTGCCGGGCCCGATGCTGGTCACGAAAAACGTCGTGTTGGGCGCTTGCGGGATCTGCTGGGCGCTGGCGGTCGCCCCGAGCGCCACAAACGCAGTGGCGGTCAGAATGGATACATGCAATTTGGTTGTCATGGGGTCTCCTCCGGTTTTGATGCAGGCCGTTTTTGACGATGCAGGTTCGCTCGATTCCTTCCCCTACCGTCCCGAACACAATACCTCGTTACGGATAAGTTTGGCTATAGGTTCCCTGGCAAAGCAGCGTCAGGGCGTGGCCCTTGCTCGCGCAAGCTTACACCCGTCGCTCAATCTGACGGTGCAGCCCGACAGCGTACCGCGCCGTCTCGACGACGAGCGCGGCCGGCTACCTCAAACATCAAGCCAATGTGGTCGTATCCAAGAGCGAACGCGCGGACTCATCGGGTCGCTTCCGACGAATGGGGACACTATTGGAGAAATGTCAGGGCATCGAGAACGCGGCTTGCCGCGCCATCGAGCGAAGCGTGTTGACACCGTACCCGGATTTCGGCAAGGCAACCCGCAGCCCTTGCGGGCACTCCAAGCGGGCGAGGCATCAGGGGGCTAGGGCCTCACCGCCACTACGCTATCGCTCGGCTCAGTCGGCACTGCACCGAAGCTGAGGCGATCTCTGCCGAGCATACGTCCGGGCGAATGGAAGCCGACGGGGCCATTGCGTCGCGTCCGCTGATGTTTGGAGGAAGAAATGGCGACAATCGTGACGATCGCTAAGTGGATCTCGTTGGGGGCTTTGATCTTGGTTGCCTCATTCGCCGTCGGGGGACTCTATCAAAGCGTGGCCGTCTCCAATGGCAATTCGGCCGGCGACATCTATTTGTTCAATCGGTTCACGGGTGCGTTTTACGTGTGCCGCAACAGAAATTGCCAGCCGGGTAAGTTTTCACCGTGAGCGGCCTTACAAAGGCAACGTGTAACAGGGGCAAAACGCGTGGCAGTCCCCACTTGGTCATGGCCGGCTTGTCCCGGCCTCGAATGACATTTGCAAAACGGATGCGACCACGGGCCTTGCTTTTGCCGCTTGCTCCAACGTCGGCCCGGGCACCATATAGTATGCGAGCATCAGGACGTCGCAAATAAGGAGGCGCGGATGACCACCGCTGAGCCGAAGATCGCGAAGGCTGCTTCCCGGGAGGCTCGCTCCTCGTTTCGCTGGGACGATCCCCTGCGATTCGACGATCAACTGACCGAGGACGAGCGGCTGATCCGCGACACCGCGCGCGGATATGCGCAGGACAAATTGCTGCCGCGGGTTATCGAAGCCTATATGGAGGAGAAGACCGACCGCGCGATCTTCGCTGAGATGGGCGCGTTGGGGCTGTTGGGCGTCACCATCCCGCAGGCCTATGGCGGTGCGGAGGCCGGCTACGTTTGCTACGGGCTGGTGGCGCGCGAGATCGAGCGGGTCGATTCCGGTTTCCGCTCCATGATGAGCGTGCAGTCTTCGCTCACGATGTATCCGATCTACGCCTACGGGGACGAGACCCAGCGCAAGAGATATCTGCCCAAGCTCGCGACCGGCGAATGGGTCGGCTGCTTTGGGCTGACCGAACCTGATGCGGGTTCCGATCCGGCCGGCATGAAGACGCGCGCCGAAAAAGTTCCCGACGGCTATCGGCTGACCGGCACGAAGACCTGGATTTCCAACGCGCCGCTCGCCGACGTTTTTGTGATCTGGGCGAAATCGGCCGCGCACGGCGGCGAGATCCGGGGCTTCGTTTTGGAAAAGGGCATGAGCGGCCTGTCAGCCCCGAAGATCGGCGGTAAGCTGTCGCTGCGCGCCTCGATCACCGGCGAAGTTGTGATGGACGGTGTGGTCGTTCCGGAATCGAGCCTTTTGCCTAATGTAGCGGGCCTGAAGGGCCCGTTCGGCTGCCTCACGCGGGCGCGGTACGGCATCGCCATGGGGGTCATGGGCGCAGCGGAAGACTGCTGGCATCGGGCGCGGCAGTACGCACTCGATCGCAAGCAGTTCGGCCGGCCGCTCGCCGCAACGCAGCTCGTGCAGAAAAAGCTTGCCGACATGCAGACGGAAATCGCCCTCGGCCTGCAGGCCGCCCTCCAGGTCGGCCGCCTGTTTGATCAAGGCACGGCGACGCCCGAGATGGTGTCGCTCGTCAAGCGCAACAATTCCGGCAAGGCGCTCGATATCGCCCGCATGGCGCGCGACATGCACGGCGGCAACGGCATCCAGATCGAGTACCACGTGATGCGGCACCTGACGAACCTGGAGACCGTGAACACCTACGAGGGGACCCACGATATTCACGCGCTGATCCTGGGGCGCGCGCAGACGGGGCTGCAGGCGTTTGCGTGAAGGCAATTTCCTGTTTCGATAAAGACGAAAAACGAAAAATGGGGACGATCCCTAAAGTGCTAAGGAGAACTGCTATGCGTTATACAGTCGTTTTAGAACAGGAAGAAGATGGGGGCTACGTCGCCAGCGTTCCCGCGTTGCCCGGATGCATCAGCCAGGGAGACAACCGCGCCGAAGCGCTGAAGAATATAAGTGAAGCCATTAAGCTTTACATCGAGGACTGTCGTGACGCTGGCGATCCCGTTCCCACCGAAGCAGGCAAGGAGTTCGTAGAAATCGAAGCCGCGTAAGCGAACGCTGCGCCTCCGTGCAGAATCAGCCGCGTGGCCAAGCTCCCGACCGATCTATCCGGCCTTGAAGTCCGCGCTGCTCTTGCGCGCGCCGGGTTCATTTTCCGCCGCTAGGCCGGCAGCCATATGGTCCTCCGCCGCGACCGACCTTACGCCAGGGTCGTCGTTCCCGACCACAAGCAGGTCCGATCGGGCACGCTCCGCCGAATCATCGCCGATGCCGGGCTCACCGTCGAACAGTTTGTGCAACTGCTCGGACGGTGACAATGTCGCATCCTGCTTCGATGGAACGCGCCGACTGCTGCGCGGCACGGCGGCTTATTTCAGTGCTTCGTTAATCAGGTTCGCGAGACGCGCTCCGGCTAGCGCGGCTTGTCGACGGGCGACGTTCCTGGCGTTTGTCTCGTATTGACGATCCAGCATGTAGGGCTCCGTGGCGGACCTCACCGGCTCCGCATAGGCGAAGTCTTCGGCGAGTTTCTCGCTTTCCCGGAACCAGTCGTCGGGATTGGCCTCCCCGGCTAGCGCAGGGTCGGCGTCGGGTAGCTTGGTGGACTTGTCGATCAGGGCGTCCTGAATTGCGCCTTCCGGTGTCGCATAGCTTCCCAGAAGGCGATCCCAATAGGCGTGGAGCTTGATCGTTTCACCGCTCGCAGGAATGACCGTCTCGTCGTTTCCACCCCGGCCGCCGTGCGGATGTTTGTGCGAAAATCGGGCCGTCGCGTGCAAGGGCTGGTGCGCATCGCCGACAAGGTGAAGTAGCCAAACCAGATCATAGGACCGGACGCTGTCGGGGAGCCCGGATGAGGGCGCGAGCCCGGCCGTCAGCACCCTGATTTGCGTCAAAGCATTGACGGGATCCGCATCTTCAATGGGCGTTCCGTCGGTCGAAAAGCCGATATCCTTAAAGTGCCAGTACTGGTGCATGAAGTTGTCGTAGTAGCCGATATTCCGTCCCGCATTCGGCTCGGTCGGCTTGTCGTCGGTATATTGCAGGGCCGGACTCTTGATGTCATCGGCCCAAACAGCGGCACGCACGAAGGCATATTGAGCGGCTTTTCTCGGCGGATGGCCGGCAACCCAGCTCGCATATTCCGGGTTAAGCTTGATCAAAAAATCGACCTTCTCGCGAATCGCTGGCGTCAGCCGGTCGTAGGCCACTGCGGCTATCTGCATGTGGCCTTCGTCCCACCAAGCCGACGCCCCGGCCGGCAAGAGACTTGCGCAGCAAAGAATCCCGAACAAGAGCCCCTTTCGCATGATCGCCTTCCGTCTTTGTGTGACCATTGGTTGGTTTTCGGCTGCGAGCGTGAAAGTAATGTGAAGGATGCGTATTGTCGCGCCAACATCTGTGACCGTTATTACGTTGTGCAACCCACTGCCGGCTTTGCGGTAACCTTATGAGATTGTGACTAGTTCCGTCTGAGTCGCAGCATGGACGCTTGCCCGACTGAATACACTCGCCTTGGACCCACTTAGGGAGCTAAGATTGCGCAGTACACGGGAGGAAGAACACCATGAAAAAACGCACCGGCTTCATCCGCAACGCTCTGCTCGCCGCCACCATGCTGGCATCGCCGGCATTGGCCGCCGACGTGACGCCGGAGCGGCTTCTCAATCCCGACAAGGAGCCGCAGAACTGGCTGATGAATCACCGCACCTATGATGGCCAGCGCTTCTCGCCGCTCGCCCGCATCAACCGCGACAATGTTAAGAACCTCAAATTCGCCTACGCGGTGCCGCTTGCTGGCACGAACGGGAAGGAATTCATCGAGGCAACGCCGCTGGCCGAGGACGGCTTCCTCTACGTCACGGATTCCTGGGGTGTGCTCTACAAGATCGACGCCACCGCCGGCGATGTCGGGCGCATCGTCTGGCGCATGGATCCCAAGCAGGACCGGCAGGTCGCCAATCGCGGCGCGGCGTTGTGGGGCAATCTTGTGATTTCGCCGGCGAGTGGGCCGGCACGCATCGTTGCCAGCGACAAGAACACCGGCAAAGTCGTGTGGGAAACCAACGTCTCCGACGCCGAGCGCATAACCGTCACCGGCGCCCCGCTTCCTATCAAGGACAAGATCGTGTTCGGTGCCTCCGGCGGCGACGGCGGCGCCCGCGACTGGATGGCGGCGTTGGATGCCGCCACCGGCAAGCTCCTGTGGCGCAAATACACCATTCCGGCGCCGGGCGAACCCGGCAGCGAGACGTGGAAGGACAAGAATAATGCCTGGCAGACCGGCGGCGGCGCCGTATGGGTGACCGGCACCTATGATTCGGATACCAACCAGACGCTGTGGGGCGTCGGCAACCCGGTGCCGATGATGGATGCGAGGTTGCGGCCGGGCGACAATCTGTTCACCAACAGCGCGGTATCGTGGGACCCCGACACCGGCAAGATGAACTGGTACTTCCAGTACACGCCGGGCGACATGTGGGATTTCGACGAAGTCGGCACCCACATCCTGATCGATCGCACCGTGGACGGACAGCGGCGCAAGCTTGTGACCCACTCGGCGCGCAATGGCTTCGTGTACACCATGGAGCGCAACAACGGCGCGATGGTCGGCGCCAAGCCCTACATCGACGTCAACTGGACCAAAGGTATCGATCAGAAGACCGGGAAGCCGATAGACTACGATCCCAACAAGGACGTGCAGAGCTATTCGGGTATAGCCAATCCAACCTCGGATATGCCGATCAAGAAGGTGTGCCCCACCCGCATCGGCGGCAACAACTACTTCCCGTCATCCTACAGCCCGAAGACTCAGCTTCTCTACGTTCCGGCCGTGACGGCTTGCGAACTCGTGACCAACGACAAGACCATCGGGGCAAAACGGGAGGAGGGTTGGTTCGTGCGCAGCGGCGGCGGCTACAAGGTCGACGGGCGCTACGAGAGCAACCTGACGGCGGTCGATCCCGTCAGCCTCGAGATCAAGAAGAACGTACACCTGCCGTACCCGAACTACTCGGGTACGCTCGCGACCGCGGGCGGGCTGGTGTTCCTTGCCCTCTTGGACGGCACCGTCGCGGCCTTCGACGACACCACCCTCGACCCGTTGTGGAAGATCAATGTCGGTGCCGGGTTCGGCGCGCCGCCGATGACATTTGAGGTCAACGGCAAGCAATATATCGCGATCGCGTCCGGGCCGAGCGCCACCTCCCGCACGAAGCTCCTGGCGACGCCGGAGCTCAATGACCAGCGTAGCGCTACCGTGCTGTACGTGTTTGGCTTGTGAGCGGGGAGGGCGGCGCTGGCCGCGGATTGCCCTGGCGTCGTTGTCCCTCCGCGCCGGCGGGCAAGAGCCCGCGCCGTCGTCGGGTGGGTTGAGCCACCGGGTCCGGCCGGAGCTTGCCATCGGGCCGGCCCACCGGGTCCGGCCTCTGGCCGGCCCGATGGTAACTCCGCGAAACCCACCGTCGGCCTCGCCCGCTGGAAGGCGCTGATGGGTTTCGCTGTCGCTCAACCCATCCTACCGCCCCACAGTCAAGCCTCGCGTCACGCGCCTCGCAAATTGCACGGCGCGGTGATGCGCGCTGTTGGGACGGTAGGGGTCACCGCAAGCTTTTCCCCACAATCCCGTGTACAACCAAGGCAAGTTAAGGTTTATGGCGCCATAGTTCTGCCGTATTGCGCTATCTACCGTAGTAATACTAGTACATTTGATTCGTTTAATGCGCGCTGGGTACGCTGATCGGCTGAGATTATTGAATCACGATAGCGGGATGCGCTTGTGTAGGACTGCCCTCAATCGCGATGCTGTGCGATATTAGCCGCAGTCAAAACGACGGAGTGGAAAGAAATGAGTAACGTCGATTGGCAGAATGGCGCGACCGATCGTGGCCGGACGTCGTTGCCGGATTCCTACAAACCCAAGGCCTTGCGCCTCGCCCCTGCCGACGACGCTGCGTCTGCAGAGATCGATCCGCCGATCGTCGATTTGGGCAAGCTTGAGGAAGAGCTCGGCCGCCGGCGCCTCGACGAAATCGCCGACGTGGTGCGGGCCCTCACCTACGGGGAAATGATGGAGCTCGCTGCCTCCATGTGGAACGTCAGGCCGGATGGCGGGAACCTCACGGAACACAATTTACCGGCCGTGCTCTATCGCTGGTCGACGTCACGCCAATCCTGACAAACCGAGATTCGGTCCGCAGCGCTCGGCGAAGGCCGGAGCAATTCGGGCGGTCGCCGGCAGCCGGGCCGATCGGAGGCGGGCTCGGGACGCCGGTGCGGGTGGACGATTTGGCGACGCGATCAGTTCAGCGCCTTGGAACAGCGCCGTAACGAGCGCACAAGTACGTTGTCGATCGCGCCCGGAAAATGACAGGCAATACGATCGACAAATCCATACTCCAGGCCGCCGGCGCGCCGGTCGTTTTCTCGCAATTTGATTGCGATAAATACCAGGACGCACTCAATAAAAACACGCTGGCCGGTCGCCCGGACATGCCAGATGGCCTCGTCGGCATAGCGCTGACCTCGCAGATAGTCCGCCTCGCCGCTGCCGCCGGGCTCGACGGCCCAGAAATCGATCCAGGTAACGACAGGTGGATCATCGTCCTGACAAGCGAAGGCACAAAAGGTCGGAAGCTCGTGAAGGCGATCGATGATGAGCATGTCGGCCGTTTCAGTGGCCATGGCTGATGACCTCGGTGCGCGAGGTTCATCCGCGCCACGCATCGCTACAGAAATGAGGGGGGACGATGGCCCACCCGCGGTGTGGGGCCAAGGACAAGATTGTCGCCGGACCATACGCCACACGTCCGAAGCAACATCCTACGATCCGATCGTTACGAATTCGTTGCGGGGCCGCACGTCGGCTGCGCGCGTTTCACGGCGCTGCGGATGCAAGCGCTCATTCCGACCACTCCTCGCAAACGCGGAGAGGTAAAGGGGGAGGGTGGGGCTACATGATCGCTCCTGGCGAACTTGCTGCCTTCGGGAATCCAGGCTAGGAGGGTAACCTATGATCGCCGTCATCTTCGAGGCTTGGCCGACCAACGGCCGCAAAGCCGACTACTTGGATCACGCCGCGCGCCTGCGCGTTGAGTTGGAGCATGTGGACGGATTTATCTCGGTTGAACGATTCCAGAGTCTTGCTGACCCCGACAAGCTGCTTTCCTTGTCCTTTTGGCGCGACGACGCTGCCGTCGCGCAGTGGCGCCGCCACGGCGCCCATCGCGCAACGCAGTCGGCAGGCCGCAATGGAATCTTCCGCGACTATCGCCTGCGCGTTGCCGCCGTCGCTCGCGACTATGGAATGACACAGGGCCGCGAGCAGGCGCCCGGGGATAGCCGGATCACGCATGATGCGGTAATATGAAGTGCGTATTGGGGGCGCTGGAATCTCGGTGGCTGTGTGCGGTACCTTCGATGGGCTGATTCGGCTACCACCCTTTGGGAGCCGAGGCAGCCACGGCGGCGACCGAGTCCGAGAGACCCGGTTGATAACGCCGGTAGATAACAAAGTCGAAAGTGAGAGGGTCAATCATAACGGCGACAGGTGTGGCCAATTTGCAACCTTTATCGTTTTTTTGAGTGCTAGACTATGGTCCGCCTGCGGAGGATACCGATGAGAAGGCTGGGGATTGCATCAATTGCGATCGCTTCGCTGACCAACCCGGTCGCCGCGGCGGACCTTCCCGTGAAGGCGCCCCCGACGGTGTTCTTGCCGTTCACCTGGACGGGTCCCTATGCGGGCGCGTTCGGAGGCTATGGCTGGTCGACATCGGGCGGTCTTGACGCCAAGGGCGGCTTTGGCGGCGGCCAGATCGGGTATAATATCCAGACGGGCACCCTTGTGCTCGGCATTGAAGGCGACATAGCCGGCGGCGACATCTCCTCGCAGACCGTCAATGTGTTCGGGATGCCGTTTACGACGGCGTTTACGAATGACGCGCTGGCCTCGCTGCGCGGCCGTGCCGGGCTCGCCTACAATACCTGGCTGTTCTACGGTACGGCCGGCGGCGGATGGGCTCACAACAAGATTTCCGGGAACCTCGGTGGCATTCCGTTCTCAAGCGAGGGCTGGCTATCGGGGTGGAGCGCCGGCGCCGGCGTCGAGTGGTCCTTCGCGCCGAATTGGAGCACAAAATTCGAGTATCTGCATTACGGGCTTGGCACCCCGAACTCGTTCGGCACCGTGCCGTCGGGTAAAGTCGATATTGACACCCTCAAGATCGGCATCAATTATCTGTTTCGCTAATCATTCCCTTCTCCCCGCATGTCGGAAGATGGGGGTAACCGGAAAGGGCGCCCTTGGGTCGCCCTTTTGCTTTGCGAGTCTGACCCGCATGGCGAGAGTTTATTGAGATGGCGGTTTTCCCCTCCGCGCGATATTCTCGTATGATAGGGTTGGTCTAACCCTAGGGTAGGCGCGATCCTTGATGCACGGGGTCGCTCCCCAATGTGCGATCAAGTAGCCCGCCCATTGTTAGACCGAGGGGCCGGGGGTCGCTCCCCCGGCTTCCTTCAATTACGATGCCCCGCATCGAATCGTCTCAGCGCAATGCCAAACCGAAAACTTGCAAAGCACCAGCACAACAACAGATTTCACGTTGGCACCTTGAGTTGAGCTGAGTGCTTCCCAGCCCCGCTCGGCGCGATGCGCCCTTGCCCACCCTACAAAGCTCGTTCATTGCCGGGGACAATTCACATCAACTTGGCGTCCAGCGTGATTTCGGCGTTGAGGAGCTTGGAGACCGGGCAGTTCTTCTCGGCTTCCGCGGCCATTCGAGCGAAGGTGGCTTCGTCCAAGTTCGGCACGGTGGCGCGCAGCGTCAAGGCTGAGCGGGTGATGCGAAAGCCCTGGCCTTCGGGGTCCAGAGTGACGGCCGCCTCGGTGCCGAGCTCCGTCGGCGTATAGCCGCCGCCCTGCAGCTGAAAGGCGAGCGCCATGGTGAAACAGCCGGCGTGTGCGGCGGCGATAAGCTCCTCGGGGTTAGTGCCCTTCTCGCTCTCGAAGCGAGTTTTGAAGGAATAGGGGGTCTCTGCGAGGACACCGGAATCGGTGGAGAGGTGGCCGTTTCCGGCGCGGCCTGTGCCGCGCCACACAGCTTTCGCTTTGCGGATCATGAAAAGCCTCCTCTTGTAAGGCGCGCCGGCAGCCCGCCGGCCGCTCCTTCGGCGCTCAGAATAGCATGCGCCGGCGAAGCGCGCGGGTGGTCAGGCATTGGAGGAAAGAGAGTGCACCAAGTTGGACGCTACGTTAGCCATTCGACCGTGTGCGAAGCGTGATTCGAGCCCATCAGGCAAGTTGGTCGATCGCAATCTTTGATCGTGTTCAGCTGTTCTTCGTGTGTGGTTGCAATGGGGGTGCTCCTGGTCAGGATCATCTCGGCCGCAGACGTAGTATGCTCGAAAGCCCCCATACGCGGACGAAACTGCGCCATCGGCGCATCCAGTTACGAAGACGACGAAATTCACGATCTACCTTACTAAAAAAGGTATCAGGACCGCGACGGGTGCCGATGACGCTCGACAAATCGGTGTTGTATCTAAGAATCGGGGGGCGAACTTCAATGATGCGGAGCCCCATTACACGGCGATCGCAGAAAAGCATGTTGTCAATGGGAGCCGTAATTTCCGTGATGCCAGCGTCGATCAAACGGGCGGCCTCGCGAGTGTAGATCAGTCCGCACATGCTGTAATAGCACCTCGGCAATGCGCGCATCTGGTACCCGTCGACATTCCCCACATTGAGCGCGAGACGCGATTTTTGTTTCGAGTCGACGGCCATGAGTTGAAGGATGTCGAATGCTGGCAGTGAACTCAGGAATTTTTTGTCAAAAAACTTGCGGGCTTCTGGTAACACCAAAACATCATCTTCCAATACAGCACCGTTTTCGTCCTTGCCTTCGGCGATCTCCCTGATCGCGAGGAGATGGCTGAGCGCGCAGCCGACCTCCGCCGGCGTCAACATTCCACCGTAGTCGACGCCCCCCTTCGGCGCCACTTTCTTGAGCGCATCGGCGGTCATCTTACGTCCGTCTATCGCATCAAAAAATCGGAACGGGATTCCGAGGGCATCAAGGTTGCCGCGTATGACTTTGCGGCGCTCTTGGCTCCTCTCTAAACTGATGACGCAAGTTGAAATCATCGGCGGCACGCATGTACGCTACTATACCACCGCCAGCTTTACAGAGGTGGCACAGTACGTCAACAGGTGCTTAGACTTTGCTGAACGTCGCGTGGCGGGTGATCGCGAGCAATGCGGCGACGGTCAGGGCATAGTAGGTGGCAAACATCTTGATGTTGAACGTTTCGATAGTCAGCCCAAGTACGAAATATGCTGAAACAAATAGGGTACCCATGACACCCGCCACCCCCTTCACTCGGTCAACCGACATCGTTGCCTTGATGAATAGAACCATCGGGATGACATAGATCGCTAAAATTGAGAGTAGCCCGAAGATTCCAAGCCTAGCCGTGTTGGCAAGAATTTCATTATGTACTTGCGACGACGCAGCTTCAAAGCCCAAAGGGGTAAACCAGCCCCTCTGATGCATTGCTCTGAATTGATCTAGTACTTCCGCGGGTCCGACGCCGACGATAGGATTTTCACGAATGATCTCGATCGTAGCGTTCCAGATCTGGAGACGGAGGCCGAGAGACGTTTCCAGATTACGATTGAGCACATCTGTGAGCTCTGCTTGCGTATAAGCAATGCGATCGTGAACTGTGGGGATAGCCCAATAACTTGCCAGGCCCGCAGCAATCGCGATGACTGCAGTGGCTGCGCGCCACTTCGAGGACAGTCGATAGTGGGCCAACAGAATTACCAGGACTGGAATGGCAATCCAGGCACCGCGTTCGCCTGTTTCGATCGCACCGTATATCCCAACAGCAAACCCGAGGAGCTTCAAGGCAACAACTCCGAACGGATCCCTTCGCGTCCAATTGATGGTGCCGAGCGAAAGAAACCCGAGGGTGAGAATGGCACCCCCGAACTGAGCCGGATCAACGAAATACGTTCCTGGGATCGACCAATATACCGGAGGAAACAAAATGCTCGTTAAGAGCCCGGCAAACGCGCCAAACGGAAACCCGTATTCGAGCGCCCTGGGAAAGGACAGGCGGGCGCTTCGTAGCATCAGATAGATTGGAATGGCGAAAAGAAAGCGTGAGGGGCTGTCCAGCGACTCGAATCGGAAACTCCGGTGGTAGGCTTGACTGATGAGAGTAGCTACGATTAGACCAGCCATTGCGAAGGCAAAAGCAATATCACTGTCGCTCCAACCGATGTTCCTCCAGCCAAGCCGATACAGGTACGGTACTGAAAGAACAAGCAAAAGCACATAACAGACACTCGCACCGTCGCGTACCGACAAGAGTAGGACCGGGTACGCCAGGAATAAGATCGGAATCGCGCGGCCCGCTAAATTTTCGATGTCAATTCTGCCATTCGTTATACGTGAGCCGTATTTCAGCATGGCTATCGAGACTCAGACTTCCTGCGTTCCGGGTGCATGCAGGCTAACATCTAGTCCACTCGACGCGTCCGCCCAACGAACGAACAGCGCCCTGCGGAGAGGCGCGCCGCCGAAAACTGGAGTTTCGCGTTTCAAGTTTCGCCCGCAGCGGAATGCCTACCCCGAGACCCTGGCGCGGTCAACGACGCTGCGCGCCCGCCGCATCGGTAAGGGTGTTGACAGTGTGGATTTCCGCAATGGCAACTCACCGCTGGGCGCCCGCATCCTGCCAATCGGGGGTTCACCGAATGACCTAATCCGCTCATCGCGGCCCTCCTCGTCTTGCCGAATATCCGGCTTACGTCTGAATGAGCGGGATCGATTGCACGGGGCGGACGCGACGTAGGACTGCACAAGCCGTTGGGAGGCGGATCAGGCGCATATCGTAGTGATCCCTCAGTCGCCCAGGTTCCAAAGCGCGTTCCCAACTATTGCCATCGCCCAGCGACGACAGCGGGGTTGCCGCGTAGAAGGGAATTAGCCGGTCGGCGTCCTTCGGCGCCGACGGGGACGCGCTCGATCGGCCTGGCGCCACCGCCGCGGCTCAAGGATTTCTGGCGAAATTGAGACTTGTGTATGGTCGCCGACATAGTAGACTTATAGTCCGATCTGTGTGCTGGCGGGGATCTCAGTTATGTCGTGCGAAACAACAGAGCCGGCAGTGGGGCAGCTTCCTATGCCGGCTGCGTCCACTTCCACTTTCGACGGTCATTTCGAAAAATCGTCGAAAGTCAGCTCCTCCCCAATCAATAGGTTAGCAGGACTGTCAGAACGAGCCGTCCGCGCGCTGCACGCCTTGTGGTGCTTCCTATTCCATCGCCGGCACCGTCATGCCCACATCGTCGGTCTACTCGACTGCGAGTGTCAGTGCGAGAAGTGCGGCCGGCTCTGGCTGGTGAATTAAGGCTGCAAGATCCCTCAGCCCTGTTATACGGCCGTTTGGTAGATCGCATTGGACACCAATGCAGAAAATCATTCTCTATCTCTCGCACGGCGGGCAGAAATATCATGACCAGACCCGCTACTCGGTGCTCACGTTGCTAGCGCTGCTGCTTGAACAGAATCGGAACGATTCCACATCGCCGTTTACACCGATCGACCCGATCAGGTTCCTGCTCACGATTTGGTCAAACCCATCCACGTGAAACCCGAGGAATTTGCTGGCATGCGCGGCCCGCTGCACCACGTGCATCGGATCAAGCTGGAAGTCTTGCGGCGCGCGCCTGGCGCTCTTGGTGCCCCACTAATCTACGTGGATAGCGATACGCGGTGGCTGCGAATTCCGGACGAGCCTTTCGCCGCGTTGTCCGGCAGCGGTATACCGCCCGCGTGCTTTCTGTACAAAGTGGAAGGCTCGCTTTCTTCGAGGCTCTTTCCCCAGTACTTTAACTTGCTGCGCAAGAAGCGGCACAAGCTCATCGAGTGGCGACTTCCCCCCGATCCGCCGTGGACGATGTGGAACTCGGGAGCAGTCGGCATCCCGAGCTGGTCCGAGGGTTCTTTGACGACGTGCTAGTGGTCAGCGACGCCCTGCTGCCTCACGTGGGCTACCGTAACTGCGTCGAGCAATTGGCTCTGTCTCTGGTCGCGGCCAGCCGTTTTGAAGTCCGGCCCTTCGATGAGTACCCGGAGCACTGGTGGCCTTACGGCTCGGAGCGACCCATCTTTTTGCGACGTTTCTTCGATCCGGTGCCGCCCGACTTGCCAGTGCGGGAGCAAGCGGCGCTGGCAGCGCAATTCCGCATCTCCGAATCCGACTTGCGCGCCATCCAGATCCTGCCGGCCAATCGTTTTGCCCGATGGTGCGCCAACGTCCGGAACTCTTTCTACAAACGCAAAATCGATCTACTGGCGTACCGACTGCGTCGGCGCTTGGCGCGTCGCGAATTCGCAGGTGTTTAGCCCGTCGACTACAAGACTGTCGGCGATTTGGAGGTCAATCTAGTCGCCGCGATTCCACGGCGAAATATCGCGAGGCGATAATCGAGCCAACACCGAGGTAAAGGGCAGGACAAGCTGATGACAATGCGCGAGGAGGCGCAGATGCCGCAAACGGTAGCAAGCATCCTGGTCGGCGTGCTTGAACAGGTCGGGGTCAAGCACATCTTCGGATTGATCGGCGACTCGCTCAATCCGCTCGCCGATGCGCCTCTCCGGCCCAGGCGCCGGCCGTCATTCATCAGGCGACGACGCCCGGCGAGCTCTACGGCGAGATCAACGAGATGCTCCCGCATATCGACCTGGAAACGGTCGGGCACTACGCGGTGGCAAAGATCAGGGAAGCGCTGCTCGCAGTGACAGGACCGTGACTGCGTCACCGCGAGTCACTGTCCAGGAGCGCCTCGTAGCATCGACAGGCTTACGCCGGACACAGCGCGCCACAACTGACGCAACGTACGCTCTGCTTGCGTCAGGGGGCGCCAATCAGCAGCCCGTCCGAATCGTCTTTGAGTTGCACGCCTGACCGGCGTCGGTCGCGCATGAGGCGCAGCATATAGGAAAGCTTAAAAGCGGCATCGCCGTAGCCGATGCCTTCGGGCCGGATGTTGGAGACGCAGTTGCGGTCCGCATCGGTGGTGCGCAAGCCGGGCTGCCACGTCAGGTATGCGCCCATGCTGTCGGGCGCCGTCAGGCCCGGGCGCTCGCCGATAAGAACCACCACGCAGTCTGCACGCAGCGCGATCGCAATTTCGTCGCCGAGCGCCACCCGTCCGTGTCGGGCGATCACCAACGGAGCGATCCGCCAGGCTTCGCCTCGCAACCGCCGCAACACGTCGGCCAGGACGGGCTTTGCATGCGTCTGCACGGCGCGTGCCGACAGGCCGTCGGCGACGACGAACACAACGTCAAAGCCGCTCCCATGCGGCGCCAGCGCGGCCGTCGCACCAGGCGCGAGGCGGCGGCCCAGGTCGGGACGCATCAGATAGCGCTGCCGGTCTTCGGCCGCACTCGCAACCGCAAGCACCGGCAGGCCGAGCGCTGCGATGTCGGCGGTCAGTCGCGCCTCGTCGAGCGGCTCGCGAACCGCATCACGCGCGCGGGCGTGCGCGAGCTTGAAATCGAGTAACGGTCCCGTCGCCAGGGAGGCGCCGGAGCGTTTGAGGCCGATTCGCGCCATGGTGAAGCTGCGCAGATAGGCCCACAAAGCTTCGTCGTCCGCCCTGACCTTGCCCTCCCCCGCTTGCGAGGAAGGCGGGCGAGGCGGTCGCCGCGAGCGATCGGTCGGAACAGCGGCGTGGCGATCGTCCGTCATGGGCTTAGGCCGGGAGCAACGCGCGAAACCGGTTCGGTACGCCGTGCGGGCGGATGCGGCCGGCAGCATCCATCAAGCCCTGCCTCGTGAGCCACGCGTCGAATTCCGGCGCCGGACGGCGGCCGAACAAATCACGCATGGCCAGCGCGTCATGGAACGAGGTGCTCTGGTAGCCCAGCATAACGTCGTCAGCGCCGGGTACTCCCATCACGAAATTGACGCCGGCCGCTACCAGCAACGTCAGCAGCGCGTCCGCGTCATCCTGATCGGCTTCGGCGTGGTTGGTGTAGCAGACATCGACGCCCATCGGCACGCCCATGAGCTTGCCGCAGAAATGATCCTCCAATCCGGCGCGCGTGATCTCTTTCCCGTCGAACAGATATTCCGGCCCGATAAAGCCGACGACCGTATTGACCAGCAGCGGCTTGAAGTGGCGCGCCACCGCGTAGGCCCGCGCTTCGAGGGTCTGCTGGTCGACGCCGTGATGGGCATTGGCGGAGAGCGCGCTGCCTTGTCCGGTCTCGAAATACATCACGTTGTCGCCGATCGTGCCGCGGCGAAGCGACAGCGCGGACTCGCGGGCTTCGGTCAAAAGCGCGAGATCGACCCCGAAGCTCCGGTTGGCCGCCTCGGTCCCGGCGATCGACTGGAAGACAAGATCGACAGGTGCACCCGTTCGGATCAGCTCAAGCGTGGTGGTGACATGCGCCAGCACGCAGCCTTGCGTCGGAATATCGAGCCTGGTCCTGATCTCGTCGAGCAATGA